>ERZ842401.1729-NODE-1729-length-30407-cov-5.892857_pt1 | contig 30407 bp, 31 predicted proteins | sample MGYA00521270_ERZ842401 | MGnify/ENA primary metagenome ERZ842401 (study PRJEB31892, sample SAMEA3878208) | bioreactor metagenome | biome: Moose rumen | place: Sweden | collected 2011-10 | study: EMG produced TPA metagenomics assembly of the PRJEB12797 data set...
CACTTTTTTCTATCCATATGTCTATTCTTGTTTGTTCGATTGACACATGTATATTTATATGCTACATTGAATTTAGGAACATTTAGTTGTTGAGTGTCTACCTCCAATTCACCATAGAAAGGAGGTTGATAAGATAAAAAAAAAAAAAAAAACTTTTATAATTAAAGTTCTCAATTCCATCACTATCATTTTATTTCTTTTAATCATTTTGATTATAATAATAAAAAAATGACACTTAATTTCATAAGAAATTAAATGTCTAACCAAACAAAATGGGTAGACATTCAACATACCAAAACTGAATGTTCCCTTTTTTATTTTATGAAGTTTCCTTCATCTGTATACATAATAACACAAAAAAGAACTTTTATCAAGTTCTTTTACTTTCCTGGTGTACCCGACGAGAGTCGAACTCGTGACCTATCGCTTAGGAGGCGATTGCTCTATCCTACTGAGCTACGGATACATGAATAAGCTATTTCTAGCTTATTATACTTCTTGAACTACTGTAATAATCATTGGCTTTGCTTCTGTTTCTTGATAGAAAAATTTACCCAACACATCACGAACATCATTCTTTATTTTAGCATAGTCAACTCTTTTAGCATTATCTTCAATACTAGCTTCTATTACCTCACGAGCAATAGCTTTAGTCTCTTCAAGTAAGTCTTGACTTTCTTTAACATAAATAAAGCCCCTAGTTAATATTTCTGGTCCTCCTAGTATTTTCTTAGTATTTTTATCAAGTGTACAACTAATAATTACAATACCACTAGAACCTAACATTTCACGATCTTTTAAGACTAAGTCTCCTACATCTTCTCCCTTAGTACCAGCAATTAATATTTCATCAGTATCAATATGTTCTAAGCTGTCAGTACTTTCTCCATTAATCATTTCAAAAACATCTCCATTTAATTTTAAAATGATATTTTCTTTAGGAATACCTAATTCTTCAGCTATTTCAGCATTTGCATATTGATTACGATATTCTCCTTTTACTGGAAAATAATACTTAGGTTGCATTAAATCAATCATTAACATTAAATCTTCACGTGAAGCATGATGTAATAAATGTTTTTTACTTGATAAACTAACTGCATTAGCTCCAAGCATTGCAATATCATCCATAATAACAGCCATTCTTTTTTCAATTCCAGCATAAGATGGTTCAGTAATAAATATTGTATCAGTTTCCTTAATAGTAATAAACTTATCAAAGCCTTTAATAATTCTTTCCAAATTAGCAAAAGGCTTTTCTTTTTCATCAGATATTAATACTACAGCATTCTTACTTTCTAAGTCAGCTAATGTACCAATCTTATCCTTATCAATATCTAAATATCCTTCTTTAATGGCACTATTAATTTGATTTTGTAATGTTTTACCCATAATAACTATTTTACGATGAGTTTTCATTACTTCATTAAATATTTCTTGAATTCGATAATAATGAGCTGGAAAGATAGTAGCAATTATTCTATCTTGTGATTTATTAATAACTTCTTTTACAAAATCAGCTACTCTATTTTGAGGAGAAGTATGCCCAGGTTTATCAGCATAAAATGATTCACTCAACAAACATAAAACTCCTTGTTTTCCAACATAAGCTAATTTACCAATATCAGTTTTGTAAGAACCCATCATTGTTGAATCAAAAACAAAGTCTCCAGTATAAACAATTGCCCCATCTTCTGTATAAAGAACAAAACAAAGACAATCTGGAATTGAATGTGTTACAGAAATTGGAAATATTGAATTCTTTCCAAAATCTAATTTTACATGTGGTTTTATTTCAATCAAATTAACTTTCTTTAATAATTCAGCATCAATATCACTTTTAGCTATTTCTAAAGTTAGTTTTGTTCCATATACAGGAACTTCTGGAATTCTTTCTAGTATGTCTGGGATAGCACCCATATTACCATCATGACCGTGTGTCAAAAATATACCCTTTATTTTCTTTTTGTTTTCTATTAAATAATCAACATTAGGAATTATATAGTCAATCCCTAAGTTTAATGCATTATCATACTTTAATCCGGCATCAAAAACAAAAATATCTTCATCAACGTTTACTACATAACAATTCTTCCCATTTTCATTTAATCCGCCTAAAGCAAATATTTTTATCTTACTCATTTTTTCTCCTTTCTTTTATTAGTACGAAGCAAACAGCATAATAATTATAACACTTTTCCTCTAGAAAATAAAGAAAAAGAGTTTGAAACTCTTATTCACCAAATAAAACTGTTCTAAAACCTACTTGATAACCATGGCCTCCTACCAATGTTGAATAATAAAACTCAGCAGATGTACCAGCAGATGTAATATGACCTCCTCTTGTAAACCATGGTTTAGATGAAGTAATAAAAGTCTTAGCTGATCCATACCAGTTATATGTTTCAGACAAAGCATGACCTCCACATGTAGCAATAGTACAATTATTAACATCAGAAATAGTATAAATATCAACATAATTACTTGAATTAGTAAAAAATGCTGAATTAAATATTGTATAAGTACTACTTCCAGGATTAGAATTATAATTTCCCATTACATATTCTGTCATACCACCAGACATATCAAATACACCACTTATATTACCAGTTGAACTTTGAGGATAAGATGTTTGAGTACCATATTCATATGTACAATCAGTTGTAGAAGTTGTAGTAGTTTCACTAGGAGAAGCACATCCTGTTTCTATCAAATTACTATTAGTTAAATTTCTATTTGATCTTATCTTACCATTAATACCGTATTTTGAATGTGATAGATAAGCCATAGCTCCCCAATCACGATTTTTCAAAAGATGAGTATTGGCAGTAGAATTCAATCCATAAGTAGAATCACCAGAAAAAGTTACAGTATTATTATTTAAACTTCCTCCCGCAAATTTTAGTGAGGTTAAAAATCCATAATATAACACTTGATAACCTAAGGCTGAAACACTAGGTAATATTCTTGGCTCTATATTCGAATTATTACAATTATCATAAGATGGACTTGTATAACATGTACTAGTTGAAACAGCACTATTTTCAAACTTTCCAACCCAAAAACCATTTAGTTCAGTATTTCCAAAAGTAAAAGCTGGATGAGTACGATATTCTCCTACTTGGGTACCAGTTTCTTTAGTAGAAGTATCAACAAATTTAATATCAATTTCTTGTTCTTGACCAGCTGAACTTACTCCAGTTGTCCAAATCTTATAACTATATCTAGGAATCCAAACAAAATAAGCTAAAATGTCATCTTTTTCAACTTCAACATCATTATTTGACTGATAATAAGTTCTAGTATTAGTACCACTTGTTTTTACTAAAACAGCATTAGCCCACATTTTATTATCATAATTAAACCAATTAGGATTACTGCTAGATATCGTTGTAACAGTACCATCATTATCGATAACAACAGGAATTAATCCAGTAATATCTGCCGGAACTGGAGTATATTCTACTATTTCTTCAAATTTAAAATTCAAATATGAATTTAATTCATTGTTAGTAATAGTACTAAGGCCAGATTTATATTTAAAAGTAATTGTAAAAGTAACAGAATTTCCAGGAGTAACAATATCAGAAACATTTAAACCACTTAATTCGTAAACAATATCAGCATTATCATAAAAACTCGAATCATATACTACTCCTGCGAATTGCTGCTTACTAGATGTACCATTATAAATGGTAATTTGAAAACTAACAGTTGATGTTAGATCACTACTATCAAGTGTTACTGTACTATCCATATATGTTTGATAGTATGTATGAATAATTGAACTATTAGCATTTACACCATCTACTATATTTGTTATATAAATACCAGTTTGCCTATCAAGCTCAGCAGTCCCAGTCATATCAAGGCTTATATTTGAAATTGAAGAATAACCTATTCCCAAAAAGCCACAAGCCAAAAATATAGCTATCATGTAACAAATAATTATTTTGCTTTTTTTGATAAGCATCACCTCATTAATATTTAAAAAGGTTAGATATTCTTTGTAAAGAAATATCTAACACTATTTATTATTATTATTATTTTTTTTGTTATTTGCTTTACGTATTTCTCTAAGATCAAAACTACTTGTCTTTTCTAATTGATCATATAAATTTTCTTTATTTTTATTACTAATAATATTTCTATCATCAACTACAGGCATAGCAGTTGTCATAGTAATTTGATCTTTAATATATTCATTTGTATATTTCTTTTTCTTTTTAAAATCCGTATGAGGTATTTCAGTTATATCATATGTAGGAATTTCTTTACCTTCCATCTTTGCTTTTATGTCTTTAACTCTTAAAGCATAAGTATAAATTATACTATTAGTAGCTGGAATTATAAAGAATGTTCCTGTCTTATATTCATTTTCTAACATTAAAATAGGTTGTTTTAAAGTGTCTCTAATCTCCAACATATCATTAAATGTTTCAATTTTTAATACTTGAGAAGTACCAACATCATATGAACCATTAATCTTTTGAATATAAGAATCATAATTAGTTAATATACTTTTTATTTCCTTTTCATAAATCATTTGGGCTGTTCTAGATTTTCTAATATAAACAATTAAGTATCCTATTAAAATGAATGAAATAATAAAACTCATTAAACTAATAGTCATAATTGATGCATAATTATTTTCATCAACAAGTTCAATTTGTTTCATAGTATTAGTAATATTTTCATCAGTAATGTCTATTGAAACTGTACTTTCTGTTAATGGTATAACTAAACTAGAAACTTTTTTATCTTTCATGGTTGCTTTACTTTGCTCAATATCTTCAACAGTTACATATAAAACCAAATTTAAATTACTAGTAACATTTCTTAGCTCATAAGCATCTTTAAACTTACTAATTAAATTATTATAACTTCCATATTTAACATTAATTTCATCATTTATTGATAAATTACCTTTATTGGAAATAGGCTTTTTTGTTACTAAGTCTTCACTAAAATGATAAATATTAGTATCATTTTTATCATCAGTCACATCAACTTCTACTGCAATACGATATGAATATTTATAACTCAAATCCTTTGAAAAATTTAAATCATACTTAAAATTAGTTGATATTGAATCAATTAAACTAGCAACATATCCTTTATCCTTTTCTAGAAAACTTTCTTTATAGAAATCATTTTTTTTCAAAAAGACTTTGTAATCCACATCACTAGTTTCATTATAAGTAACATATTTTTGTTTACTATTAGTAACATATATTACAAAGAAAGTTATTCCAATGATTAAAGATAAAACTATTAATATAACTAAATTTTTAATTTCTTGTTTTTTATCCTTTTTATTCATTTTATCCCTCTTTATCAAATAAATCTCTCAGCCATAATGTGGGTTTTCCAATACTCTTAATTCTTAGAGTTACTATTCCCAATAAATCTTCTTTTACAACATAACCTTCATCTTGTGATTGATTAGCATCTCCTTTTGTATAATAACGAAATTCTTTGTTTACGTTTTTAACAGCTATTACACGGTGAACCACTTTAATATCATCTCTTTTAAAGACTATTACATCACCTGTTACTACAGGTTTCTTTTTATTAACAAATAAAATTACATCACCTTTATTAATTGTACCAGTCATTGATTCAGAACCAATTACTAAGACTCCGATAAAAAACTTACATGAAATCAGTCCAATAATTATAATCATAACAACTGAACCACTTAATAAAGTAAGTGCTTGACTTCTCAACTCTTTAGGTCTTTCTATAGGCTTATCCACATCATAGTATTTATCTAAATACGAATAGATAATTAATGGATATATCATTCTAATAAAAGTTCTAAAGAAAATATAGACATTAGGGGCAATTGGAATAATATAAATATATAGTACTGTTATTAATTTATAAATAATAACTGCTTCCTTACCATATTTAGAACTTACATATGTAAATAATAAATTATTAGCTATAGCCGCAAAAATAACAAAGCCCATTAAGCCTAAAAAACTATCTAAATTACTAAACCCATATACATCTAAATAGATAGATATATCAGCTAGTGTACAAATAATAGTTAATAAAATCTTAGATCTTAGTGAAGTATCTATTAGTAATTTATCACGAATAACTTCTGTTGATACAATAATAATTGTAATTGGAATAATATATTTAAAAATAGTTTTTAAACTTAATACATTAGTCTGATTATAAAAACCAGTATACAATCCTAACATATAAAATAATGCTACATATAGAATTCCAAAAATTAACATTATTATTCTTATTTTTTTCTTATTTATTTTTAAAATTCGTTGTTTTTTTAATACCAAAGAAACAACAAGAGCAGATATCAATAAGAAACCTGCTGTAAAATACTTACTAACTGTTAAAGTAGAAAAAGTACAAATTAAGAAAAGAACTACTAAAATAATTTCTATTTTATAAATATTTTGTTTGTCTTTACTCATGTACTTTTCACCCCAACATTCTTAAATTAATTAACTATTATCTGGGCTTGCTACTAAGTTAATTGTTACATTAGTTGTTTCAGTCTCATCAACTGGTGTTTTAATTGCTGTAACTGTTACTGTTTGTGTAGTAGTTCCACCATTAGCAGTTAATGTATTAGCTGCTGTTGCAGATGATACACTAAAGTATGTACTATTTGAATTAGTAGCAACTACTGGTGCTGCTAAAGTTGCAGCTAAATCTTCACTTTCATTAATTACTGTATAAGTGAATGTTACAGTATCATCTTTCTTAGTCATTCCTGTAATTGTAAATTCTCCAGCTTGTGCATTATTATGTGATTGACTAGTAGTAATATCATTATTACTTTTAGTTACTGTTACTTCTCCAGTGTAATGAACATTAAAGTTTGCATCATCTGGAGAAACACTTCCTGATCCTGTAATTGTCAATGTTATAGCTGATACAGCTGCATATCCAATACCTAACGCTAAGATTGCAATTAAAACTCCTATAATTCCTGTTCTCTTTTTCATTTTATCTACCTCTCTTTTTATTTTGTGTGAACACACTATTACCTTATAATTTTATTATACCCATAATAAGGCATAAAATCAACATAATATACTTTTTTTATTAATTTTTTACCATTTTAGCAAGAGCTTCTTTGGCCGCATCTTGTTCTGCTTCTTTTTTAGATGCGCCTTTTCCTTGCCCATAAACAATTTTATCTATCTGTACTTCAACTGTAAACTTCCTATTGTGAGCAGGGCCTTCTTCTTTAACTAATACATACTCAATTGTTTTCTGTTCAGTTTGAACATATTCTTGCAAAGCACTTTTATAATCGCTAAAGAAACTAATATTAGGGTCTTCAATATAAGGAACTATTACACTCAATACTACTTTTCTAGCTGTAGCATAACCTAAATCTAAGTAAATAGCTCCAATTAATGCTTCAAAAATATCAGCAACAATTGCTTTTTTTAAGCCTTCTTTTTGTTCCCCATGACCAACTAAAATATAATCTTGTAAATTAAGACTCATAGCATAACAATAATTAGCGTTTTCACAAACATAACTAGCCCTAACCTTAGTCATCTCACCTTCTGTTTCTTTATAATTACTGTATAAATAATCTGCAACAATCAAATCTAAAACAGCATCTCCTAAAAACTCAAGTCTTTCATAATTGTTTTTCACTTTATGTTCATTAACATAAGAACTATGAGAAAATGCCGTTTCATATAAACTTCTATTCTTAGGTTTTATTTTCAATTGTTCAAATAACTTTTCCATACTATCACCATTTTCATTATAACAAAATTATAAAAATATTAATAGTATTTTATAGTCTTGAAAAAAGAATTTATCCATAGTAAAATGATTATGGTGATAGTATGAAATATATTTTGATTTCTATCATTAATTTATATCAAAAAATACCTTTTTCAAGTCATAAACAATGTCGTTTTATACCTACATGTAGTAATTATGCGAAAGAAGCTATTTTAACTTATGGCTCTATTAAAGGTACTTATTTAGCAATAAAAAGGATACTAAAGTGTAATCCTTTTGGTCCATCTGGATATGATCCAGTACCATTAAAGAAGGAGAAAAAATATGAAAAGAATTAAATATTTATTATTACTTATTTTATTTATACCATTATTTCTAACAGGTTGTACTAATGATAGTATGGACAATATTGAAATAATTGTAACTAATTATCCTAATGAATATGTAGTTAAAAATCTCTATGGTGATCATTCTACTATTAAATCTATCTATCCTGATGGTGTTGATATTAGTACTTATGAAATTAGTAATAAAGAAAAGAATGAATATGCTAAGAAAGATTTATTTGTTTATAATGGCTTATTAGAAAAAGAAAGAAATTTAGCTGTTGACTTACTAGCAATTAATCCTGATTTAAAAATTATTGATACTGCATATGTTTTAGAAACAGATTATTCACCTGAAGAATTATGGTTAAACCCTTCATCTTTACTAATGATGAGTCAAAATGTTCGTATTAGCTTAAATGAATATGTTTCTAGTACTTATCTAAAAAAAGAAATAGAAGAAGATTATGATGAATTAAAAATAGCTCTCAGTGAAATTGATGCAGAATACAGAGTAGCTGTTGATAGTACTGATAATAAAACAATTTTAGTCGCTGATAGTGCTTTAAAGTATTTAGAAAAATTTGGTCTTACAGTAATTTGTATTGATAGTGATGCTAATCAAAAAACTTTAAGTGATGCTGAAGAATTAATAAATAATGGAACAGTTCGTTATATTTATCTATTTAAAGATCAAAAGGTTAATGATAATGCTCAAAACTTGCTTAACAATCATAGCGATATTAAAACTGTTGAACTTCATAAACTAGATAATCTAAGTGATGATGAACGTCGTGAAAAAGAAGATTATCTAACTATTATGAATAATAATCTAGAATTAATTAAGAAAGAGTTATATCAATAAAAAGAGAATAGTTAAACTATTCTCTATTTTTTATCTTTTTAACTAATTGTACAGCAGCTTCTTTATCTTCTTCACTATTCTCTCGATTAGTAATTTCTAAAACTCTAGTCTCCCAGTTTTTAGAATGATTTAATTTCTTTACACATGGATGATTCTTTAATTCACTTTTATCTAATCCTGAGATCAATTCAAAATCACAAGCTTTAATATTATAAGTAGCATTACCAATTGCAGTTCTAGGATTATTCTCATCATATACTGTATCTAATAATACTTCACCATTCTTATAAATATATGCTACATAACAATCACGTTTTACTGTACCATAAGCCTTGGCATATGGATTAGAATTTTGATAAAAATCTGCTTTTGCTTGACCTTTACTTCTTAAAACAGCTAATTCTTCTTCAGTTAAATCAACTCTACTACGAGGAGCTGATTCACCTCTAATAATACCATCTTTACCAGCCGGTATTAATTCCCAATTAACTAAACCAATTTCTGGTTTAAACTTTTTCTTTATATCAGCATATCTTTCTTGAATGACATCAAGATTAATTTTACGATTATTCTCTACTTCAATCTCAACACTCTTATCATATTCTGATTTTAAGTATTTTTCTACTAAAGACATATAATATTTTATTTGTTCTTCATCTTCTAAATATTCACAAACATTTAAATAACTATTAGCTATGTACATCGCAACTTTATCCATATCAAAATATTTCTTAAAGAAATTATTTAAGTTACCCTTTTCAATTTTATTTCGATAATCTTCTCTTCGATAAACTAATCTACTGTAAAGATTTTTTTGTTTACCTAAAAACTTATCAAAATTTGGTTGAAGTGCACAACGATAATAATATTTTTCTAATACTTCTTTATATTTCTTTTCATCTTCAGTAGTAGCTTTTATTCTTTTTACTTCTTCTAAATAATCTAATCCTCGATAATAATCACTAAGTATACTAGGAAATTCTTTTTCTAAGAAATCTTTTTGATAAGCCATATTTAATACTTCTAATCTTTTTATTAAAACTTCTCTAATTTCTTCTTCACTCATACTATTAGGCTTATTAGGAATATTTAAAAGTTTAAATAGTTTTAATAAAAACTCACTATAACTAAATTTAATTGTACCTAGACCATCTAAGTCTTCAGTATCATATACAGTCACTTTATCAATAAAGTCTTCATCAAATTTACGATAACCAAATATTTCATGAATATTACTATTAGTACGTCTATTTATCATTCTAATTTTAAAATATAAGTCTTCATCTGCTACTGAACCATTTGAACAATATTTTATTAATGACTTAGTATTTAAATTAATAATTCCTTTTTCCATGATTACCACCCCTTCTTCTAATTAATAATTTTGGTGTTTTTACAAAATTACCATAATTCTTAATATATAAAACATGTGTAGACATAGTTGGATAATCCTTCATACGTGAACCAGAACTAATTTTCATTCCTAAATTTGCTTTTACCGGAAAAGAACCCTTTTTCATTTCGAAATCATATTCTGGATATTTAATACGATATTCAGTTAATATTTCTTTAATAGCTTGTGGTTGTTCCTCAGCTTTTAAAAATTTTAAATCAAACGCATTAGCTACTGCTCCATTTAAATCTACAAATAAATTATTCTCCACATCTTCTCCATAAGTATCTGGAACATGATCTCGCATTGGAATAAACCCAACTTCATTATTATCTACATAAGCAAAAGAAGTCTCGGTAGATACTGCTCCAGGTAACTTATCATTATCTTGATAATCAGAAATTGATACATATTTCTTTTCCATAACAATCCCCCTAAATACGCGCATATTATAGCACAAAAAGACAAAAAAGTCAATTTAAACTACCCTTCTAAATAATGAAGCATAGCTCTCATGACTTTTCCAAATGTTCTTCCAATTAAATTAGATGTCTTTTTACCTAATATAGAAATTTTATTATCATAATTCTTTTCTTCAGGTAGATAATTACTAGGAATTATCTCTTTACCAGCTTTTAAATCTTTCTCAAATTGTTCTATGGCCTCTTCCGTTAAAATATTAGTATTATTATTATAAACAGTATATCTACTAAAATAACTAATTAAAAAGAATATAACTATTAAGAATACTATTCCTTTAATAATTCTATTCATTAATAACCTCCAAGAAACATCTAGCTAAGGCTAAATCAGTATTTAAAACTTCAGTAGTTGTATTATCATAACCTCCTACTTCAATTAAAATTGTTTTTTCATTAAAATCCTGATTATAAACACCATTAACTCCTGGACCACTCTTTTTATAAATACCTTTTGATAAACCAGGATAATATTCTTTTAATTTATTATCTATTTTTTCAGTAAATTCTAAATTCTTTAAATAATCTTTATTTTCTAATCCAACAATAAATAATACTTTAGCATAACTATTATTACCTATCTTAATAGTAGTTTTATCCTTTCCTAAACTATCTCTATGAATATCAATAAAGTATTTTAGAGAGGGATATTTACTAATACTATCATCTAAGAAAATTCTACTTGCTTTATAACTATTATATCCAGGCCAATTATTCTTTTTTAATATTTCTGTAACTGATCTTTCTTCTACTAATGTTGAATAACCTTGCTTATTAAAAATATCTTCTAATATATAATTATTCATAATAACCGTTGGATTAATACTAAATTCTGCATAATTACTAGAAGCATATTCTTCATTTTGATGAGTATTATATAAATAAATTACTGGTTGTTTCTGTTCAGTAATAACTTCTTTACTTTCGGATAAATAACTAGTATATGTTTTATTCATCTTTTTTAATGGATTAGTATAATCAATAGTCTTAGAAATAATCTTTTCAAATATATAATTATCATTACTAAAACTGTTATTAATAATTAAATTTATTAATTCTTTATCAGTTAAATTAATCTTAGATTTTTCTAAGAAATAATAACTACTACTAATTCCAATTAAAAACATAATAATTATAAAAATTATTCTCCGTTTAAACTTTCTTTTTACTTTAATACTCATCAAATCACCAATATAAATATAATCTCTTCTTAATAATTATTATGTCGAATAAAGTTTTTATGAAGAGATATATTGATTCCATTACCAAGTAAAGAAGCAAACTTTCTAATAATAAAATCAATATTAGTTGGAGTAACAATAAAACTATCTTTAGTTAATCCCTTAATATCTAATACTGTAGGTACACCAATAGCAATTATAGGAATATTCATAGTAGCTTCACTTATTTCTTTTCTAGTATTACCTATTCCACTACCTGGGGTTATTCCTCTATTAGTTATTTGAATAGTCTTACATAATTTATCAATATCATTAGTTTTTAAAGCATCAATGACAATTACTTTAGTAGCCTTAGTCTCCCTAATAATACTTTTAATAATATTAGATGTCTCAATACCTGTATTACCAGTAACATTAGGTATAAAGGAACAAACTTTACTATAGCCAGCTTCTACTTCACCTAAAGAAAATAAATAACTAGTTACTAGAACTTCTTCAACAGATAAAGGCCCTAAAGAATCAGGAGTACTTTTACTATTACCTAAGCCAATTACTAAAAATAAATCTTCTTTAGAAATAGCTAAATACTTTTTTAACTCTTTAATAAATAATTGTTGAATTTTAAAATAATTATCTTTATCAGTAATATCTTTAAAAACAATAGTTGTATACTTATAGTTATCAATTTTATTATTAAATACTTTAGTACTATTAATATGTGCTATTGGTAGAGAATTTTGTTCAATAATTAAGTCAGTATCCAATTCAGTTCTATTTATTCTAATTTCATGCATAATCTTCACCAATCATATTATTTACAAAAATACTATTTTTATTTGCAATTTTCACAATTATTTGATATTATTAATATGTTTACAAAAGTGAGGTGAAATTATGCCAAATATTAAAAGTGCTAAAAAACGTATGCGTTCTAATGCTAAGAAAGCTAATGTTAATACATTAATTACTTCTAGTATGAAAACTGCTATTAAAAAATTTGAAAAAGAAGTTAAAGCTGGTAACAAGGAAGAAGCTAGTAATAATCTAAATATAGCTATTCAAAGAATTGATAAAGCTATGTCTAGTGGTAAAATTCATAAGAATAAAGCAGCTCGTTTAAAATCAAGACTAACAAAAATGAAAAATACTATGGAATAATTAAATAAGTAAAGTACTTCCGTTAGGTAGTATTTTTTATTTACTTTGAGAATATTTTAGAGTAAAATTATATTATAATTGGAGGATATATGAAGAAACTGGTAACTTTAGGTCTTTTACTCATATTAGCTGGGCTAATTATGATTAGAAAAGAAGATCTTGTAACAATTATTAATACTTATCTTTATCCTAATCATTCAGTTGAATTAGGAGAAAAGAATGAGTACTATCGTGATTATGATTTCATGTTTGTTCAAAACACTGATGATTTTACTCCAACTAATATGCAAGATATTTTAAATATTTTTTATACTGTAATAAATGCTGGTAAAGATGAATTTTCTTTCTACTGTCCTAAAGATTATGTTGGATGTTTAGATGACGTAGAAGAATTAGCTAAAGACCAAGATCAATTATCAAATATTAATAACTTTGTTCATCCATATAATGGTTTTTCTCATATTGAAACAGAATATGATACCTTAGGTAGAGTTATTATTAGAATTAATAAAAGTTATCGTTCTGCTGATATAGACCAAATTAATGAAAAAGTTGATGAATTATATTCCCAATTAGTTTCAGATAATAAATCTACAGAAGAAAATATTAAAAGTATTCATGATTATATAATTAATCATTCTAAATATGATTCTGATAGAAGTGATAAAAATATTATTAAATATCATTCTGATATAGCTTCTGGTCCATTATTTGAAGGATATGGTATTTGTGGAGGTTATACTGATTTAATGGAATTATTCCTAGAAAAGATGAATATTAAAAGTTATAAAATATCTAGTGATAAACATGTTTGGAATGCAGTATATTTAAATGGTACATGGAAACACTTAGATCTAACTTGGGATGATCCGGTTTCTGCTGATAAAAAAGATTATTTAGAACATAATTACTTTTTAATAAATACAAATGAATTATTAAAACAAGAAACTACTCAGCATAATTTCAATCAAGATATTTATGCAGAATTAAAGGAAGCTTAAAGCTTCCTTTTATTTTATATAATTATAAACTTCATTTATTGTTTCATCAAAATTATCAAAATTAACAGTAAACCAACGAGTATCAAATTGATGATTAAAGAAAGTATATTGTCTCTTAGCAAATCTTCTAGAATCTTGTTTAATTTCATCTAATACTGTATTTAAGTCTTTATTATTAAATAAATATTCATAGAACTCTTTATAACCAATACCAGTATTTAATACACGAGAATCCATGTAATTATCTTTTAAAGAATTAACTTCATCTAACAAACCATTTTCTACCATTAAATCCACTCTTTTATTAATTCTTTCATATAAGATATCTCTATCAGTAGTTAGACCTATTACTTTGACAGGATATAACAATTTATCTTTATCATGAGTTATTTCTTCATTATTTTCTAATTTATTTAGAAGTCTAACTGCCCTCTTACGATTATTAACTTCTGGTATATCATCAATATTATATTCTTTTATTCTTTCAATTAACTCTTCATTACTTAAATCATTATATTCATTATAAGTAGTTCCCTCAGTAAACTTATAATCATATAAAGCTGCTTTTATGTATAAGCCTGTACCACCTACGATGATTATTCTTTTACCTCTACTTGTAATATCTTTAATTAACTCTCTAACATCTTTCTGATAATCATAAACTGTATAGTCTTCAGAAACATCTTTAATATCTATTAGATGATGAGGAATTCCTTCTCTTTCTTCTATACTAGGTTTAGCACTACCAATATCTAATTTCTTATAAATAGCTACACTATCACCATTAATTATTTCAGCATCTAACTTTTTAGCTAATTCAATACTCATTTTAGTCTTTCCAACTCCAGTTGGTCCAACAATAACAATAATATCTTTCATCTAATCACGACCTTTTTTTATATAAAACGACAGCATCTTTACCAGCATAATCATTATCAAATTCTATTAAACTAAATTTATCCCTATCATCTATAGATAAAATATTTAGTATTCTATTTAAATTATATCCATCAAAGAAATCATCATAACTATTTTGTCCATTTATTAACTTAGTATTAAAATAATATAATAATTGAATAATACCATCATCACTTAAATGAGCATTTAAAGTATTAAACATATTTTTAAGTACCTGATATTTATTTTTATTAATACTATATAGTTCCAAGTATTGAATAACATTAGATAATATCATTCTATCATATGTTTTACCATCTAAACTATCTCCAATATCAAATATATTACCATTAATAAATGAAATTCTATCTTCTAATAATTTACTTCTTAATAATTCATAATTCTCATCATTATGAAGATAAATATTATCTATAAAAGAATCTTTACCAGTATTATAACCATTATTAGAAAAGCCAGCAGCAGATACTTGCTTATACAAGTCTTTTCTAGGATAAGTTAATATTAATTTACTCTTTACTTTATGAAACTTCTCAACATTAACGTTAATATCAAATACATCTATTTGTGAAGCACCCATTAATAGGGCATTATAAGCTTGGTCTAGACTAGATCCAAGTGTTAATAATGATTTACCATTTAAGTCTAATTCTTTTATATACCCAGAAATATTCTCAGTAGTAAACAAATATACATCTTTCGAAAAATTCATCATATAAACACTTCATTTCGCATCATATTATAACAAGCAAAAGACAACTAATCAAGTTGTCTTTTAAATAGCTTCTCTAACTCATACTTAGTATAAGTAATAATAGTTGGCCTTCCATGTGGACAAGTAAATGGATTATCACAATATCTAATATTTTCTAAAATCCATTCTTCATCTTCTGGAGAAATATAAGTATTTGCCATAACACTCATACGACAAGCAGTAGTCGCAGCCATTTTCCAAATAAACTGATCAAAATCAAACTCACCTTTCTCAATAATTAAATCAACTAGACCTCTAATAATATGTTCGGCCTTGTCTTCTGGAATCCAAGCTGGATGACTTCTAATAATAATAGTATTTTTACCAAACTCTTCTGAAGAAAAACCATATTCTTCTAATAAAGAAAGTCTTTCTTTTGCTAGAATAAACTCATCTTTACGAAGTTCTATCTTAATTGGAATTAATAAGTCAATAACAATGGGTTTTTCTTTCATTTGTTTTAATATCTTTTCATAATTAATTCTTTCTGCAGCCGCATGTTGATCAATTAAATACATTCCATCTTCATTTTCTGCCACGATATAAGTCATTAGAACTACACCTCGAGGAATCATCTTCTTAATTTTAGGTTTTACTTCTTCCTCTTCGATATCAAATGGTAATTCTTCTTTTAACTTTTCATCTACTTGTTTATCATACTCTTGTTTTTCTTCAAATACCTCAAAAGCTAGTTTTAATTCTTCATACTTAGTATCATCTTTTACTACTTCTTTTGGAGTATCTACTATTTGTTTTCTTACTTCACTAACAGAATAACTATCTCTAACTGATACTTCTGGTATTAAAGTAATCTCTTCTAATCTCTTTGTAATAGTCTTAGAAACTAATTCTCTCAAAGTATCCATCTTACTAAATTTAATATCCATTTTAGTAGGATGAATATTAATGTCTACTAATATTGGATCAACATCAATATTTAAAACAATAACTGGAAATCTACCTTTATGAATATAAGTATGATAAGCTTCCACAATACATTTATTTAAATCACTATTTTTAATTACTCTTCCATTTACTAAAGTAGTAATAGAATTTCTATTTCCTTTAGTAACTTCTGGATATGAAATATAACCACTAATATTATAATCATCATTTTCAGCACTAATTGGAATCATTTTCTTAGTAATATCTACTCCATATATTTCATAGATTACTTTTAATAAATCACCTTGTCCATCAGTACTTAATAAGACTTTATCATTATTAATTAAAGTAAATTTAATATTCGGATAAGATAAAGCCATCTTATTTAAATATTCTACAATATAAGCAAGTTCTACATATAAATTCTTTAAGTACTTTAAACGTACGGGAGTATTATAAAACAAATTACTAACAGTAATAGTAGTACCTTCTTGTAGATCACTCTTTTCTACTTTCATGTTTTTTCCACCAGAAATAGTAATTAAAGTACCTATCTCTCCATTACTAGTTTTAAGTCTCACATCTGATACACTAGCAATACTAGGAAGAGCTTCTCCACGGAAACCTAATGATTCAATATAGAACAAATCATCTAAATTCTTTAATTTAGAAGTAGCATGTCTTTCAAAAGCTAACTTAGCATCTTCAGGATCCATTCCAATTCCATTATCACTAACTTCTATTTCTTTAACTCCTGAATCAACTAATTTAATAGAAATTTCCGTAGCTTCTGCATCAATAGAATTCTCAACTAATTCTTTAACAACATTCATAGTCTTTTCAACTACTTCTCCAGCAGCAATCTTATTAGCTAAGACTTCATCCATAACTTTAATCTTACTCATACTACCACCTACTTCTAACATTAATAATATATCATAAAACAAAAAGAAATGAAATTATTCATTTCTTATTTATATCGTCTCTTATTTATTTATAAATTTACATATTAATCCAATATTATCATTATCAGTCGTATCATTATTTACAGATTCCCATTGTCCTCCATTATTATCATTTGTACAAATAGCAGGTGCCATTAGCCAAAGAAGAAAACATATCAAGAATAAAACTATAGTTTCAGTTAACATTGCTTTACGTATATTCTTTTTCTTATTATCTTTTCTTGTCAAAAAATAATAAGGCAAAGCAAGAACTACCAGATAACTTAATCCCTCAAATAAAAGAATTATTTTTGAGATTAAATCAACATCATTATCTACAATGCTACTTAATGTTAACCCTACAATATCAAACAATGGAACTATTATAATAATTGTATAAATAATTGTTAAAACAATACTTGTAATTAATAATTCCTTAGAAACCTTATTCTTTTTTTTCATATTTATCGTCCCTTTCTTTATCAATTATTCCAGAGCATCAAACATTTTAAGCAAAAAATAATAAACAAAATAAGCAGCTGTAGCTAAACCGATTACAGCAAAGCTTATCACAATAACAGAAAAATCACTTAATGATTTTTGTAAACTTTCTTTATCGATATAACCATTATCTTCTTTTTCTTTTTCATTTTATCACTTACTTTTAACATTAATTATATATCATAAAATAGAAAGAAGTGAAATTATCCAGGAATACTAAAATCAAATGTAAAATAAAATAATAATAATAATCCGACAACAGTTATAATTATTGCAGAGCTAATAGCCCAAATAATATATTTATTACTATTCTTATCAGATCTTATAAAATGTAAAAGCATAAATAAATATGGAATTATAAATATAAGATCAATAATAAAGTTCAAAAATGAGTACCCATCAATTACATCTATAAATAATCCTCTAAGTAAATACAATGATCCAAATGTATATAGAAAAAGCACTACAAAACTGATAAGTACTAAAAGTATGTGATTATTCTTTTTTTCTTTCTTAATTACCTTTTTATTCATTTCGATCTCCTATTGGCCAATCACAACTATTATCAATACTTGATTTTATTGCTGGCCATGTAACATAGACAAATCCAACAATTATAATTATTAGAATTTCTAAAGCAATTGTAGCAGGTATCATATCCTTACCTAAAAATCTTATTAAATATGGTAATAACAAAATGCCTAATAATACAAAAGTCATTACACTAAGACTATCAGATGTTACAATTAATACATAAGCACAATAACAAAATACTAAAGTATATAAAACTGTTATTATAATATCTAGTGTTTTTAAATTTTTACTTTTATCTTTCTTTTTCTTTTTCATTTAATCGCCTACTTTATTTCAGTTCCGCCCCATTCAATTACGGTATATCCTGATCTTTCTCTTCTTTCTAATTTTTGTTCTTTTACCTTTATCTTTTTATCAAGTGGTTTATATTCCATCATTACTCTTATTAATGTATCTGGTTCTGGATTAATATTTAGTTTCATATTACTATCTATTTCATCCATTGTTTTAAATCTAATATAGTTATATTTATTGCTTTCTAATTTAGGTAACCAATACATTATAAATTCATTACTCTCTTTATAATTTAATCCTAGTATTTCTAGCTTTTCTTCCAAGAATTCAGCACTATCTTCTCCTTTTACTACAAAGCCATCTTCTTTGACTGTGTTATTATCTCCATTACCTTCCCAATATAAAGCATAGTACTTTTTATTATTCTGATCTATTAAAGTTCCATCTGTTAAAGCTTTTACTTTCCAACCATTATTATACTTAGGATATGTCACAGTAAACTTTTCCGGATTAGATACAGTTATTTCTACATTCATATCTTCTTCTGGATAAATATAAATGATTGGTTTATCCCATTGCGTATTAATAGAATTTTGAATTTGTGGCCAAATTACCCAGAAAAAGCCAACAATTCCTACAAAGATAAGTAGAACTACTATTAAAACAGGAGTCATACTACTTTTCTTTTCATTAATAGGTTTATCCTGCATATTATTCATCTCTGACTTTTGTTCAGTCTCAGCACTTGCCTTAAGAATTTCTTCCTTTTCTTCTTTACTAAGCTCAGACATTTCTGTTCTTGGTTTAATATCATCATACTTTGATTCAACATGTTCAACTATTTCTATTTTCTCTGGTTGTTTTTCTACTACTACTTCTTCCTCTAAAACTTCCATTTCTTCTTTTTCTTCCATAAAGCACCTCTACTATCTTAATTTTATCATATTAAAAACACTTATTTATAAAAAAAAGAAACTATAACAGTTTCTTTACACTTCTTTCAAGTATTCTTTTAGTTTTTCTGCAGTATCTTTTCCTACTACTTCACTTAACTCTTCAATTGAAGCTTCACGCATTTTCTTTAAAGAACCAAATTTCTTTAATAATTCTTTTTTTCTTACTTCACCAATTCCTGGGACAACATCTAACATACTAGAAAGAGCCCCTTTTGCTTTAATATTTCTATGATAAGTAATTGCGTATCTATGCACTTCATCTTGAATACGAGTTAAAAATAAAAACAATTTAGAATCTTTATCAACATCTAGTATTTCATAATTCTCAGTCATTATTTGATTAGTACGATGATTCTTATCTTTTACTAAACCAATTACTGGAATATGTAAATTTAGAGAATCTAATACTTCCTTACAAACACTTATTTGTAATTTACCACCATCCATTACTATTAAATCTGGTGTATAAGCTTCTTCCATTAAAGTCTTAAAATATCTTCTATAAATAACTTCTCTCATAGCGCCTAAATCATCTTTAACATCAGTACTTATCTTATACTTTCTATATAAATCTTTATTAGGTAAGAAGTCATCAAATACTACCATACCACCGACATAGAAAGTTCCAAATAAATGAGAGTTATCAAACGATTCCATTCTACTAAGTTTTTCTAATCCTAATAAATTTTTTAATTCCTTAATAGCTTTTAATCTTTCATCATCATCTTTCTTTAGAGTCTCTTCTTGTAATTCTAATTGTTCTTTAGCATTCTCTCCACATAAATCTAATAAACTCTTTAATTTACCTTTCTGTGGGCAATTAACTTTTATTTCAAAATAATTAGCTAATAACTCATTATCTATATCACTTGGAACTAATAATTCACGAGGTAATATTCCTTTATCATAAAACTTAATTAAATATTCAATTACTTCATTAGAAATATCTCCTAGAGAACTAATTATTTCATTATGTCTACCAAATAATAATCCATCTCTAATAAAGAATAATTCAATACTTAAATAATTCTTATCATAATAGTAATTTACCATATCAAAGTTATAACCTTTATTAAGATCAATCTTTTGACGTCTTAATGTAGTATCTATGTCATCTAACATTCCTTTTAATTCTAAAGCTTTTTCATAATTCATATTAAGAGATGCTTTTTCCATGTCCACTTTAATCTTCTCTGTAATAATAGAAGGATCTCCTTTTAAGAAAGTGATAATCTCTTTCTTCATATCTTCTATTACACTTGGATCAATATCTTTTTTACAATAACCTAAACATTCTCCAATATGATAATAAAGGCATAAATCTTTCTTTAATTTATCACACTTACGTAAGGGATAAATTCTATTAATCATATTAACTGTCTTTCTTGCAGCACTTACATTAGGATATGGTCCATATAAATGATTCTTATTTCTTTTTCTTTTAACATTTCTAACTACTTTTAAAGTAGGATACTTATCATTAGTTAATTCTATATATGGATATGATTTATCATCTCTAAGTAAGATATTATACTTAGGATCATATTTTTTAATTAAAGTAATTTCTAAGATTAAGCTTTCTAATTCTGAAGAAGTAACAATATATTCAAAATCATCTATATCATCTACTAACATTTTAGTTTTACCAGTAACAGTTCTAGTAAAATAACTTCTTAATCTTCTCTGTAAGTTCTTAGCTTTTCCAACATAAATAACTACTCCATCTTTATTTTTCATCTGGTAACTACCCGGTTTAGTTGGGACTAAAGCTAGTTTTTCCTTAAAATCTTTCATACAATCACACCCATGTACATATTATATCAAAAATAAAAAGTTTTGAAATCAAAACCTTTTATTTTTTACTATAACAGCTAGCTACATAAGAATTATTAACTTCACAAGTTTTATTTCTATCACTTGCTTTTACGTTTCCATTTTTATTGGTTGATACGGCTAAATTATCATCTGAACAAAAAACACTATCTTCTGTATAAGAACAGTTTTCTTCTCCAAAAATATCAATTATTTTTTTAGAATCAGATTGATAAACATCTGAATTATAACCTTCTATGCAGGTTAGTTCTTTATTCTTAACAAAACAAATGTATTGTTTAACTACGTAATTATCTTCTATTTCATGTCCTAAAAAAACATTACTTTTTATTTTTCGATAATTAGTTTTAGCAATCCCAAAACCTAATTGATGATTAATACTAATTGGCTTTTTACCAGTACTATACACCATATTGCTATTAAAAGTTTTATTACCAATACAACCACTAAAAGAAGCAATTAATACTGATATAGAAACAATTAATATACTTGGTATAATCTTTTTTAATTTATTATATTTTTTTCTACTCATTTCAAACAAAACATTTTTATGTTGCTTTTCTAATGCTGCATCTATTGACATTATAAATATTAATATTACTGGTAAGATAAAATAACTCAAAAGTATATATGGAAGAATACCATTACTCATAAAGTCAATTTTCAAAATTAAACATATAGGTATATATATAAAAGGTGTTATATAAATTCCAACTGTAATATAAACAAGCACTTGAGCAATTGTCGCAATAGTTATTTTTTTCATAGTTCCTCCACTATTTATATTTTATTATAAATAATCTTTTCAAACAATATAGTTATTGTCAACAATGTAAACAAAAAATACCAATAATTATTGGTATTTTTCCATTGCTTTCATCATTTGATTAATTTGTTTTTGATTTGGTTTTCTTCCCATCTGCACCATTAAAGCTTTAATCATATCTTCATTAATTGGTGGATTCTTTTTTAAATAATTTTGCATAAACTTTCTTGATGCGAAGAAACCTATTACTGCTCCTAATAGTAATCCTACTACTAAGATTAAAATATCATGTAACATATTATCACTCCCTGTACTTATTTTACTAAAAGATTATTAATTAGACAAGTATAAACATGGATAATCTTCTAGAAAGAAAAAATCAATTGTTTTAAAAGAACAGGCAAATAAATTATGATTATTTTCTTTTAAGATTTCAAAAAAAGTAGAGAAATTTTGTTCAATCTCTAATCTAATATAACAATTATTAATGGTTAATCTACTAACTTCATTACGATATAAGTTATTAATATAATGTGTATCTTTTCTCTTGGAATAAGGAATATCTCTATGATACTTAATGAACAATTTACGATCTAAATTATCTTTTTCAAAAGGACTAATTAATTGTTTAAACAAATTATATCCATAGTCTACTTCTTCTCTATCTAAATAATATATACTTTTTAAAATATTATATAAGACACTAGGAGTATCTTTATATAAATCAATAAATTCTTTTTTTAATTTAAAAATATAATAGACTTTCATAATATCACCAATAACATAGTAACAATTATGAAAGTCTATTTTTGTTTTATTTTAGTAAATTTTCTATTTTTTCTTCTAATGATTCAACATCAAAACCATATTTTCTATAAACATCTTTTGCTGGTCCACTAGAACCAAATTCATCTAAAGTAATTAAATACTTACTATTATAAACTAATCTATTCCATGAGAAACTAGATGAAGCTTCTACTACTATCTTTCTTATTTCTACTGGTAAAATACTTTCTTTATATTCATCATCTTGAGCTAAGAATCTTTCAAGATTAGGCATAGATACTACTCTAATACCTATTCCTTTAGTTTTTAGTTTTTGAGCAGCTTCTAATACTAGATGTAATTCTTCACCACAAGTAATTACTATTCCAGTAGGTTTATCTACTGTATCTAAAACAACATAACCACCCTTTTCAACTTCAGTTACTTTTGTTGTTTCTAAGATTGGTAATGAATTTCTAGCAAGAGCAATAGCACTAGGACCATGTTCTTTCTTTAGAATAGCTTTATAAGAACCTAATACTTCATTAGTATCTGCTGGTCTAAAGACATCTAAATTAGGTAAACTTCTAAGCATTAATAACTGCTCTATTGGTTGATGAGTTGGACCATCTTCTCCTACTCCAATCGAATCATGAGTAAAGACATAAATATTAGCTAAATCCATCATTGATGCCAATCTTAAAGATGGTTTTAAATAATCACTAAAAGCTAAGAAAGTAGAACCATAAGGTCTAAATCCACATAGAGCTAATCCATTTAAAATAGCTCCCATAGCATGTTCCCTAACACCAAAATAGATATTTTTACCTAAATAGTTATTTCCTTGGAAGTTTCCTGCATCCCTTATATAAGTTTTATTAGCTCCAAATAAATCAGCAGAACCTCCAAATAAGAAAGGATTATCTTTCACAATAGAATTTAATATCTTAGAAGAAGCATCTCTTGGAGACTCTTTTTTATCTTCTGGTAAATCATATACTAAGTCTTTTACTTCAATGCTCTTATCTTTATTCATAAAGTAACTTAACTCTTCTTTTACTTTTTCATCCAATGAGTCAACTTTCTCTAAGAACTTGTCATTTAAATCAGCACATCTTTCATTAATAATAGACTGCATATCATCCATTGAATTTTGACTTACTGCGAATGGGATATCTCTAAAACCTAGCTTTTCTTTAAGACTAGTAATATCTTCTTTTGTTAAAGGAGAACCATGTACTTTATTAGTACCTTCTAATTTAGAATCTTTTCCAATTGTAGTTTTTATTTCAATAATAGATGGTTTATCAATACTCTTTTTAGCTGTTTCAATAGCTTTAGAAATAAGTTCTATATTAGTACCATCTTCTACAGTAATAGCATTCCAACCTTGAGATACAAATCTCATTGAAACATTTTCATTAAATGTATCAGAAGTTTTTCCATCCAAGCAAACATTATTTGAATCATATAAAACTATTAATTTATTTAACTTTAAAGTTCCAGCAAGTGAAGATGCCTCATAAGAAATACCTTCCATTAAGTCACCATCACCACATAAAACATAAGTATAATAATCTATAACATCTTTATATCTACTGCGTAAATTAGCTTCAGCCATAGCCATACCAACTGCAGTTGCGATTCCTTGTCCTAAAGGACCAGTTGTACAATCAACACCTGGAGTAACTCCATATTCTGGATGTCCTGGGGTAATAGAATCAATTTGTCTGAAATCTCTTAAATCATTTAAACTAATATCAAATCCAGCCATATGTAAAGTTGCATACAACAATGCTGAACCATGTCCAGCAGACATAACAAATCTATCTCTATTAAAATATTCTGGATGCTTTGGATCAAAATTCAAATGATGAGCATACAATGTATAGATAATAGGAGCAGCTCCTAAAACTATTCCTGGATGACCACTTTTAGCTTTATCAATCATATCTATACCTAAACACCTAATTTGATCAATAATTTTTGTTTCATTAATTTCTGAATTCATAAAATTAATTCACTCCTATCGCTTATATATTATAACATATTTTACTTATTCTTTCGATATTTAAACCTTTTATAGATCTCCATAACTAATAATATACTTAGTCCTAAACAAATCAATTCTAATAAATGTAACATTGGTACATGAGAAGTCTTTAAGAAGACTGATAAGAAATCAACTTCTAAAACAGCAACACCTAATACTAATGATCCTAAAACACCAATTGCGAAGATAGGATTAGAAGCTAAAGAAATTTTAAATGAACTCTTATCTTCACTACGACAATTAAAGGCATGAATATTTTGAATAATAATCATTAAAGCCATTGTATATCCTCTAGCAGTAGCTACTTCCATATGAACAAAATTTAGTAAGTAATACCATAGACCAAAGACTACTATTCCGATAAACACTCCTGAAATAATTATTTCTTCAAATAAAGTTTTATCAAACAAACTTTCTTTAGGATCTCTTGGTTTTTTATTCATAATATCATCTTCTGCTTTTTCAAATGATAAAGCAATATCTTGAATACCATCAGTAACTACATTTAACCAAAGAAGCTGAATAGCTACTAAAGGCATTGGCATATCAAAAACAATTGATAATGTAAAGAATAATACTTCTGCTAAACCACATGATATTAAGAAATAAGTAATCTTACGAATATTAGCATAAGCTACTCTTCCTTCTAAAACACCATTTACTATTGATCTAAAATTATCATCAATAACTATCATTTTAGAAGTCTCTTTAGCAATATCAGTACCACTACCCATAGCAATACCAATATTAGCAACTTTTAAAGCAGGGGCATCGTTTACTCCATCACCAGTAACTGCGACAAATTCTCCTTGTCTTTTTAAAGATTCAACTATTTTTAATTTTTCTATTGGTGTTACTCTTGTGAATACTTTTTTACTTTTAACAAATTCATCAAATGCTTTTTCACCTTTTTTCAAATACTCTTCTACTTCACTACCAGTAGTTACTTCATCATAAGTATTAGTTAATTTTAAATCTTTAGCTATTTTAAAAGCTGTTAGTGGATGATCTCCAGTAATCATTAATACTTTTATACCAGCTTTAGTACAGTTTTTAATTGCTGGTACTGCTTCTTTACGAATTGGATCAATAAATCCAACTAATCCCATAAAAGTTAAGTCTTTAATATCTTTTTCAGTATATTCTTCTTTTGATTTTATCTTTCCATTTGCAAGAGCTATTACTCTATAACCATCACTAGATAAATTTTCATTTTGTTCTTCTATCTTAATAGGACTAAAATCTTTCCTTAGATTTATCTTATTACAATAAGACATAACTACTTCTAATGAACCTTTAATAGTACAATAAGTTTCTCCATCTTTCTTATAGAAAACAGCAGAATACTTATTAGCTGATTCATAAGGAATAGTTTCAAGTACTTCGATATCATTAATCTTAGTTTTCATCTTTTCGCCTAAAACTAAGAAAGCTATATCAATAGAATCTCCTATTTGTTCTGTCTTACTAAACTTAGCTTCGTTATTAATGACTCCTAGTTTAGCTATTTCTTTTGCATAATTTAGTTTTTGTCCAGCTACTTCTCCATTTACTGAGTAACCAGATCCAGAAATAGCATATTCTAAATCATTAGGTAAAACTATCTTTTTAGCAGTTTGTTCATTTACTGTTAAAGTACCAGTTTTATCACTAGCTATTACAGTACAACTACCAAGGGACTCAACATAATTTAATTTCTTAGCTACTACTTTTCTTTTAGCCATTTTATTAGAAGCAATAGTTAAAGCCATAGTTAAAGCTAAAGGTAATCCTTCTGGCATAGCAGATACCGCAAGAGCTATTACAGATACCAAAACTTCATGGAAAGGTAATCCTTTACTAAATAATAAAACAGCTAAAACAACTGATAATATTCCAATTAGAATACTGATTTCTTTAGAAAACTTATCAATTCTAATAGTAAGTGGAGATTTCTCTTCAACAGTTTCATTTAAGGTACTCGCAATTTTACCTATTTCAGTATTTAAACCTACTCCTACAACGATTGCTTTGGCTCTACCAGTAACTACACTAGTTCCGGCAAAAACCATATTAGTTTGTGAATGAATAGCTATATCTTTATTAGCTAACATTTTAGCATTCTTCTCAATAGTAATACTTTCTCCAGTAAGAATAGATTCATCAACAGTAAAATTATGAGCTTCAATTAAACGTAAATCAGCACTTATTTTATCTCCAGATTCTAAGAAAACATAGTCACCTATTGTTAAATCTTTAGAATCAATTAATATTTCTTTATCATCACGATTTACTTTTACTTTTTCTGGTACTAGCGAAGCTAAAGCTTCAACTGTTGTATTTGCTTTATTTTCTTCATAAGTACCAATTATTAAATCTACTAAAACAATAAAGATAATAGCTAAAGCATCTACTACTTCTCCCACTACAAAAGATGCGATTATCGCAACAATTAACAATAAAACAATTGGATCAATTAATTCATTAAAAAATATTTTTAAAATACTATCTTTCTCTTTTTTAGGTAATTCGTTCTTACCATACTTATTAAGTCTTTTAGTAGCTTCTCTTGTACTAAGTCCAGACTCATCTACTTGAAATTTCTTAAAAATCTCATCCTGACTCATAGCATAGTAACGATTTTCTTTCATGTAACCACCCATTTCCCTATTCTTAATACATTATATCATAGAAAGCAAAAGAAAAAAGAAGATAATTATCTTCCTTTACACTATTAACCTTTATATTCAGTCTTGTAGCCATGATTTTCACTTGGTCTTTTATCATTAGGATACATTACATCAGTATAAATATCTTCTTGTAATTTCTTCACAATGTTATATACCTCAGTATAATTAGAAATACTATTAATACTAATTGATCTAATACCACTTTCACTACTCGCTTGATTACTTGTTAAAATAATGTCCCCAACATTAAACATTTGATCAAAAAAACCTCTTTTTAAATCTACATGTGATAATTCTGCGAAAGGTTTAGTTTTAAAACTCTTAGTAATAATACCCTCAGTAACATAAACAGCATGGTCAGTAACCACATATTCAGTATTCTTATAACGTTTAATCGTGAATAATGCTCCTCCTAAATATATCCAAACAGGCATCATATGAAACAATAAAAAGGGAATAATAAAGACTAAAAAGCTTTTGTCTTCACTAAAAATTGCTGCGCCAATAAACATAGAATCAAATAAAGCCCACATAACAGCAAATGGCAACATTGGATTAAATATTCCTTCAAAGACAAAACACTTTTTATCAGGTTTACCTTCATATAATATTTTTTCATTAGAACCAATTATTTTTTTTAAATCTTCTTTCATTTTATCACCCTCTATTCAAATTCAAAAACATAGCCAATATTAGCTAAATAATAAATCTTTTCTTCCGCTAAAAAAGAATTGTAATCAACATAAACATTTAATTTACCTTTATTAATATCAAAGTATAAATTATCTTTTAAATTACTAAGTCCCCTCTTATTCATATATTCTTGATAAGTCATATCAGAACTAATAATACTTTTATTTATCTCATCTTCATAGTAACTTTTAAATCTCTTGTCAATTTCATTAACAATTACTTGTTTATCTAAATCAAATAAATCTAATACTTCTGTATCTGTTAAGACTTTTAATTTATTTAAATTAATATTATACGACTTAAATGTAACATCAGATGCCCCTTCTATACTATTATCTTCTACAATTATAAATAAAGATAATATATTACCATTTACTTGATAATGATAAGTAATAGTATTTGTCTTTATATCCTTATATTCTTCTACAAAATCATTAATAGAATTATTTATATCATTACTTATTTTCTTTATATTAACATTAGGTATCTTTTGATCATATTCTTCATTTTCATAACTAGTAAAAACGATTTCTTTAGAAGAATCTAATATTACATTACTATTTCTATTCATTAATAAATATACACCATATATAAGTATTCCTATAATTAAAATAATACTTATTAACAAATACTTTTTAATATTCTTTTCTTTCATATTACTCTCCTAATCATATGCATTTAAATGAATAAATGATGTATAATTCTTAGCATTTGATGTAGTTACTCCAACCCCGGTATTACAATCGACTACTTTTCCATTTCCAACATAAATGCCAACATGTCCAGCAGTACCTCCTAAAGTCATAAAAACAACGTCACCTGGGACTAATTTAGTATAACTAGAATACATCGTTGTACCTTTAACTGCACAAGATCCCCAAACAGTTGAACGAATATAATTACCTTCGATAATATTAAAATGCTTTAATACTTGATAAACAAAGTGTGAACAACTACATTTTCCTCCTGCTTTCAAAGGTCCTGTAGCTGTAAACTCATATGACATTTTACCTATCCACGATTTAGCATAATTAGCTACTTCTTGACCACTTGCTTTTCTAGATATCTTTGCTTCAGCATGAGAATCATTACGAACAAGTTTTACAGATTTATCACCAACTGTACATGTTCTAGCAGCTATCTTCTCACCAACTGTTGAACCACTACTAGAACTTCCAGTGTTTTTATCCCCTGCTTCATAATCACTTTCTGATGATAAAATCGACTTGTTTTTATTATCATCAATAGGGATATACTCATTATTACCACTAGATTTAATATTTTTTGATTCTTTTATACAATCGGCAAAATTTAAAGACTTAGATGATGACTCAGAAGCAATATTCACAACTACATTTAAAAATACCGGAATAAAGAAAACAATAACTGCAGCTAAAAATTTATTTTTAATAGCCTTTAATCCTTTCTTATCTTCAGGATTCATTACTAATTTTGTAAGCTCAATACTAACCATTATTAGTAATATAAATGGAACTATTAATTGAATTAGACTTATAACATTACTAGCTGTTCCTAAAATATTTTCTAAAGCCTTGTCCGTACAACAATTACCAAGATCATTACTACAACTTAAAACTTGAAAGTATTTCATAACTCCACATCCTATACTAATTATAACACGTATAATGTTAAGCATAAAGATTTTAGTTTTTAATCTTTATGTTTTTTGTTA
>ERZ842401.1730-NODE-1730-length-30406-cov-6.680472_pt1 | contig 30406 bp, 22 predicted proteins | sample MGYA00521270_ERZ842401 | MGnify/ENA primary metagenome ERZ842401 (study PRJEB31892, sample SAMEA3878208) | bioreactor metagenome | biome: Moose rumen | place: Sweden | collected 2011-10 | study: EMG produced TPA metagenomics assembly of the PRJEB12797 data set...
ATAATCAGAAAAATAATGGGTGAGGACTTGTTTTGGGGTTAAGTGATTGACAGTGAATAATATGTATATCCTCCCATTTTACCTTGAATAGCTGGTATCCGGTTATCCATATTCTTTATTTCCTGATTTGCAAAAAGACTTCCCAATAATTGATACCGAGAACATGAACCAAGATGCTTAGCTAGTTCACTGTAATACTCTATAGTTGATTCACTAAAATAGGCAATGCCCAACTTATCAAGTAAAGTCAAATCTTTTCGATTGGAAATATAATTGTGAGTTGCCCAAATAAACTTCACTTTTCTGCCAGTATAGTGTTTTAACGCTTCTTTTCTAATGCCAGCAATTTTATTATTAAATTCAGTTATTTCATCATAAAAATTATGCTCAACAAGTGATTCAGATGCGTGACAACTAACAATAATAATTGTTTCATCATCAACTGCCATAACACTTATTTTTTCTTTTAAGTTATCATTATGAAAATCATAGGACATTTCAAAATCATTAATGTTGAGTTCTGTAAAACCCATATTACTAAGAAGTGTCCAGACTTTATCTTCAAACTGTTCCTGAGCAGTCTTTTCTTTTGAAATACCAACGTATTTCTTGCTTTTATATTCTTTACTCTTTTCCCAACCGAGATCAACATATATGGGTAATTCGTCCGACAAGATTTTTTGAGATATAAACACTTTTTTTCTTGATCTCTTTTCAGTTGATAGAGCACTACCTGAAACCATCATATCCCAATTAGTTCTAGCCATAACTCAATTCCTTTCCGGAATATTTGTGAAGATATATTCCTGAACATTTCCCCTAAAAGCAGCTCGTCCGCCTATGAGACTTTTTCGTTCACGCTCAATTGTCCTAGTACCGGCAATGCCGCCAAAAATATTATAAATCGTTTTATTATGTGCATTCGTAAGAATAAACCAAGCGTTACGGTCAACTAAATATTCAATTAAAGTTGCTAATCTACGTTGATCATCTAACGAAAATAATTTCTGATTATATTGTATGAAATAATCATTTTTATTATTTGATACGGTATATGGTGGATCTAAGAAGACCAGATCTCTTTCTTGTATATTATCTCTAATATCAAAAAAATCCTGACATTGTATATTGACGTTTTTAAGTTTTACACTAATCTCTTTTAATCTCTCATAGTTAACTGTTTTTCCTTTTTTGCCATAAGGAACATTGTATTGTCCTTGTCTGTTTACACGGTATATTCCATTAAATGAATTGGCATTTAAGTATAAAAATCTTGCCGCAGAAATATACTGTCCTTTATGCATGGTATTCCTAATCTTATAATAGCTTTTTTCATCTGATTTGAAGCGTTTAAGATAAGATATAACTATCTCTGGTTTATCTCTTACTGAACAAAAAGTATTCACTAATTCTTGATTCACATCAGATAAATAACTATGATGCGGATTTTCCATTGAAAAAAATATAGATGCTCCTCCCATAAAGGGCTCAAAATAATTATTATAATCCAATCCGTCGATTAATTCTTTCACATAAGGTACAAGCCACGATTTACCACCGGCCCAACGTATGAATGATGTGTTTTGCGACATTAATAATTCCTCACAAGTTCGATTAGATAGTATTTAGCTCTTGTATAAGCTATATAATTAACATTGTCAGATGTTTTAGGCGTATGAATATATATTGCCATATTTGTTTCCAGTCCTTTATATTCTTCCACCGAGAAAACACTGATTTCATTTGCTGATGAAGTTTTTGAATGTACTATTCTCCACTTTGCAATACCGTCACAGTATTGTGATAATATGTAATCAACATCATCTGTTAAAATAGTCATTGAGTCATTAGGGAGATATTCATCACATAAGTAACGCTTAAACAAAGTTTCAAGAGTTACTGTTAATTGTCCTGGTTCATTAATGAATTCTGTTTGCGGTGTTGGACCTTCCACAGGATTTGCAATAACATCCGTACCAAGATTTGTTTTTGCAGCTGTCCAATTATAGATGTTTGCTGTATTACGTATATTTTCATGCAAAAGGAACGGTAAACCTGCTATTTCAAATCCATCACCAAAACTATCAGCTCTTAAAACTTGTACATCATCGTAAAACACACCCATTCTGGAGCTATCATGATCTACAAGAAGTTTTCTAACTGTTTTTGCCCACTCAAAACAAAAATCCTGAGCTTCATCGACAAAAATAGAATCATATTTTATTATATCACATTTTATAGCATTTGACAAACCATCATACAATGGTGCTTGATAAGCGCTATAATCAGTAATAACATTATTAAATAATGTGTTTATATCCATAACATCTACTTCTGCTCCAATTACAGAAGCCACCATTTTTGATAAGTTTTCAGAGGCACAAATAAATAGTACTTTACTGTTTGGCTTTTTTGCTTCTATAAGTGCCATTTTCATAGCAATCCATGTTTTCCCTGTTCCGGCACCGCCACGAATATAGAATTGACGAACATTACTTAAAAAATACACATAATTGTCTTGTACTCTATTAATTGTTTCAAGTTGCTGCTCCTTATATTTAACAAGTGAACCTGCTGCCGCAGAAATTGCAATTCGTTCACGTATGAGTTCAATCAATGCGTTATGCTGACTAATAGGATAAAAATTTCTTCCGTATGTTTTACCACCCCATAGCTTGAACATTGCTTTGATTTTTGAATAAATATCATTCATGTCATTGCAATCTATGGTGCATTTTCGATGTCTGTTATCTAAGTTATGTTCTTCACCTATAGCATAGAAAGGAAATACTGTTCCAGCACCATAGATGCCGTTGTATTTGAAGTTATATTTATTTGAGAAAGTATTATAAAAATAGTACATACTTTTCTCTGCTTGATCATACGGGGAAATAGTCAATTCTCTTTCTCCGTGAAATGTATCCTCAACGCTCCAACTATCTCCGTCTCGATGTATTTCTGTTCCACCTTTCACCTCCAAACAAATGAAGCCATATTCGGGGCAAGTAACTATAAAATCCGCTTCAGATTTTACCAAGCTTCCTTCTTCGTAGGTCGTCCACTTAACAGAATAAAAAACCTCATAGTTATCCGGCAGCTGGTTTTTCAGAACATAATAAACGATTCTTTCTGAATCAGTCGGCATATATTCATTTATGTTTTTTGGATACATTATTGCCATGTTTTACATCTCCCAAAAACCTATACTAGGTGCGGTTTGAGTTTCTATCGAATATAAATATTTTCTTCCCAGCTCAGCGTTGAAATGATTGCATGATATTTCCGGAATAATTAAACAAGCACTACAAGCTGTATTATCTCTATCCGAACATATAGGATCAAAAATACAGTTTCGGGATTCATCAAATGCTTTTTTTAAGAAAAAGGCATAATTTGATTCAGCCATTCCGGAAAGTGCACCGAGCGGTATTCCTTGACTGGTTTGAGCATAGATAAAAATACTTGCTGTCTCTACTATTATTATTTCAGTTAGAGAATTACCTGACAAACCGCTTAATTCTCCAGCTGCTTTGATAAAAGCATGTGAAATTGAATGCAACAAAGCAAAAACATGCTTTGTTATTTCTTCCTGGTCATCAATTTCTCCAAACATAGAGATCACATCACTATGAACATATTCAGCAAACCATTTTTTTACAGACAGCTCGTCTTCTAAATCAGGCAGCTGCTCTTCTCTTATTATCTTATTTGCATATAACCATTCAATGATCTTTTTTTGACTGATTTCAAATAAAATCCCTTCAGTGTTTAGTTTTGCACCATATACCAAATTTGCCGTTCCATCCTTGGACTTATCATATGCATTTAGCTTCAAACGACAATTTTTGTTTGTCAAATTTTTAGGATCAGCGACCTTTCTTGAATAACCATAGGTGCAATTTACTATTTGAATATCGCAAGATACCTGCATATTTTTTATGCCGAGTTTATCGTTCAGAGTGTAGATTTCTTCTGCCTCATCAATGAATTCCATTTCAAGTTGACGTTTTATTGAATCTTCAAGAGTAATAATACGTTTAGCATACCTGATGGTATAGTATTGCATAAGCTTAAAGGAAAAATTATTAAGCCATTCATTGTATACTACAACACTTTCCGACTTTTTCTTTGAAAACAATTCATCGCATAAGTTTACGTATTTTTCAACACTTCTATTATTTGATGATGTTTTAAGCATATTATTGACCGCTGCCTCAAAATTACTTTCAGGCATTAGTCCCATTTGAATAAGAGCTCTGACCTGTCCTTCAGCTGCTTTTCTCTGAGCATCATTACGGAACTCATCACTAAAAGCCAGTTCTATATTATTAAGAATGTTTTCATAATCTTCCGTAGTTATCTTATCAAACCAACGTGTAACAATAGTTTTCTGGGCTTCTATACCCTTTTCATAAAACTGTCCACTTCTGGGATCCACAAGATTTATTACTCTTAATGTAAAAGGTTTATAATTACGTCCGGAATTTGCATTATCCGGAACCAGCCTGCTATTGCAATTAGGGCATATCTGTACAAATTCCGCAGGTTTTTCTGTATTCCCTATTCGATAAAACATTTTGTACTGTGTATCATTAGGCCTGTATTTAAAATTCTTTATCCCTTGAACATATGGAATCTTTATTGGTTGAGCATAACCACACTCACAGGTATAGATCATTTGGAGTTGCTTTACCGCTTGTTTTCCACATTCTGGATTCTTACATTTCCAAGTGTATTTATCTACTGCATTAGGGTTCTTTATTTCAAAGGCATCACCACATGAACTACAATAAAAAACCAATGGAGATATTTCTCCGATAATGTCGGGAATTCCATCGTTGCAAGCAGTTTCTACAATCAAAAATGAGTTCGATTCAGGTGAAATATCAAAAGAGCTGATATCACCATTTCTGTCACCAAAGAGCTTTATTTGCCTCTTAATCTCGTTTTGTATAAAGCTCTCATATATATTTGACATTCTTACATAATTCCAGTTTTTTATTCTTGCAGATACAGCACGTCCTGATCCGTCTTCTCTTTCAGAAATCCAAATATCAGGTAAATATTTATAGACAGCTTGGTTTTTACTTCTTTTCATAGTATCACTTTAAATCTTAATTTCTATTTGTTCTTCAGTATCTCTTAAACTGGTCATTGGTGCTTTCTTGTCATGTGAAAACTTTGCAATAGCCGTGGAAATAAAATCGCTTGTTGAGAAGTTTCCGTTTTGAATACCTGATAGAATATTCGTTACTTCCTCTTTTATTGCTTCTTTATAAGCGATAGACATTTTTTCTTGTTCATTGCATCCGTAAGCTTTAATCAGTAATTCAGCAACTTCATCAATCTGAATTATACCTTCTGCAAGAAGTTTTTTTACCTTAACAGCTTGATAAAGGTTATCTGAATTTGTCTGTAACGTATAGTACTGCATCAGTATTCCGGATAATAATCCTGGCAATGTGCTGTATACCGCATTTTTTGCCCATCTATTAATTGGAACGGATTCAACAAGATCATCCTTGTTCTGATGAAAAATAACAAAATTCTTCAAGTAAGATCTATCTCGCACACGCATCAATCGAATGATATCAATTACAATACCTGTATACTTTCGACCTATTCGGGAGTAAGCTTGAATGTATTCAGCATTATTATTTGGCATACCGAAGAAGTACATTATATTAAATGAATCCTCATCAACTCCGTGAGATATAGTACTTGTAGCCAGAATTAAATTAGTGCTATTAAGATTCTTTCTATTTGACTGAATATCAAAAAGAGTTTTACGCACGGTTTGAAAATCAACATCGCTAGTCATCTGTTCTATCTCAAATTTTGGAATGCCATTAGCTTCAAGATAGTTGTTAGCCTGATTCTGAAATGCATTTTCCAGTTCCATAGCATCTTGCTTACGGTTGTTGTATACCAATTCAATCCAATAATCGTACAACACATTCCTAAAATCATCAATAGTACCTTCAAAACCATTTTTGCATACAGCTTCATAATTTGATTCTATGTTAGCAAACATACTATGCACAACTACTCTCATAGTGTAAACCGACTCCCACATACCGTCAGTAATTGAGCGACCATATGGTGCATATCCAAGTAATATCCTGGTAATGTCATTATTGTCAGTATATGAATAGAAATCTTCTCCGCTTTTTATCGACGGATATTCACATGGAAATCTTCTTCCATCCATATGATAAAGATTTCTGATATGTTCCTTATACATTGAAATAGTTGCTGTAGCACCAACAAATCTGATCTGCTTACATTGCTCTTGAGGAACTAATTCCTTTGCATAGTAATTAATGAATGATTCATAATGTGCATCAAAAGTACCAAGGCTTTCCTTTACCAAATGCATTTCATCCTGAATAAACAGTGTAGGTATAGGATCTTTTAATTGTCCGACATTCTGTAATGAAGACTTGTTTTTACAGGATTCACACAAACAATTTGATGTTGGGCTAAATCCGTGTACAGGACATATTTTCTTAACCTGACCGAAAAGCATTTTGAATTCATTGGTTGTACCTAGCATTGCCATTTTATCAATAGTACTTACTACTATCGAAGGAAGATATCTGTAGATTTCATTATCTACTATAAGTAACGGCAAAGTTTTCATTTCACACTCAGGGTTATCACAATTATGTTCAAGTTTCCAGCTCTCTTTATTAAACCTGACATTAACATTTTTTTGACCACAGCATGGGCAAGTATCAATGAATCGATAATAATCATTCAATGTGTCTTGATCGCTGTCAAGTATCAGATCTTTGCTATTATTTTTGTTGCCACGGTCACTTAACACTTCATATGCGTTGATTTTGTTTGGGGTATTATTCTTTCCAACAAAAAAACCAACTTCAAAAGGTCTTGTATTTTTTAACTCAGGTATATCATTGCGTACATGATTTGCCTTTATTACTATTGTTAGAACTCTGTCCAACTGCTGAACGGCAAGTAATCTTAATGGGTATTTCAAAAACGCAGTTATTCCATAGTTCTTGCCTCGCAATCTATCAAAAAACATATCAAAAACGCAGGCTCCCAGAAAAGCTTCTGTTTTTCCGCCGCCAGTAGGGAAATACAAAAGATTAGCAACGTCAAAGTCTGCTTCAGAGATTGTATTATCTTGTTTATATTCGCTGCGTATCATTTCACCTATCAGGGAAACAATAAACACTATCTGGAACAAACGCCATCCATGTATTTTTCTGTGTTCACCTACGAGCTTCAAATTAAAGGTTTGGTTCATATAAATGAAGGCTTTTTTTACAAAGTCCTTATACTCAATTTGCTCAATGCCTTTTCTAAACCTGCTGATTTCGCGTCCATATTCGTCAAGATCTTCTTTAAACCTACCTTTTGCTATTTCAGAACCGAAGGATACAGTCATATACTCCTGAGTACATTTTTTATGATCCTCCTGCATAGCATTATATATGGATAACAGGTTAGTAACGGGATCTGTTATAAGCTTATCAAATGTTACGTATTGATTATAATCATCTTTAGTTTTGAGTCTCATTTGATAATACTTTGGTATATTATCTGTATAAATTGCGTTCTCCTTTTCACTGAAAAAAGATGAGGTGTTTTCTGTAACAGCATATACTAAGGCTCTGTTTTTATAACTGTTTTTAAAATAGTCTAATTTAATATCAAGAAATCTGATGTTTTCATTACCAACGATTTTCATTCCTGAATTATAAAATTGAGGTAAATATCCTACGTTGTTTTTTCCGTCAACCGGTGTTTTATTAACTAATTGCAATAAAAATCGATAGTTATCTCCTTCGTCAATCACATTACAATAGATATCCATCTGCCATCTTGGCATAGCACGCTCGTCTTTTATCCCTACAACTGTCCTGAAACGGTTTTCATCAAGGAGATCAAACATTGTAATACGCTCGGACTGCACTATACAAATTTCATCTATTATTTTAGATACCAGACGTTGCAATCTATCGTTAATTTCATCTTGAAGATGAAAAGCACCCGGCTTTACACTATTTAAACGAATCGGAATACCGTCGCCTATTTCTTTTTCGATGTTAACTTTTTTGTAAGTTAATGGAAGATTGAACTTCTTTTCAGGATAGCAATCACAAAGCTGCTGTATGCTCTCATATCTCACATTGTCTTTTTCTGAAAACTTCTGAATAATATAGTCTACTGTTTTTTCATAATCTGGTTTAATGGTATAGAACATTAAGCCTCGTGGAATAATGTTTATTATACCGAACGGATTCTTTTTTACAACAAAAGAAACACTAATAGAAGGGACACTTTCAAATCGTGTATTATTATTTTCTACATAGCCACCAGTAAAGCTTTCATCTATTCTGTTTTCAGCAAGCTTTCCGACCATAACACGTTTATCAGGAGCATCATCAACAAATGTTTCCTCAATATCTTCTCCTGAAATTCTGCTTATATATTTTGAAACAATATGATCAGCCACAACATTATAATTCTTTGTCATAACAATCTCCTTATTTTTTCAGTATTTCTTCCATTGGTGTATCGGGATTAATATCACTTAAAACATACAAAATATCTCTCGCTCTGGAGCAAGCGGTATATACCGATCGCATCTGGCTCTGAACTTGAGTTTGATCATTATCATCCATCTTTTTTATGGCTGACCATGAAGAAATCTCTTTCTTATACCCTTTATCACCAAAAACAAAACTATATGGATATAATCCAGCAAGGATTACCGCTTTGAAATCCAGCCCAAGAGATGAATCAATTGTAGTAAGAACAACTCCAGATGTTTGGCTGTACTTTTTCCGTTCATATGTAGCTTTATCTGATGTAATTATCATTGAATAGGGTATGTCTTCTTGATTCAATAGCTTTTCTGTCCAATACAAAAAATAGTATTTAACAGAAGCGTGTTGCTTGTAAGGAAAGATAATAGCAATGTCAGAGTAACTTATATCATACGTAGATACTATTTCTTTTATAGCAGCTCCAAGTTCTTTCTGGATATCCATACGGTTTATACCAGTTTTAACCTTTAAAGCTACTGATGGTTTCTCACCGATTTTAAAAGAATTATACTCATATTCCATTGAATTTATTAGATCCAACATAGATAAGCGGTTGTTTATATGTTTTAACATATTAGAAATGTATTCTGCTATTTCTTTACTATTTCTATAATTCTTCTCAATGTATCGTACTCGCCCTGTAAAATCAAGATTAACTCCGTTTATCTGTTTCCAAGGTGCATCACCTCTGCGGCTTAGCTTCCTTACCGCCTGATTAAGATCTCCAGCCATAAGAAAAACATGATCAGGATCCTCTCTGTCAAGAAGGTAATAACATAATTCAAGATATAATGGATTAAAAATCTGAACCTCATCAATGAAAATGGCTTTAAATCTAAGTTTCAGTTTTCCACTCCTTACCAAATCTATACAGCCCTGTATTTCTTCATCTGTTGCATAGGGTGATGTACAACGTTTATGTAAACATTGCCTATATATTTCATTTACCAACTTGTGAAACGTCATTATAAACAGGTTTTTATTATCACCAAAATCTGCACAAGCTTTTTTGAATCTATATGAATCAGCAAGATTGCTATTATAACACGTTAGTAAAACTTTTGATTCTTTGAACATACTTGCATATTTAAACGCTTTTGAAAGTAACAATACACTTTTTCCTGCTCCTGGGTTTGCCAGTATAACACGATGCCCTTTTCCCATGTCATTAACTTGAGCAACTTGATATTCATCTAAAAAGAATGTCTTATACTCAAGCTCATTTCCAGAAATCTTAAAGTCTTCTTCGGATAAATGTGCCGTTGTTTCTTTAATGACTACGTTTTCTATTTCGTTCATTACAACAGTATACTCTGGTGCAAGTCTTTCAAATATTGCACGGCATTCTAAATCAGATAATATAGAAAAGTCCTTATCATAAGGTTTACGTATATCACTAAATATCCCCAACTCGCTGATGTGTTTCTCATTCCCGTCAGATGTAACAGGACGGAAGAATTCAATAGCAGCATAACCTAATAATTCTGAGTAGTTATCTTTTTCTGAATTCTTCTTATTTATTTTTTCATTTGGAAAAAGAATAAGGTGCTTATAAGGAAACTTTAAACATTTAATGTCATTTTCTCTTACAATAAGAATTTTAGAATCAAGTAATCTATCATACATCTTATCTTCGATATAATCAACGTAAGCTTTGTATGCACTTAGCTTACTAGCATCAATTCGATCATTATAGATTGAAAATGTTATTAAACCTTCACTCGGAGTAATATACATTCCCATATGTACATCAGCAGTACTCATTCCTAGTGGATCTATTCCTATTACAAAATGACCATTGTTGAATGTTCTGGATGCATTTCTCAACAAAAACTTTTCAGCACTTGTGATATGATCTTTTCTTTCATAGTCCGCAGGCCATAAACGAATTGGCACACTTTCACCGTCTTTCAAAAAGAATACTTATTGTCAAAAACATACAAGATCTCATTTTATTTCATATTTTTATTATATAATATTTGCGGAATTTTGTCAATATTAGCAGAATAATAGTATAATTATATATTTGATGTTATCTAATAGTATATGTATCACTGATATTGTCAACGATTTTTGCGTTTTGCCATTCAAACATATGGAAACGTAAATCAAAATATATTTTTCTCACTAAAGTTATGTAAATATCAAGCATTCTGTTACTTTGTCAATCTTCAAATTGAAAATAATTAACCGCCGCTCAGGTACGTACCTGAACGGCGGTGTTTTTGTTATAAGCAAATCGTCATATAAGGCGGTATGCAAACAATGTCCTCTTTGAAACTGAGATTCCGTGGGTGTATCACATAGCACTCACCTATACGAGCTTTGTACTTCTCCTTGAAGCGTTTGAGCGGCTCTATCGAATACTTCTTGCCCGACTTGACCTCTATCGGGAACATCTTGTATTTCAGCTTGCTGTTGTTGGAGATCAGGAAGTCTATTTCAATATCGTTGCGGTGCTTATCAACGTTGTACTGCGTATAGAAATACAACTTGTGACCGTTCGCTGTCAGCATCTGAGCGATAGTGTTCTCATAGAGTATTCCCTCATTCATGTTCAGCTTGTCACCGAGTATCTGCTTGTAGACCTCATCTTCAAGCAGTTCGTTCTCGTCAAAGGCATGGCTTACGAGCAGCCCTGTATCGCCGAGATAGCACTTTACATACGCTCTGTTCTCATTGATCGACAGTCCCACATTCGGGTCATTGCACAGGAAACATTCGTTGGAGATCATCGAATCCGACAGCCAGAAGAACGTTTCCTCATACTGGTCTGCCTTACTCCCTGCTGAAATATCATTGAAAACGACACGTTTTTCGTGCTGAGAGAGCAGACCGGGTATCTGATCAAATATGGTGAGGACTTTGCTCCTGTACTTGCGGCTTATTTTCAAGATCTCGCTGCGATACAGCGAGAGAATATCACGCTTTTCAATATCAGCCTTGTCGAAGTCTTTCCTGCTTTCAAGAAAAGCGATAACGCTCTGAGGCATACCGCCTACAAGCATATACTGCTTGAACAGGAGCATCGCTTTGTGGTGAAGCTCATTTTCAAGGGGAACTCTATCAGCAAAGCACTTACGAATATAACCGCATATCTGCTCCTCACCCAAAGCATCGCAGAACTCCTCAAAATCCAGCGGATACATACTCAGATGACGCTCCTCCGAGGGGATGACAATATCCTTGACGTTCTCTTTTATAGAGATCAGAGAGCCTGTTTCGATATAGTCGTATCTTCCATCAGCAACGAGGTACTTGACGCACTCCCTTGCTTTGGAGTACATCTGCACCTCGTCAAAGATGATAAGCGACTCACGCTCATACAGCTTCACACCGTAATATGTGGACAGCAGCATGAAGAACGTATCAAGATCGTTCATGTGCTTGGCGAAATAGTCCTTGACCTCGTCGGGACACATGGCGAAGTCGATCAGGATATAGCTCTTATATTCATTTTTGCCGAACTCCCCGCAGATCGTTGACTTACCGATACGTCTTGCCCCTTCGATCAAAAATGCTTTCTTGCCGTTCAGCTCGTTTTTTAGGGTCAGCAGCTTGTCGTACATTTTACGTTTCAGTATCATGATAACGCCTCATTTCCATAATACGCAGGTTTTAGCTTGTTTGCAAGTCCCTTAATACGTAGGTTTATGATAATTATACTATATGAAAGCGAAAAAGACAAGCGTAAAGAAAAAACACACATTTACGTAAAACGCCCATATTTCAAGTCACAAAAAAGCTCTCACAGCCGAAACTGTGAGAGCCTTATTATTAACTATTCTATCGGCTCAGACATACACGTTTACACGGATGTCACGCCAATTGTGGAATTCATGCTTCTCAGACTTAGCTCGGAAGTGTTCCTCTGCATCGCCCTGAAACAGCGTAAAATCGCCGATTTTGAGATAGTCGTGAATTACTTCTTTTCGTTGATTGCAGCCTGAGCAGCAGCCAGTCTTGCGATCGGTACCCTGAAAGGTGAGCAGGATACATAGTCAAGACCGATCTTGTGGCAGAACTCTACAGATGTAGGATCGCCGCCGTGCTCGCCGCAGATACCGCAGTGAAGTGCAGGATTTACAGGCTTGCCCAGCTTGATAGCCATCTCCATCAGCTTGCCTACGCCTGTCTGGTCAAGCTTAGCAAATGGATCGTTCTCGAAGATCTTCTTGTCGTAGTAAGCTCCCAGGAACTTGCCTGCGTCGTCTCTCGAGAAGCCGTATGTCATCTGTGTCAGGTCGTTTGTACCGAAGCAGAAGAAGTCAGCGTTAGCAGCGATCTCGTCAGCTGTCAGAGCAGCTCTTGGGATCTCGATCATTGTACCAACCTCGTACTTCAGGTCAGCGCCGGCCTCAGCTATAACAGCGTCAGCAGTCTCAACTACGACCTTCTTAACGAACTTGAGCTCCTTAACATCGCCAACCAGCGGGATCATTATCTCAGGCTTAACGTTCCAGTCAGCGTGAGCCTTCTGTACGTTGATAGCAGCCTTGATAACAGCGCTTGTCTGCATCTTGGCGATCTCAGGATATGTTACTGCCAGACGGCAGCCTCTGTGACCCATCATAGGATTGAACTCGTGCAGTGAAGCAATGAGTGCCTTGATGTCGTCAACAGACTTGCCCTGTGCGTCAGCCAGAGCCTTGATGTCCTCTTCCTCAGTAGGAACGAACTCGTGCAGAGGAGGATCCAGGAATCTGATAGTAACAGGATTTCCTTCAAGTGCCTCATAAAGAGCCTCAAAGTCAGCCTGCTGCATAGGCTCGATCTTAGCAAGAGCAGCCTCTCTCTCCTCAACTGTGTCAGCGCAGATCATCTCTCTGAATGCTGCAATTCTGTCAGCCTCGAAGAACATGTGCTCTGTACGGCAAAGACCAATGCCCTCTGCGCCCAGCTCTCTTGCCTTCTTAGCGTCAGCAGGAGTATCAGCGTTTGTTCTTACCTTCAGTGTTCTGTACTTGTCAGCCCAATCCATGATCCTGCCGAATTCGCCTGCGATCTGTGCATCAACTGTAGGAATGATACCATCATAGATGTTACCTGTTGTACCGTCGATAGAGATGTAGTCGCCCTCAACAAATGTCTTGCCTGCAAGCTCGAACTTCTTGTTAGCCTCGTCCATCTTGATGTCGCCGCAGCCCGATACGCAGCACTCGCCCATACCTCTTGCTACAACGGCAGCGTGAGATGTCATACCGCCTCTTACTGTCAGGATACCCTGAGCAGCCTTCATACCTGTGATATCCTCAGGTGATGTCTCAAGTCTTACCAGAACTACCTTCTCGCCCTTCTCAGCCCACTCAACAGCGTCGTCAGCTGTGAATACGATCTTACCGCAAGCAGCTCCGGGTGAAGCGCCAAGACCCTTGCCAATAGGTGTAGCAGCCTTGAGTGCAGCAGCGTCGAACTGAGGGTGAAGCAGAGTGTCAAGGTTTCTGGGGTCGATCATTGCAACAGCTTCCTGCTCTGTTCTCATGCCCTCGTCAACCAGGTCACAAGCGATCTTCAGAGCAGCCTGTGCTGTTCTCTTACCGTTTCTTGTCTGAAGCATATAGAGCTTTCTGTTCTCAACAGTGAACTCCATATCCTGCATATCTCTGTAGTGGTTCTCCAGAGTCTGGCAAACCTCCTGGAACTGCTTGAAAGCCTCAGGGAAGGTCTCAGCCATCTGTGAGATAGGCATAGGTGTACGAACGCCTGCAACAACGTCCTCGCCCTGAGCGTTGGTCAGGAACTCACCCATGAGCTTCTTCTCGCCTGTAGCGGGATCTCTTGTGAATGCAACACCTGTGCCGCAGTCATCGCCCATGTTACCGAATGCCATTGACTGTACATTGACAGCAGTGCCCCATGAGAAAGGAATATCGTTATCACGTCTGTAAACGTTAGCTCTTGGGTTATCCCATGAACGGAATACTGCCTTAACAGCGCCCATGAGCTGCTCCTTAGGATCGTCAGGGAAGTCAGCGCCGATCTTGGACTTGTACTCAGCCTTGAACTGACCAGCCAGCTCCTTCAGGTCGTCAGCGTCCAGCTCAACGTCCTGCTTAACGCCCTTCTTATCCTTCATTTCGTCGATAAGCTCTTCAAAATACTTCTTACCAACTTCCATAACAACGTCGGAATACATCTGGATAAATCTTCTGTAGCAGTCCCAAGCCCATCTAGCGTTGCCTGACTTAGCTGCGATAGTCTCAACAACTGTCTCGTTAAGACCAAGGTTAAGGATAGTATCCATCATACCGGGCATAGATGCTCTCGCACCTGAACGAACAGAAACAAGGAGCGGATTTTCCTTGTCGCCGAACTTCTTACCGGTGATCTCTTCCATTTTAACGATATACTCATTGATCTCAGCCTGGATCTCATCACTGATACCGCCGTCCTCATAATACTGAGTACAAGCCTCTGTAGTGATAGTGAAGCCCTGGGGAACAGGGAGGCCGATGTTTGTCATCTCAGCCAGGTTAGCACCCTTACCGCCGAGAAGCTCTCTCATGTCGGCATTGCCTTCAGAGAAAAGGTAACAATACTTCTTTGCCATTGGTTTTCTACCTCCAAAAAATTGAATTCCGTAATTTTGTTCAAATCTTACACTTCAAACGACAATTACGGTCGTACTTATATTATAACAGACTTTCAGCAAAATTACCATAGTTTTTTACGATTTTCAGGCAGAAAATCTTACACAATTTTTCCTTGAATTTTCTGTGCACCTTACACAATTCAAAACAAATCAAAATAATTTATGAAGTAATATAGCACAAAATTGTTATGATTTTATATCTGCTTGCCAGCCGCTAGTGGTCAGAGTGCCGGGGGCTGGAAAAACGGTTTACAAAATTCTGTTGTAGATCGCGCAAATACACTATTTACCAAGGTTCGCCTGCTCCACAAAAGTGCGAGAGGTGGGGGAAGAAAAGGGGGCTTAGTCCACGGTGGAGGAAGTGATCCTGCTCACTCTGGAGGTAACAAGGCAGGTGACTTCGTAGCCTATGGTGCCTGTGAGGGCGGCGATGTGGTCGGCGGTGATATCCTTGTTCATCAGCTCGGCGATATCCCCGGGGCGGACATCTCCTGCATCGGTGACATCTGCCATGAACTGGTCCATGCAGACCCTGCCCGCTATTTTGCAGCGGCTGCCGTTGATGATGACCTCCCCCACGTTACTGAGAGCTCTGGGGTAGCCGTCGGCATAGCCTGCGGTTATGGTGGCAAGGCGCATGGGGCGGGGGCTCACAAAGGTCCTGCCGTAGCTCACGGCGGTGCCCTGCTCAATGGTCTTTACCTGGGATACCACAGCTTTAAGGGTCATAACAGGCTTGGGGACAAAGGGCAGCGGCTTGGCAGGGTCGGGGTACAGCCCGTAGAGGATAATTCCCAGACGTGCCAGGGTGCTGCGCTGTGAGTATTTATATGCGCCGCCTGCTGAGTTGAGACAGTGGGCGTGCTTTAAAACAAGCCCCCTCTTATCCAGCATATCCCTGACGGCAAAAAATTTCTCGGTCTGCATTCTGGTATAGTCGTCGTCCGACTTATCAGTGCCGTCGGCAGAGGAATAGTGGGTGAAAATGCCCTCGGCTGAGATATGGGGCAGTGCGGCGATTTTTTCTATCTCGTCACAGGTCTGTGATACATCTGCACGAATGCCGATACGGGTCATGCCTGTATCAACAGCGATATGCAGCCTGACCGTATCAGCGGTATTTTGTGACAGCTTTTCTGCATAGGCATACTCGGTGCAGGCTTGCAGGATATCAAGATCTGCGATCTGCTGCGCCAGCTCGGGGGGAGTATAGCCGAGAATAAGTATCTCGCCCTTTATGCCCATATCACGCAGCCTTCTGGCTTCATCAAAATTAGATACCGCAAAATACTTAACACCCAGCTCATTCTGCAAAAATGGTGCGATAATGCGGTCATCGTGCCCGTAGCAGGCAGCCTTTACCACGCACATCAGCTCAGTGCCCTCGGGCAGCAGCTTTTTATATTCGGTAAGATTATACTCAACTGCCGACAGGTCGATCTCTGCCCAGCAGCGTTTCAGATGGTTCATACTATATTACTTCCTTTTTTAAGCTTTTCAGAGGCAAGCCTCCCCTGCCTCTCACCATTAAAAGTATACCCCCATTTACCAATTTTGTCAACCTCGGTCCTCGCCCTCACCGGACGGGGTAATTCCCCCACCTGTGCCTCTAGAAGCAAGAAACTAGAGGCAAGAAGCAAGAGTCCCCTTTTCAGACTTTGTGGAGGTAGAAAATTTCTTGCCTCTTGCCTCTGACATCTTGCCTCTAATGGCTGGGGGCGCTTTTGTGACCGCTAGAGCTTTGATGGCTGCGCCAACTTTGGAAAATGATGTATTGGTGCGCCTACAGAAATAAGCAGTTTGCCTACGATCATTTTACACTAAGTCCGGGGAGGACTTATGTTTTCTGTCCGTACATATCATCATAACACTTGACTGTAGTAAAAATACCCTTGCGGCTGCCGACTACCCTTACAGCGTTTATCCTCATGCCGTCAGCGTCGCCGCAGTTGTATGCCCTGTCCATAAGCTCCTCACCCTTGTAGCCTGCATAGGTAAAAAACTTCACCTTCATGCCCCTGCAGGAGTAGTTGAGCTTGTGCCCCAGACCCACCGCAGGGTCGTAAAGCCACTGGTTGTCCAAGGGATAATACCTGCTTCTCACAATGCCTGCCGCCTGAGCTACAGCACTGTGGGCTGAAAAATTATACTGATCGTCAACGTCCTGCATATAAACGTCCGAAAGCAGGTTTTCGGTTAAAAGCTCGGTGCCGCTCTCGGTCATAAGCTCGCTTTGATAGTTAAAGCTGGCAGGTGTGCCGATAGTCACCCTTACGATGTTGATGTTCCTGATGTAGGGATAGTACCCCGTTGCCTTTATCGAGTACGCAACTATGGCGTCCCATACCGTTGAGCGCTCGTTTACGTAAATGTATCTCTGGGTGGGGGTGGGGTCCTCGTACCTTATGTCATCATCGTCAATGTTGTCTGTTATCAGCTTTTTGAGGTCAACATTGGTGTTTATCCTGGGGTAAGGCTCGTTCTGCATAAGCAGCAGCGTGTGCCCTCTTGATACTATATCAATAATGCAGCCGCCGTTTATGGGCTTGACATTAATGCTGTCAGGCAGCCCCTTGTGCTTTAATACATCGTCACAGTAAAAATACACCGTCTTTACCTGCTCAGCCTTTATCTCGTCCTCCATAAGATAAAACCTCGCCCTCAGGCTTGAATACGGCATATAAAGCTCCCTCTCGTATACAAATGATAAGCAAAGGTGAAGATAAAGGTTCTCCTCACCGCTGCCCCTGTCAATCATAAGCCTTGCTGTAAAGTCCATCTGTAAGCCCCCCGAACCTGAATGTGTATTCACCCAGAAAATGCCCATCGTCTATGTGAGCTTCACCCTCCAGCAGAGTTACATCTTCTATGGTGGCTCCGCCTATGTACAGGTCGTCCACCGAGTTTATTGATATCTCGATAAGCCCCCTGAAAAACTCCAGCTCGTCAGGTGAAAAATGCCCCTTTATTATTATCTCGTCAGGCTTTTTGCCCGATAGCCTTGTGTATACGCCGCTGCTAACCGTAGCTGTCTCATAGTGTGCCTCGCTGCTCCTGAATACTACATTGTCAAAAAATATCCTTCTGGTCTTGTAGGTAAAACGCTTTGCCAATACATCTGCATTCGTCATACGTTCTCCTCCTTCAGGCATACTCTCAGGGTCAGCTTAACATCTCTTGCCAGCCGCTTCAATGGCATTGACTGATAGGTGTCCCCCAGCTCCATGCTCACCACCAGCAGCGAGCTGTCGGTGACTATCTGCGAGTACAGGGTCTGGCAGCGGTCGTAAAACTCCATGTAATCCGAAAATTTGCAGGAGCGCCCCATGAGCCTTATCTCATAGTCGCAGTCGGCTTCGATATAGCGCTTCATGCTCTCATGGTGCCTTGATGAAGCCACCGCTTTGAACTTTTTAAGTGCGTAAAACCCGATGTCCTGCTCATTGTAAATAAGGCTGTCCACCGCCGAAAATTCTCTGAAAGCCTTGAACCCTGAGGCTTCCACAGCAGCCTCAAGCTGTTGTTCAATGTCTTTAAGGCAAAGCTTGTCATCCGGTGTATATACTGCCATCAGCCCTCTCCTCCCATGGTCTTGAATAAAAAGTCGTTGTCCTTAGTCAGCCCTCTCAGCCCCTCAAGTGCTGAGTTTTTAAGCTTCAGCGCCGCTTCAATGCGGTGTCTCAGGTCGTCGTTTGACGATACCTTGCCCTCTGCCGCCGTGATGATGTTATCACACCCTGCATTCCTGCAGGCATGGTCATAAAAGGCAAAGCAAGCCGCCGCATATTCGCACCTCTCCTTGTCCGCTTCCTGCACCCTGCTTTCATCAAGTATGCTCTCCACCAGAAAGGCTGCGTTTTCCACCAGCTTCAGCTCACGGTTCAGATCTTCATTGCTGCAGCCCGAAAGCTGCTGAAAATTAAAAAGTATGTTGTTTATATCCAGCATTTTTCTGCCCCCTTTTTTATCAAAAAGCCGTATCTCCCCCGTAATGAACGGGGGGAATACAGCCTTTAAGTGTTTGATCATCAGCCGTTGCTGTTCTCTTCTGCGTCCTGGGCAGTTTTCAGCACCTTTACCGCAGCGCCTGTGAGCTTTGATATGCCTGCATAGATGGAGCAGGATATCTCATCGCACTGTGTGCCTATGAGCTTGTCGGTATCAACGATAACGTCTGTACCCAGTATAAGCTCTGCTGCACAGCTGCGGTCGATACCGATAATGGTGTTGTCAGCCAGCTGTGAGCACTTGACGATGGTAACACCGTAGGGAGTTCTCACTCTGCCGCTTGCCATAAAGTCGCTTACGCAAAGCTTCATCTCGTCAAGGGCGAGTATCTTTGCCATGTCAGCAGGTGTGCAGAGCATTACAGTCATATCGTGGTCGTTCATCTTGCCCCAGAAATCGGCAAGGTCGGCATAGCTTATGCTGCTGCCTGATATGGTGTAGTCATCTGCGCCGCTGACAAGCTCCTGGGTGCAGAAGCTGTTTAACTCCCTTGCGATAGAAGCGCCCAGCTCCCTGAGAGCCACGCCGAAAGCGTCAAGGCGCTGCTTTCTTATAGACTCATAAGAGCAGTTCATCACCCTTGCGAACTTTCTCAGCTGCTTAGCCTGGCTTGCCAGTCTTACCTTTGTAACAGGCAGCTGTGCGCCCTCATTGGGGTAATCCTGACTGTCCACATTGGTCAGTGTAAGGCCCCTGTAATCGGAAGAGTCGGTGTAGGTAACAGCAGCGCAGATATCCTCTGTAATGCTTGCCTCGTCGATACCCTTCTTTATCATTCTTCTTACAAACTCAGGGAAAAGCACCGCCGACTGTGCCGTAACGAAGAACTTCTCCACCATGTCCGAATTTACGCCGCTGACACGAATGTCAAAGCGCTTGAGCTGTCTCTCAAAAGCGTCCAGCCCTTTAAGCTCGCTGTCCTTGTAATTGCTGTCAGGGTCCAGCTCTGCCAGCGCCTGTGTAAAGGTCTTGCCTGTGATGTTGTAAAGTGATTTTTCCAGCTTGATATTATTATACATATTTCATTCTCCTTTCAGATGTAAGAGGTAAGAAGTAAGAGGTAAGATGTTTGCCGTTTTTTCTTTGTGACCGCTCTTGCTTTCTTCCCCCGATTTTGTTTTATTTTCCCTCTGAATGTCCGCTCCCCCACCTTGTGAAGAACAGACCTGTTTACAGTATATCTTTCCCGCCGACGGCGGGGAAAAATATATTCAGCTGCCATTTTTCCGTCTCAGAGCTTAAAGCCCTCGTTGTCCTCCTGTACCTCGGTGATAAAGCTGAGCTCACCGCTGTCGGTCTGTTCTCTTACCTGCTTTTCAAGAGACCTTTTGAGCCTTATCAGCTCGTAGAGCTCCATAGTCTGCGTCTCGCTGCTGACTGCCTTGGCGGTCCTGAAGGGCTTTGCAAAGTAGCTCAGCTTCATTATATCTCCCCTCAGCTCCTCGCAGGCACATTCTATGGCTTTGTCGGCTCTTGCGCACTCGCCGCAGCATTCGCCGCCCTCGGTGAATTTTTTTGTTACTCCTGCATTCCTCTGGGCAGGCACAGCCACAAAGCTCCACTCATAAGCGTCTGTGGGCTCCTCCAATATAGCGTAGCATAAGCTGTCGCCGTAGAGCTTGCCCTTTATGTGGGCGCAGCCGCCCTTCATCATATCGCTGCCGCATACCGAGCAGGTCTTTTTAGCCACTGCGCACCCCACCGAGACCTCCTTCTTTATACCTCCGTCGATCTCCGCTATAAGAGCTTTGTTCTCATCGGTCCTCACCATATAGGCATAGCCCATAAGCGCCGTGTAGACCTCGCCGTCGGCGGTCTTTCTGTCGGGGTGCTCCTTCACCTCAGCGGCATATATCCTTGCCGACTGCTTGGCACCCTTGGGGTCGTGGTCGAAGATACCTGTTCTGCCGACGTAAAGCTCTGCCAGCTTTTCAAGAGCTTTGGTATCAAACTTCTCGTTGTCCCTGTCGATGTCATTATCGCACAGCAGCACACTGAAGCAGTATACCTGCTGCGCCGTCAGCGGTGTTACCGAGTATTTGTTTATCCTTTCAAGTATCTCCTCAGTAACTGCTATACCCTTGTGCATACTCAGTCATTCCTCCTTTTCTCCTTTTCTTCGTTTTCAAGCTCCTTCTCCTTTGCCTGTGCGTTATAAAGCCTTGACCTTGCCAGAGCTTCCTCGTCCTGCAGATTGATGTTGCCCCACTCGATATGGGCGGTGCTGTCAGTTCCGCAGAGCCTTAAAAATGTCTGGCATATCTCGGTGAGAACAGGTGTCAGCAGCCGCCTGTAGTATTCAAGCTCGCTGGTGAGAATATCAGCCTGCTGTGACGACATCCTCTCGGTAGTAGACCAGTTGAGCCCCAGCAAAAACGGCGGCACCGAAAGCTTTGATATAAGCTGCTCCAGCAGCTGTCTCACAGGCACCTCCGTGTCGATAAGCCGGTTCTCGGCGCCTATCACCTTGATGTCCACATCGCCCACTGCGATAAAGTCCTTTACTGTGCCCTCCTTTGCGCTCTGCATACCGTCTGACCATGCCTCGGCTATGGTCTTTGCCCTTTCCTTGGCGTATATCTTGTCAGAGCCGTCAGGGCTGGGCTTGTAGGTCACGGCGTAACGCACGTTACCTACCCTGTCAAAGTTCTGCCCTATGCACTGGTATATCCGCATAAGCACGCTGCTCATGGCAGGCAGCCCTCTCAGCAATGATACACCTTCGGGGTGCTTGGGACTTGGGTTAAGGGTGGTGTACAGCAGCTGCTCGGGGCGGCTCACCTTTATCTCTCTGCCGCCGTGCCCGAAGTACACCTGCTTATCCAGCGCCCCCTTGCCCTGCCTTATGTGAAACAGCGAGCTGTCCCCCACCGCCAGCCCTTTTATGGCAAGGCTTTTGCTGTCGGTCACTATCCTTCCTATAGCTCTGCCGTAGGTCAGCAGCGAGTCGAGATACATATCCGCAAAGGTGTTGAGCGACCTGCCCGAGATACCCACCGTTACCTCGCTGCAAAACCGGTCAAGCTCCGCCTGATATCTCTCGTCATCAGCCACCGCCTTGAAGTCGCCTGTCAGCCTGATTATCTTGCCGAAGCAGGCGTCTATAACAGGCACGCTTGCTCTCAGGCTGTCGTAAATGCCGCTTTCAAGGCAGTTCTCATCGGGTGCTAACCTGAACATTGAGCCGTTTGGCTGCGAACAGTACACCATTCGCTCATCAGCAGCTTTTTGCGTCTGCCGTCTTTTAAACAGCTTCAAGCACATTCCTCCTTTCCGGTTTTATCTTTTCAGTGATATTGCCGCAAAGCCGTCCTCCCTGTCCTCCTCAAGAGAGGTCACGAAGTAACGCATATCGTCCATGGCGTGGTCATGCTCCTTAACGGGGCAGTCCTTACCTGCGTTCTCGTCCCAGCGGTAGAGGGTAAATTCTCTTAAAATATCAATGCAGTCCTTACTTATCATCAGCCTGCCCTCACGTATGTGATCCTGCACCTTTCTGATGCCTGATACCACATCGTTTTTAGCCTGCCTTACACGGTACTGTCCGTGGCGCATTATGCATTGTATAAAAGATGCCGCCGACGGGTCGCACACCACGTAGTCTATGTCGATACCGTTTATGAGCTCACACAGCCCCTCGTAGTGCTCCTCATCGGTGCGGCGCACACCCTCTCTCGCCGAGTCAAAGTAGTATTCCTTCAGCCTGAACCATTTTTCCCCGATCTTTCCCCAAAGTCCGAAGCTGGAAGGGTTGACTGTACCGTAGTCGCAGCTGACTATGTACCTTTCAAACTCTGCCTGCGGCAATTCACCGAATGTATGCTTATGACTGTCGAACATGGGGTACACAAGACCCTCTGCCGCAGTCCATCTGCCTAAAACAAATCTTTCGTAAAACGCCCCCGAATAAAGCCTTGTGTAGCGCTCTATCACCTCAGCGGTCAGCGAGGGGTTGTCTTTAAGGTCAAAGTGGATATACAGCATTCGCTTTTCCTGCGCCTTGTCTATCCACTCACGCTTGAACCAGTGATAGGGGTGGTCGGGGTTGCAGTTGAACCACAGCTTTGAGCCGCTCACCGAGCACCTTGCCACCGCCTGCTCAACAAAGCTTCTGGGCATAAGGGCGGTCTCGTCCATAAGTATGCCTGCCAGGGTTATGCCCTGTATCAGCGCCGCCGAGCTTTCATCTCTGCCGCCGAAAAGGTAAAAACGGTTGGTCTTATTGCAAAAGCTCAGGTCGAAATAGTTCCTCGACACCGTCTCGGTCACATGGAAGCCCATTTTTTGCAGCAGCGCCAGCATATCGTGCACCAGGTTCCTTTTCAGCGAGATTATGGTCTTGCCGCACAGCCCGAAGCTTTTGCCGTCAAAGCTGTTCATCGCCCACAGCGCAAAGCCCACCGACATGGAAAGGGTCTTGCCCGACCTTACTGCGCCGTCGCAGATAATGCCGTCGCAGCTGTTATCCTCGCACCACCAGTGCATCGCACGGTACTGCTTGTCAGAAAACCTTATCATGTATCACTTTCCCCTCCCTGTCCCGAGCGCCTGAAGGCTTCGATAAACTCCTGCGCTGCTGATATCTCTTTAAGCTCGGGGTCAAGCTCCACCAGCTTTTCAAGGGCTTTCTGCCTGTCAAAAAACTTTATCTCGACACCGCCGCCCTTGACACGCTTTATCTCCGACACGTTAAAAAGGTCGGCTCTCATTATCTTGTCCTCGGTGAGTTCATCATCGAACACCAGCGCCGCCGCATCGTTCACGCTGCCAAAGGCGAGCCGTGACAGCCCTGTTTTAACATAGCAAAGGGTCTGTTCGTCCTCATGGTCCAGCGCCTTTATGTGCTGCTTCACCGTGGGGGAGCTGAGCATCTGCGCCTCGATATGCTTTGCCTCATTGGGCGAAGCTCCCAGTCTCACGGCAGCCTCGGCGCCGTTTCGGGTCCTCACAAACATCTGTGCAAAGCTTTTTGGCGATATTTTTCTTTTTGCTATTCTCATATTTCATTCCTCCCGAATAAGTCCTTTCACTTACCCCCGAAAAAGCAAAAAAAGTTGCACGAAAACGTGCAACTTTTAATGAAATATGTCCAAAACAAAATATTTATCATATACCTGCACAAAAGCAGGTGTGATATATTGGTTATTATGCCCTCTCCGCTGCTAGTCGCTAGTGGTCAGAGTGCTAGTGGCTTTTAGAGGTAAGATGTAAGAAGTAAGAGGTAAGAAAAACGATTTACAAAAATATGCGGTAAAACGCACAACAACTCGTTTCCAAGGTTAACCCTGCACCATTAACATATAAAAGTTTGATAGCAAATTTCTAGCCACTAGTTCTCTGATTTTCTAGCGACTAGCAGCGTACAAAGTCAGCATTTTACAAAATTCGTGTTAAATCGCAAAAATATAAGTTTCAAAAAATATTCAGCACAGTTTTAGTGGGGCATAATAAATATTGATCAAATTGCGGTAAATCGCACAAATGCAAAGTTTTGAAAATCTCCACATCGTTTAAGTGGGGCGAAATTAGATTTAATCAAATGCAGTAAAGCGCACGAAGTCTTTTAGAAGTAAGATGTAAGAAGTAAGAGGTAAGAAAACCGTTTTATCAAGTTATGCGGTAAGACGCACAAAAACTCGTTTACAAGGTTCACGCAGCGTATCAAACTACTAGCTGCCACGAAAGTACCCCCTCCCCTCCGGGGAGGGCTTGATAGCTTGCCTCACGCTTAAAAGTGTGATGGGTGGGGGAAGTGAGCCGTCCGCCCGAGGACCAAAATAAGGGCGCTGTCTGGGGGGTGAACCGACAGCGCCCTTATTTTGTGGTAATTTGAATTTAATCAGGTCAATCGTTAGTTAGTAAAGACTTGTACCCAATACCTGTCATTGAAAGCAATGCCAAGCTGCTTGTAGTTTTTGTTGAGAATGTTCTTGCGGTGTCCCGAAGAATTCATCCAGGCATTAACTACCTCCTGGGGAGTCTTTTGTCCTGCGGCGATGTTCTCGCCCCAAGTGTTCCAGTTGAACTTGTAGTAGTCCAGCCATGCGCCTGCTCTGCCCGAGCTGCCCTTGTAAGAGTGGGAGAACTCCACCTTTATCTCAGCCGCACGCTTTGCCGCTACTGTGTTGAGAACTGTGTTGGACTTCAATGCTGTAAGCCCAGCCTTCTGCCTCTCAACATTAACAAGTCTCAGTACCTCGTTCTGGTACTCCTGTGCCACCGTAAGTGTTTTAACGGTGTATTCGGGTGAGTATTTTACATAAGTGTTGCTGCCAGTCTTGCGGTATGCACCTACCCTGTATTTGTAAGTCGTGTTCGCAGTCAGACCGGTGTCTGTAAAGCTCAGCGCAGTGGTGGTCTTTATGGTCTGATATGCCTTCTTGCTCGCATTGTAGCGCTGTACATAATAGCCTGCTGCGCCTGTAGATCTGCTCCAGCTCAACGCCGCCTTGGTGGACGCCGCCGCCTTGACTGTTACCGTCGCAGGCGCCTTGATGGCATATATAGTGTATGTCAGCTTCTTCGTGCCGGTGTATTTGCCCTTGCCTGTTATCGTTGCAGTGGCTGTGCCAACGTTCTTGTTGTTGGAGTATGCTACTGTGTAATCAGTGCCGTTTTTTAATGTGGTGCTGCCGTATTTTACTGTTACCGACGGCTTTATCGCCGAGCCTGTGTACTGGTAAGATGTACCGCCCAGCTTTACCGTGCAGGCACTCATCTTTACCGCCGCAGATACGGTGTAACCGCTCTCAGCACTTGCGTACCCCGAAGCAGGCAGCGCGGATACCATTGAAAGCGACATTACTGCTGATGCCATGACTGCCAGAATTTTACTGAATTTCGTCATATCCAACTACCTCGCTTTCGTCAATAGTTATAAAATATAGCTAAATATTAAGTTTTATTTTATACCAATTTCTAATTGTTAAAAGTATTATCTAATGTTCACCATATGTTCATTAATTTTTCTATTAGTTATTATAGCATAACAAATTGTGATTTTCAAGTCCCCAGTCCCTGATTTTGAAAAACTTTTTGTATCAATTATGGCAATTTATATTGAATTGTTGTAAACTTAAAACCAATTAACATCTGCACCACCTAAAGGCTTGCACGCAGGGGAGTTTGTGGGCTGTTTATTGGGGGAGACCCTTTTGAAAAAGGGGTGGTCCCCCAAACCCCCTCCCTAAAACTTCTGTTTCTTTTTGGCGAGGGGGCATATGTTCTGTTTACAAAGCAGACTGCGGCGGCATACAAAGTCCTGTGACCGAAGTCTTGCCCCCTCGCCAAAAAGAATTAAAAGTCTTTGGAAAGGGGTCTGGGGAATAACCTTTCTTCAGAAAGGTTTTCCCCAGTAAGACCTGCACATAGTATGACAGGTCATTATTTACAGCAATAACAAAAGCTCAATGCGTAGAAATGCATTGAGCTTTTATTTTATACAAACTTAGATATTACAGCGCTTTAGTCACTGTCACAGGTTAAATATTACCTGATTTACAACGCTTTCAAGGTATTCCTGTCTGCCGCTGGAGAGTGAGTCTGTAACCTCGCCCTTTTCGAGAGCATACTTTTCAAGGTCATCAATAGTAGCCTTGCCGTCGATGATATCCTTGCCTATGCCTGTTGTCCATGAAGCATATCTGTCCTCAACGAACTTGTCGAGTCTGCCGTCCTCGATAAGCTTTGCAGCAGCCTTGAGACCAAGTGCAAAGGTATCCATACCTGCGATGTAGCTCAGGAAGATATCCTCGGGAGTGAATGAACCTCTTCTTGCCTTTGCGTCAAAGTTCAGACCGCCGTTTGTGAAGCCGCCTGCCTTGAGCACCTCATACATACAAAGTGTAGCGTCATAGGCATTGGTGGGGAACTGGTCTGTATCCCAGCCAAGCAGGGGGTCGCCCTGGTTAGCGTCGATCGAGCCGAACACGCCGTTGTCTCTTGCAACTCTCAGCTCATGCTGGAAGGTGTGCTGTGCGAGGGTAGCATGGTTAGCCTCGATATTCATCTTGATATCCTTGTCAAGACCGTACTTTCTCAGGAAGCCGATAACTGTAGCGGTATCGAAATCATACTGGTGCTTTGTGGGCTCCTTAGGCTTAGGCTCGATATAGAAATCGCCTGTGAAGCCGATGGAACGACCGTAGTCGATGACCATTCTCAGCAGTCTTGCCATGTTGTCGAGCTCCAGCCCCATGTTGGTGTTGAGCAGAGTCTCATATCCCTCTCTGCCGCCCCAGAAAACATAGCCTGAGCCGCCCAGCTTAACTGTAGACTCGATAGCCTTTTTGATCTGTGCTGCCGAGAAAGCGAAAACATCAGCCGAGGGCGATGTGCCTGCGCCGTGCATAAATCTGGGGTGATCGAAGCACTTTGCTGTGCCCCACAGCAGCTTCTTTGTAGGATCCTTGTCCATCTTCTCCTTGATGTAGTCAACTATCTCGTCGAGCTTCTCATTGGTAGCTGCAAGGCTGCCGTACTCGGGAGAGAGATCACGGTCATGCCAGCAGAAATAGTCGATAGAGAGCTTATCCATGATCTCAAAAGCAGCGTCTACCTTAGCCTTAGCTCTTGCTGTGGGGTCGCTCTCGCCCCAGCTCTTATCGGCAGTGCCCACACCGAACATATCGGTACCGTCGCCGCCCATAGTGTGCCACCATGAAAGGGCAAATTTCAGCTGCTCTCTCATAGTCTTGCCCAGCACCACCTCATCGGGATCATAATACTTGAATGAAAGGGGATCGGTGCTGTTCACGCCCTTAAAGGGTATCTTGGGAATGTCCTTAAAAAATTCCGCCATAATATTTACCTCCGGATCAAAAAATTTTTCACGTTATTCGTTTTAGGGCAGACACCCCGATAAAACGATTACATTATAATGATACACCAAAAAGGGGTATTTTGTCAACAGTTTTTTATATATTTTGCAGAAAATTTTTATACAAAAAACGGCAGGGCAGGGTAAGCGAACTACAATTATAAAAGCTTAAAAACATAATTGTTTTAAACGTTCTGTTTAGTATTCATCTTTGCTTTTACCGAACAGAACAATGTCAGTGCTGTCTGTTGAGTTTACGGCAAAAACTATACTGAGAACAGCTATAATAAACAGACAGATGTAGGCTAAATACCATTCATTAGGCGGCGATATGCCCCTATACTCACGTTCTGCTTCGCGTTCATCACAGCCAATTTTGTATGTGGGGTACCATTCCCAACCATCTTTTCTGAATGCTGAGATACGCCTTGCGAAGTTATGCTCTGCTTTGGCTCGGTAAAACGTAATATGATCTGAATTATATTTTTTGAAGCCATTGTAATACGATCTGTCCACAATACTGTTAAAAACTATTTCAGGTTCGGTGCAGGTGACTTTGACATAATAAAGCGTACCTTTGCGAGTTGAGCTGGTTTTGACCTCAACAGTACAGTTATCATATGTGCCTGCAAGTTCGACCTCATAGTAACCCGTAAAATACTTATAGCCAAACAGCACTGCTAACAGTCCCAGAGAGATAAGCCCCACTATCAGCGCAAGCTTTTTGCGTCGGGCATCTTTTTCATCATCTATAACTGTAAAAGATCTTTTTCTCCAAAAAGACAAGGCATTTCCCTCCCATCCGTACTATCGCACAGTGATGCCACGAACTCAAAACCGTGCCTTTACATAATAAATGACATTAAGGCACAGATCTCAGCCTACTCCCTCACATAAATATCATACATAAGCATCATATCCCAGTAATACTCGCCGTCTGCTCTTTTAACGCAGTATACTGCCATATACTTCATATCGGGCGAGAGGATATTCGCCCTATGACCCTCGCTCTCCATCCACATATTCAGCACCTCTTCGCAGCTGTCGGAGCCTGTTTTTGCAATGTTTTCCTTGCAGCTCCACCAGGCTATGCCTGCCTCGTCCAGGGCGGTGGTGTATGATGTTCCGTCGGGTCTTTCGTGGGAGAAGCTCTGCTCCAGCTCTCTGGCTCTGGTCCTTGCCACCTCGTCTATCATAGCAAGACCGTATATCTCTTTAAGACCATACTGCCTTCTCACATCGTTTATATATCCCAGCATGGTCATGGTGTAGCTTGAAAGCTCAGCGTTGCCCTTGTTCACATAGCCGTACTCCTTAGGGGGCAGGGTAGGCACAAGGGGAGTTTTTGACACGTTGGAGTAAGGGGGCGGCTCAGGCTTGCTGCTGGAGTCATTGCTGTCCTCCTCGCTGCTGTCCGTCTCGCTGCTCTCCACGGGGGGAGCCTTTGGCTTGACATACAGGTCATCGAACCCCGGGGGAACAAGCTCCTCGCCGTTAATATACACCTGCAGGGTGTAATAAGATGTTACCACCAGGTCGCCGTTGAATTTCAGCGCCAGCTCGATATACCCCATTTCGTCGATAGCTTCAAAGCCGTTGTCGGTGGCGTGCACCGTGACCTTTATGCCGTTATCGTCGGTAACGGTGCCCTTATCGGTAACAGTGCCGTCCTTTTTCCTCAGCACATAATGACCTCTGTTGGTACACTCCAGCGTATAATCATCGCTGAGCTTATATGCCGAAAAGGCTTTATCGTTATACTGCACAAGGCTGCTGTCGTAATACACCAGACCGCTTTTGAGCTCAATGGTATGACCGTTATACAAAAACTTCTCTTTATCTCCGCTCTCGTCGGTAAATGACACGCCCTTGGAGCAGTCAAGAGTTATTTTATTTTTTGAGTCATCGGTAACGGTGATACTGTCGGCGATAGCTCTGTCGGCGTCCAGCAGCGAATAGCCGCCTTCCTGGTCGGCAAAAAGGACGCTGCCGTCCTCAAACACTATGCCTGCGCAGGTCAGCTCGGGCACAGCGGCGGGCTTATAGGGCACCGAATAGCTTTCGTCCACAGGCTCAGCCTGAGTGCTGCTGTCGGCTTCCTCACGCCTTATCGCCAAAAACTTGCCCGACTTATCCGTAGTGTTTATCCCCGAGGTCAGAAAGCCGATACCCAGCGCCAGCGCAGCCCCAAGGCACACCACCATTTTTATATTACTCAGCCTTTTGGCTGTTTTTCTTTGCTCTTTATTTTTACCCATTAGGTTCAACCTTTCAGCGAAAAAAGTAATTACTCTAACCTAACCATTATACCCCCAATAACCAATTTTGTCAAGGTCCTCGGGCGGACGGCTCAAACCCCACGCATGAAAAATCCCCCCTCAACACGAGGCATATCATTGTAACTGT
>ERZ842401.1731-NODE-1731-length-30405-cov-50.618682_pt1 | contig 30405 bp, 24 predicted proteins | sample MGYA00521270_ERZ842401 | MGnify/ENA primary metagenome ERZ842401 (study PRJEB31892, sample SAMEA3878208) | bioreactor metagenome | biome: Moose rumen | place: Sweden | collected 2011-10 | study: EMG produced TPA metagenomics assembly of the PRJEB12797 data set...
CAAAATAGCCCATCTCGTCCTTTGTGCAGCCCTGCAGGAAGGTGATGTCCTTGGCCGCACCGTTGGCGTATGCCTCGTAGGGGTCAAGGGGCAGGATGCGCCCGTCCCGTTCAGCCCATACGCGCAGGTCGAGCAAATCGGATGCCTTATCCACCAGTTTCCGTATATCGACCTTCTGCAGGTCGGCAACGGTCTTGCAGCCAAGTGCCGCCATCAGTTTGTCGGTGCAGGCGATGGATTGCTGCGTGGAGCGCGTGAAGACGGGAGCACCGCTCATGGCAATGACCTTCTTGAAATACTGCTGGGCGCCTGCTATGAGCGGCAGGGAGGTGACGCTGCCACCACCGGCCGACTGGCCCATGATGGTCACGTTGTCGGGGTCGCCACCGAAGGCGGCGATGTTCTCGTGTACCCACTTCAGGCCCATCACCTGATCCAGCAGCCCGAGGTTCTGCGCGTCTGGATAGTCGGCACCGTCGGGCAGGTGGGACAGATGGAGGAAGCCGAAGACACCAAGCCGGTACTCGATGGAAACGAGGATGACGTCGGGGTTCTCCCTGACGAAGTTGCAGCCCTCCTCACGCGGCTCGGACGTTCCGCCCACTTCGAAGGCACCGCCGTGAATCCATACGATGACTGGCTTCGTAGCCGCAGACGCTCCCTCCGCCTTCCATACGTTCAGGTACAGACAGTCCTCGCCCTGAGGGTAATGGGAAGCAATCTGGAATACGTCCTCCACCTGGCAGGGGCTCTTCCCGTTGTAATAGGCCTCGTAGATGCCGTCGTCAGCCACACAGTCTACGGGCGCCTTCCAGCGCAGTTCGCCCACGGGCTGCTGCCCCACAAACGGGATGCCCTTGTAGGCAACGACACCGTCCGTCCGCCTGCCCACGAAGGTGCCGTTGATGCACTTCACGGCCAGCGACTGGTCATAGTTGCCGTCGGTAATCTGCTTGTTCTCGCCATAGAGAGCCTTCATCCTCTCGTCTCCTTTCTCTTCGTCCAGGAACTCGTTCACCGCCTGCTCCGGCTCGTCCTTACTCGGATTGTCGGCTTTGTCCGAGCACGATGTGAATACGCTTGCACCGCTAATGGTCATGGTGAACACCAAGGGCCGGATGGCGGCGAGCATCCATTGATATTTCTTTTTCATTGTTACTTGTTTTTGATTTTACATTGAGAATACCTTTTTGCCCTCGAAATAGGTGGCGGCGGGCTTGGCCTCGTGAATCTCGGTCGCGGGGCAGGTCAGCACGTCCTTGTTGACCAGCAGGAAGTCGGCATACTTGCCGGCCTTGATGCTGCCTCGCTCGTCCTCGATGAACATCTGGCGGGCGCAGTTGATGGTCAGGGCCTGCAGGGCCTGCTCACGGGTGATGAGTTCCTCAGGCCACCACGGTTTTCCCACCGCAACATGATATACGCCCGTCACGGCAATCTCCATGATGCCGAAGGGGTCGTCGGGACAACCGCTCAGTGCGGGATAGTCCGAGTGAGAGGTCAGGTTGATGCCGTAATCGAAAAACGACTTCATGGGATACGACTTGTCCTCCATGCCAGCGGGGACTAACTCTTTCAGCAGTTCCGTATATTCGTCGGCCATATTATGCCACAGCATGCCTGAGGTGACGTAGATGTTGTGGTCGGCCATACGTTGATAATCCGCTGCATCGACATTGCGCACGTGTACCAGCGTGTTGCGCATCTCGTCCTTGCCGCCATTGACGAAGGCGTTGACAATGCGATTAACGCCCTTGTTGCCCATGACATGTGCATGTATGGTCACACCGCTGTCGTTGGCCTTGCGCGTGATGTCGGTCAGTTCCTCTTCTTCCCAGTTTGGCAGTCCCTGATGACCGTCGGGATAGAGCGGCTCAACAAATCCTGTGCCGCCCTCCACCGTGCCGTCTATAAAGAGCTTGAGCCAGCGTGGTATGATGTGCTTAGAAGCGTATTTCTGATTGTCGCTGGCTTTAGCCAAGGTTGCGTCCACGTCCATCCAACTGTCCATTTCCCATGCTGTGCCCAATACGAAGTGCATGTCGCCAGCCTGATCCATCTGCTGGGCTGCTTTGTAGAAATTGTCGTTGAAAAAATAGGAGGAGTAGCCGTCGAGATACATCGTATAGCCCTCTGACAACAGTTGCTCTTCGATTATTGCCATGTTCTCCTTGGCTATGTCAACAGGAAAGAGGTTGTCATTGTCTAAGAAGGAACGCACGTAGGTGCCTGCCTGTTCCTGCAGGTAGCCAGTAGGCGTGCCGTCGGCACCCATCACAATCTCGCCTCCGCGTACTTCTGATCTCAGAACCGTGCCGTCGGCCTTCATGATGCCGGCCTTGACCATACAGAGCGTGTTCGCCAGTCCCTTATGGCCTTCCTCATCGGCAAAGTAGATGGGAATATCGTTGCAGATGGCATCCAACTGCTGGCGGGTAGGCATGTTGTCCTGAAAGTTCAGCAAGCGCCAGCCGAAGCCAAAGACAACCTTTGCACCTGTCTGCCTGGCCTTCTGGACGGCAGCGGGAACGATGTCGTTCAGGAACTCATCCGGGCCTACGTCTACGCCCATCGTAGTTCCAACCGTAGGCAAGGCAACGCCCATCGAATAGTGGGCGTGGCCGTTGCCGCAGCCGGGCATCACCAGCCCCTTGCCGCTGTAGTCCACCACCTCGGTCTTGCCCGTCTCGACGTAGGCCTCGGCCCCCGCCTTGTCGCCCACATAGACGTACTTGCCGTCCCTGACGGCGAAGGCTTCCACAATGTCATCAGCCTCGGCGGTGTAAATCTTGCCATAGACCACGAGGTCGGCACCGTCCTTGACGTCCACAGCCGCGTTGTCCGTGTTGCTGCATGACGTCAGCGTCATGCTTGCGCCGCTGATTAAGAGGGTGGCGTCCATCACCCATAACTTCATCTTTCGCATCATGTTAATGTTTTGTTTTCTAATTGTTCTGTTAGAGGTTCACCAGAAACGAGAGGCCCAGCGTCCAGTAGTTCATGTGCTTGCGGGTCTTGTACTCACGGGCATCCAGTCCGATACCGTCGGCATATTCGCCTGTCGCGGTCATGAGGGCGGCGTCCGTCAGGTAGGCGGCACCGCTGGTCATGCCCTTTTGCACGAAGTGGTAGGGGTCGTAGGTGCCGGTGAAGTCCTTGCGGGTGTAGTCGTAGTCGCAGTAGACACGCCAGGAAAAGTTGGACTTGTAGCGATAGGTGAGCGATAGGCCCGTGCCAAAAGAGGTGGACGATTTGGCACCGATAGTGATGTATTCCCAATCATCAGTCCATTTCTCACCCACGTTGTTGGGGTACTGCAAGTCGTTGAGCGATATTTTGGGGTCGCCAGAGGCCTCCTTGTACCCCGGGCGATTGTCGAGCGTCATCGTGTAGGCGATGTCCTTCTTGTTGCCTTCGGCGTGGCCGTCGATGTCAAGTTCCTGGGTGATGCTGCGGCCGATGAGCGCCTTGGTGCCCAAAGAGAAGTGGCTGCTGAGTGGCAGGTTGAAATAGAGGCCGACACTGCCGGTGAACTCAGTGATGTGGTCGCTCTTCACGATGCCGTAGCTGTTGGTGACAGGAGCGTTGTCGTTCCAGGCACTCTCTGAGTCCATCCGATAGCCCATCTTGTTCAGGAAGGTCAGTTCGTTCTGGTCGGGGGTACCCGTGTAGTCGCCAGGGAAGGCCTTCTCGTAGTAGGGTTGCAGGCCCTGCCAGGCGTAATAGTCCTCGACAGACACGACGTTGGCAAAGTCGCCGAAGTCCTTGACCGACTGTGCCCTGACGCGGAGACGACCGCCTACGCCCACATATTTATTAAAGAAGTAGGCTCCCTCGGCATCGACCACCGTGGCGGCACGGAACTTGAGGCCAATCTTCTCACCATAGCTCTCGAACTCGAGGTCCTTGTTGCCCAGGCCCAGACCCATGGAGATGCTGAAGAAAGAGGGCTTCTCGCTGTCCAGCACCAGGTCGTTGCGCAGCAGCCCCTTCTCCTTGAACATCAGGTCGCAGAGGGCATAGCCCAACTCGGTGGACATGATACCGATGCCGGCACCCGACATGACGTCGCTGATCCAGTGGCGGTTGTTGAGCACACGCATCACACCCGTTGCTGTGGCCACACCGTAGCCAGCTACCGACCACCAGGGCGAGCGCGTCAGTCCGTACTCCTTGTGGAGCAGCGTAGCACCTACAAAGGAGGTTGCCGTATGGCCCGAGGGCCACGAGTTGGCGGTAGAGCCGTCGGGGCGCATCTCCTTGGCGGTGTACTTAATGCCATTGACGAAACCGGCCATGATGGCATACGACATACCGGCGCTGGCCAGCAGACGGGGCCAGTCGCTGCGACCCTCGTAGCCGCCCAGCTTCAAGCCTACCACCATGGCGGGGCCGAAGAACTGGGTGTAGTCGTCGATGCCGGTCTTGAAGTCGGTCAGCAGCTGCGTGTTCTTCTTGCCGCCTTGCTCGGCCTTGGCATTGACACGGAACATGGCCTTGTCGCCCTTGACGGCCCAGCCTGCTGCGAACAGGGGGATGCCGACGAAGGTCAGGTCGTCCATGAACTTATAGGGCTTGATGCCCGGATTGGTCTTCTGCTTGAAGAAGTCGAAGTCGGGTTTCCACTGGTTGGCAATAGTCGCCGACAAGTTTGTCGTGGAAATGGCTGAGGGAGCTGCCATGTCAAGGCTGAGGGTGGGCTGTCCTGGCAACTCAGTCAACTCCACCTGCTCGGCCTTCATTTCGGGCGCCTCCTGCGTCAGTGGTTCCATGTCCAGATAATTGTCTGCGTTGGTCTCGACTGTCAGGGCAACGGTCACTAATGTGAAAAGATGTCTGATTTTCATAATTGTTTTTTCTATAATTTTAAAAAGATGTTTCTATAATTTTGAGGCCGGCAGCTGACCATTCTACTCCTTCTCCGCCTCGGTCACGAAGCAGGCCACGAGGCCGTAGGTGATGGTGGGGCGAATCCATATCTCGACGAGCAGATAGTCGGTGTACTCGTTGATGGGCTCTAAGTAGATGTCGAGGTTGTAGAGCGTGGCAATGAGCATGTCGATGACGCAGATGGCCCACAGGTTGCGCTTGGTGTAGCTCTTCCAGTCCTTGCGGGCATAGAAGAAGGTGAGCATGCAGAGCAGCAGCACCGACAGCGTGAGGCACGACAGGTGCAGCGCGTAGTAGGCCAGGGGCGGCGCGAAGAGGATGTCGCGCAGCAGCACCGTTATGCCCACCGAGACGGAGCACCAGTAGTTGAACTGCTGGGTGGTGATGCGCGGGGAGTTGAAGAAGTACATCCAGATCAACGCCAGACAGGCGATGTAGAACAGGTTGAGCACCAGCTCGGGCCATGCCTCGCCCAGACCGAAGTGGAAAATGGCGTAGAGCATTACGCCCACCGACAGCGTGCCGCCGACGGCGGTAATCACGATGTCGAAAATCTTGGCATTTTTCTTGAATCTTGTCTTCACATTTTTTATTTTTTTAACTTTTTATTTTTTATTTTTTCCTTTATTCTTCCCTCAGTTCCTCCAGCGTCTCCACGCGCCAGACGAGGAAGGCGATGATGATGAGGGTGTTCACCTGCGCCAGATACTCCGTCGCGAGCGCACCGCTGTTGGTGGAGTAAGCCACGTGGACGAAGAGGATGAAGGCCAGGAGCAGCAGACTCTGCCACACCTCCTTGCGCTCCAGGTCGGCGTAGTTGTCGAGCAGCCAGCGCCCATACTGCCGCACAGCCTGCACGTAGTACACGAGGAAGGCCACGGCCACCACAGCCATGTACAACTCCACAGCCGGCTCGAACACGTCGTTGCGCAGGGCAATGCACACCACAGCCAGCACGGCCACTGGCGCCACTACCGCCCACACGGGCCAGAGCGGGCGCCGACGGTCTTGCAGCATCCGCAAGAGCACGCACATTATTAGTGGCACGAACGTCAGCCGGTCGAGCGTGATGGCCACAATGTTGCGCACCAGCCGGTCGTCGGTCAGCAGCACCTGACCCAGCACGGCCCACCACACGTGGCTCGCGAACACCGCTGCCATGAACGCCGCCGTCCACCAACGCAACATCCGGCTCGAACTCACCTCGTAGCCTGCCACCGCGTTGCCCCGTCTGAAGAGCAGATACACACAAGCCAACAGTGCGAACCATGCCGCCGCGCCGTAGAGCATCAGGAAAAATGCATCACTCAGTCCTTGGTATTCGTACATAATCTGTCGCTTTTAGTTCGTTAATTGGCTGTAAAATTACTAAAAAATCCCCGAACCGTCGCGTCAAAAAAGCTCGCTCCGAAAGTTCTTGAAGATTCTGAAACATTTTTTGTAAATTCTGAGAGTCGCCCCATTTTTTGTAAATTCTGAGAGTCGGAATTGCAGATTTTGAGAGTCAGAATTACAAATTGTGAGAGCCAAATTGCAGTTATTTGACAAAAAAAGTGTACCTTTGCAGGCGAAATGGAGACATTAGAACATATATCCCCATCGTTTACGCTATTTGCCATGCTCTACGGCGGAGCTGTAGTGACGGCTTTTCTGTCGTGCCTCTACCTGCTGCTGAGCAAGGTGAATGTCATTGCGCCCGGCACTACGCCGTCAGCGAGACTGCGCCATTGGGCGGCAGCATTCTTCGGCGTGGCAGTCCTGGGCCATCTGTGGTGGTATTTTTTCGGCATTCTTTCTGGTGACGCCAGTTCATGGGCATACATGGCGTGCGTGGTGCTTGACTGCGTCTCGATGCTGACCACCATCTTCGGCACGACGCTTTCCATGCTTCAGGACCGCAAACGACCGCTCTGGCCCTTCGTTGCGGCCACGATGCCCATCGCGATTCTCGGAGGACTGCAGATTGCGCGGCCCGGCAGCGACTTCCTGACCCCGGCACTTGTCTATATGCTGGCCATCTACGTGTTCTTTACTATATATATGGTAGTGGCCGTGAGGCAATACGGTCGGTGGCTGCGCGACAACTATGCCGACCTGGAACACAAAGAGGTGTGGCTGAGCCATACGCTGCTCATCTTGTTCCTGCTGCTGGTGGCTATCTATGGGTTCTCGTCCGACAGCCTGTCGCTCTTCCTGCTCCGCATTGCCGACTTCGTGCTCTTCGGCCTGCTGCTGTGGCGCGTGGAGACGTTGCCGCAGTTGGAAGCAGCAGCGACAGACGAGGAGGGCAGTCCAGACAGTCTCATCTCTGACCCCTCTCCTATAGAGAAGGGAGTGGATACATCTCTCAATGATAATTCCACGGATATAAGCAACCACTCCGCTCTCTCCAAGAGAGGGGACGAGGGTAAAGCTCTTTCCAATATAGGCAACTTGCTGAAAGATAACTGCGAGAAGACGGGGCTATACCTGATGAACGACCTGACCCTGGCCCAACTCTCGGCTGCCGTCGGCGTCAACCGCACGTATCTCAGCCATTATTTCTCTACCCAGGGCATGAACTACAATGCCTACATCAACGGCCTCCGCATCAACCACTTCGTCGGTCTCTACCAGAAGGCCGTTGCAAATCAGCAACACTTCACCGCCCAACAGTTGGCACAGGAATGTGGCTACCGCAGCTACAGCACCTTCGCCACCGCCTTCAAGCAGCGCATGGGCCAGAGTGTCGCCTCCTGGGTGAGCGACTTGCAATCACATTATTCCACCTAAAGCTATTTATTGTCACTAAATGCCATACTTGCAGAAAGCCTGTAAAATGGGCGTTTCAAGAGATTAGGCCAATTTCTCATAGAGAATAGGCTAATTTCTACGAGAGAATGGCCTAATCTTTTCAACAAGGTTTTGCAAATTTTTTCGGCTGGAAATGATTATGTTTGCGAGAAAAGTGTTATCTTTGCATTCTAAATCGTAATATAAGGGAAAGAGATATGAGCAAGATAAAGAGTTTCATGTTGAGGTTGGGGCGCTTGTGGTACCTGAAATATGTGGTGGTGCTGGCGTTGGGCGTGCTGTTTGTGGGCTTTCTCGATGACAACAGCCTGTGGGCTCATCTACGCAACAAAGATCGCATAGGCGAGCTGAATGCAGAGATTGAGCAGTATGACCAGGCTTATCGTCGCGATCAGGCGCAAATTCGCGAACTGCAGCACAACCCGAAAGCCATTGAGCGAATTGCCCGCGAACGCTATTTTATGAAAGCTGCCGACGAGGACATCTTTGTGCTGAGCGATGATGGTGCACAACCCACGACAAACAATGGCAACGATGAAGCAACTGAGTAAGACACAGACAGTCATCTTTATCGTGGGCGGACTGCTCATGGTGTGTGGTGCAGGGCTTAGCCTGTTTAGGCTGGCTGCTGCTCCCTATGTCTATAGTCTTGGGGCACTGGGCTTTGTTTCCATGCAGATGTTGCAGCGTTATGAGGGCAATAGCGTGACGGTGCGCCGTCTGCGCCGCATCATGTTGCTGAGCGATGTGCTCTTCCTGGCGGCAACCGTGCTGATGTTTGCCAGCATGGGCAATCCGCTGGGCATTGACCACATTACCTATATTACATATATATATAATAAGTGGGTGGTGGTATTGCTCATTGCCGCCGTGCTGCAACTCTACAGCACCCATCGCATAGGCAGCGAACTCTCCGTGAGGGGATAGGGCGCACGTCATGGCAAAAAAACGCTAAAAGTTTGCACATTTGTTTTAAATTGCGCAAATTTATTTTCTCACTTCAATATATCGTCGTACATTTGCATTGCTAACATTGCAATCAAGTGTCTATGAACAAAATACTCTACCTTTTCGCTATCGTGGCCGCTTTTGCCTCCTGTGCCCAATCATACAATATTCAGGGCGCTTCGTCGGTGTCGTCGCTCGATGGCAGCAAACTCTATCTGAAGGCTATCAGGGGCGGTGAACTCAAGAACATCGACTCATGTGAAGTGGTGCATGGCAAGTTCAAGTTTGCCGGCCTGCTGGACACTACGCTGATGGCCAGCCTGTTCATGGACGACCAGAACATCATGCCCGTGGTGGTGGAGCTGGGCGATATTACGATACGCATAGACGACGCATCGCAGAAGGTGAGCGGCACCCCCCTCAACGAACTGCTCTACGATTTCCTCGACAAGCACAACCAGCTGGAGAACCGCATGAATGAGCTGAGCCATCGCGAGAGCCAGATGCTGCTCGATGGCATTGAGGAGCAAGTCATCAACGAGCAACTATCAGCAGAAGCCGCCGTCATTGCCCAGCAGGAAGACAGCCTGGTGACACACTTCATCATCGATAACTTTGACAACGTGCTCGGCCCAGGTGTGTTTATGATGATGACGTCGGCCTATCGCTACCCCGTGCTCACTCCGCAGATAGAAGAAATCATGAGTAAGGCCACCGATGCCTTCAAGAACGACCCCTACGTGAGCGAATACTATCGTGTGGCCAGCGAGATACAGGCACAGGAGCAGGGCCTCATTGATGCTCCTGCCGACACGCAGCAGCAGACACCCGCTACAACGGCACCTCAACAGCCTGCTGGCGGAACGCTTGGTTCGTTTCCGCAGACAGGCATAGGCAACCAGCCACAGCAGCAGGGCTTGGGGGTGTCAACAAATCCCTAAAGACAATGAGCATAAGGATAAAAGGAGGAAAAATAGTCAACGAAGGACATACGTTCGAGGGCGACATCGTCATAGAAGGTGAAAAGATAAGCAGCATTGCTGCCTGTGCTTCTGCTGAAGCCGAAACGACGATAGATGCCACTGGCTGCTATGTGCTTCCGGGCATCATTGACAGTCACGTGCATTTCCGCGAACCAGGACTCACCGAGAAGGCTTGTATTGAGACCGAGAGCAAGGCTGCAGCGGCTGGTGGCGTGACCACCTATTTCGATATGCCCAACACCGTGCCGCAGACCACTACGCTTGAGGCGCTCGAAGACAAGTTTGCCCGTGCGGCACAGAGCAGCTGGGTGAACTATTCGTTCTTCTTCGGTGCCACTAACGATAACACCCGGCTCTTTGGTCAACTTGATTCCACCCGCATTCCTGGTATAAAGCTCTTCATGGGCTCATCGACAGGCAACATGCTGGTCGACCGTGACGAAGCCCTGCACCGCATCTTTGCTGCTGCCCGTCTGCCCATTATGGCCCACTGCGAAGATACGGCCATCATCAATCAGAATATGGCTCGTCTGCAACAGCAGCTGGGTACCGACGATCCGGACGTGCGTCTGCACTCGCTCGTACGCAGTGAGGAAGCTTGTCTGGCCTCTACGACGAAGGCCATTAGCCTGGCCGTCGAACACAGTGCCCGCTTGCATCTGGCTCATCTGAGCACCGCTGCAGAGCTGGAGCTGTTGCCATCCGTGTCCACAGAACATGCTCCGCTTATCACAGCCGAGGCCACCGTGGGCCATCTGTACTTCTCGCTCACCGACTATGAAACGCTGGGCACGCGCATCAAGGTGAATCCCGCCATCAAGAACTTCAGAGACTGCTACGTCCTGCGCCAGGCGCTAAGTGACGGTCGTATCTTCACCATCGCTACCGACCATGCCCCCCATCTGCTCAGCCAGAAGGAGGGTGGATGCCGTCGTGCCGCCAGTGGCATGCCTATGATACAGTTCTCGCTGGTCACCATGCTCGAGTTGGTAAGTGAGGGTGTGCTCAGTATGGAGCGGTTAGTTGAGCTGATGTGCCACAACCCGGCACGACTCTTCGCAGTACAGGGACGCGGTTTCTTGCGCGAAGGCTATCAGGCCGACATCACCATCGTGCGGCCCTGCAAGCCTTGGATGGTGACAGCAGACTGCATACTGAGCCGTTGCGGATGGAGTCCGATGGAAGGCCACTGCTATGAATGGCGCGTAGAGCAGACCCTGTGCAATGGACACCTTATATATAATAATGGTGTGGTGGCGCCAGAGCGTGCCGGCCAGGCCGTCGTCTTTGACCATCGACCATGACGCTGCACTACCGACTGACCGATGTGTCCCCTTACATTAACTGGCTATATTTCGATCATGCCTGGGGTATGAGTGGAAAGCCGGAGAACGAGCGGCTGTCGTTGCGGCGCGAGGCCGATGAGCGGTTGAGCCGATATGCCGGCAGCTATTCGACACACGCTGTATTCCAGCTGTTCAATGCCTATAGCGATGGCGATGACATAGTTCTGAGCCATAGGGATGTTCTGCCAGTAGCTAATGTGTCAGCATCTTCACGAATACCCTGTCTGCGCCAGCAGCAGACCGGTAGTGAGTATCTCTGTCTGGCCGACTTTGTGGCACCTGCAAAGGGAGAAGGCGAGACAACGGTGGTGGGCGTTTTTGCCACTACGGTCGATGCAGGCATGGAGACCGACTTCGATGCTGACCCCTACGAGAAGATGATGATGCAGCTGTTGGCCGACCGACTGGCCGAGGCCACCGCTGAACGCATGCACGAGGAGGTGCGCAAGCACTATTGGGGCTATGCTGCCGACGAGCGGCTGACCATGGCCGACATGCTTTGCGAGCGATGGCAGGGCATACGGCCCGCTGTGGGCTACCCGTCGCTGCCCGACACCAGCCTGAACTTCCTGCTCGACCAGCTCATAGACATGCGCCAGATAGGCATTGGCCTGACAGAGAGTGGTGCCATGCGGCCCCATGCCAGTGTCAGCGGCCTGATGTTCAGTCATCCGCAAGCTCACTATTTCGCCGTGGGCAAGATAGGGTACGACCAACTGACCGACTATGCCCGCCGACGTGGCATGGATGTTGAGGTGATGCGCAAATTTCTTTCTGCAAACCTATGATAGCAAAGATAATCATCCCCATATTGACAGGAGTACTGCTTTGTACCCTCTATTTCGACCAGATGCACTTACGCCATCGTCGTTGGTGGAAGCGCATGCTGTTGTGGCTGGCTGCGCTGGCCTTTGCAGGCTTTTCATGGCAGCAAGCCAACCAACTGCACTATTTCCCCGTCAACATCCAGTCGTTGTTCTGCTATCTGCATATACTCTGTCTGGTTGTAGTGCCTGCATTCATTGTGGCGCTGAGCGGTGGGGTGGGGCAGTTGCTTAGCTGTCGCCAGCGAGGCGAACGGGTGGGCGTTGGCCTGGCTTTGCTCGTTGTGATGGCCTATCTTTACGGCGCCTTCGTGGAGCCAAATAAGGTAGAGGTGCGTCATGTCGACTTCTACAGCGCCGACTTGCCCGATTCCTTTGATGGCTATCGTATCGTTCACTTCAGCGATGCCCATGTAGGCTCATTTGTTGGGTGTCGGCGCGACGTGTTGCGACGTGCCGTAGACAGCATCGTGGCGCAGAAGGCCGACCTTGTGGCCTTTACTGGCGACTTGCAGAACATGATGCCCAGCGAGATAGAGGCACAGCGGTCATTGCTCGACACCATCAGTGCTCCTGATGGAGTGTTTTCGGTGTTGGGAAATCACGACTATACAAAGTACATTAAGACCATTGGCTTGCAGGAGGACGACAGCCTTGACAAGACCTGTGGGCTGGAGCGTCAGATGGGGTGGACATTGTTGCGCAATGAGAACCGCATCATCCGACGCGGTGCAGACTCTATATTCATAGCGGGCATGGAGAACGACGGCGAGGGCCGCTTCCCTGCATACGGCGAGGTGCAACAGGCGTTGTGGCACGTGCCGACGCGTGCCTTCGTGGTGATGCTCGAGCACGACCCCACCTCGTGGCGCCGCAAAATTCTACGCGAGTGTCACGCCCAACTGACACTGAGTGGGCATACCCACGGTGGACAGATGTCGTTCTTTGGCTTTTCACCAGCCAGGCTTGTCTACCGCGAGTACGATGGCTGCTATGAGCAGTCGGGCCGCACGCTCTTCGTTACTCGTGGATTGGGCGGCGTGGTTCCCTTCCGACTGGGCATGCCAGGCGAGATTGTGGTCATCACGCTTAGGAAAAAATAAAGATATATGTAAGATATGAAGTATTTGTATAGAACATATCAGCTATTCGTGGCGCTGCCTCTGGGTATACTGGCCACCATCCTGACAGCTGTCACGGTGGCTGTGGGATGTACTGTTGGTAACGGACACTACTGGGGCTACTATCCTGGGCGATGGTGGGCCCGCATCATATTGAAGCTGCTGCTCATACCTGTCAAGGTAGAGGGGCGCGAACGCATCGAGGACGAACATAGCTACGTGTTCGTGTCCAATCACCAAGGAGCGTTCGACATCTTCCTCGTTTATGGCTATTTGGGTCGTAACTTCAAGTGGATGATGAAGCAGTCGTTGCGCAAGATGCCCTTCGTTGGCTATGCCTGTGAGAAGTCGCACCAGATATTTGTCGACAAGCGTGGCCCCAAGAAGATTAAGGCCACCTACGATGCTGCCCGCAACACGCTGACCGGCGGCACCAGTGTGACCGTCTTTCCAGAAGGTGCACGCACCTTCACAGGCCACATGGGACTCTTCCGCAAGGGAGCCTTCGCACTGGCCGACGAGCTTCAGCTGCCCGTGGTGCCGCTCACCATCAACGGCTCGTTCGACATCATGCCGCGCACACGCGACTTCCATTTTGTCCGTTGGCATCCGTTGCGGCTCACCATCCACGAGCCAATCTATCCCATCGGGCAAGGGCCTGACAATGTCGAGGCCACCCGCCGACAGGCTTACGACGCCGTGATGGCCTCGCTCGAGCCCTGCTATCAGGGCTATGTGGAAAATCCTGACCAGTAGTGGTCAGGATGGCTATTGCTGTTCCATCAGGAATCGCTCGGCTTCGATGGCGGCCTGACAGCCTGTGCCAGCAGCACTGATGGCCTGACGATATGTGGGGTCGGCGCAGTCGCCAGCCACGAAGATACCGGGCAGTTTAGTGCGCGGTGTGCCGTCGATTTTCTTCAGATAGCCCACCTCGTTGGTATCCAGCCATTCTTTGAAGATGTCCGTGTTGGGCTTGTGGCCGATGGCCAAAAAGAAACCGTCGATACTGATGTCAACCAGCTGTTCGTCGGCCTCGCCTTTACGCTTAATGAGGTGAGCACCCTCCACACCATCTTCGCCGAAGAGCCCCAGCGTGTTGTGTTCGAATAGAATCTCGATGTTCTCGCGCTCCATCACTCGCTGCTGCATCACCTTCGATGCCCGCAGGAAGGGCTTGCGAACAATCATGTAGACCTTTTTGCACAATCCGCTCAGGTAGAGCGCATCCTCGCAGGCAGTATCGCCACCACCTACCACGGCCACCGTCTTCTTGCGATAGAAGAAACCGTCGCACGTGGCACAGGCTGATACACCCATGCCGTTGTACTTGCGCTCGTCATCGAGGCCTAAGTATTTGGCCGATGCGCCAGTGGCAATAATCACTGTGTCGCACCTCAGCTCGCGACCGCTGTCATCCCATGCGTGATAAGGTCGCTCAGCAAAGTCCACGCGCACTATTTCGCCGTCGCGTATGTCGGTGCCGAAGCGTTCGGCCTGCTCGCGCAGGTCCATCATCATTTGGTTTCCGTCTACACCTTGTGGATAGCCAGGGAAATTCTCTACCTCGGTGGTTTGTGTCAGCTGTCCGCCAGGCTGCAGTCCGCTGTATTCTACTGGCTTCAGGTTGGCTCGGCTGGCATAGATGGCAGCTGTGTAGCCCGCAGGTCCGCTGCCAATGATTAAGCATTTCGTGTGTTCCATTATCATCAGTTGAAAGTGAGGAATCAGAAATCAAAAATTATGATTACCCTTGCTAATGGCTATAAGTTCAGGTAATCATAATTCCTTTAGTTCTTAATCTTTAATTATTTCATTTCAGCAGTTCTTCAATTTGCTTCTCGATGTTCTCCATCTTCTCGGTAGGCTCAAAGCGGGCTGCAACCATGCCGCGCTTGTCGATGAGGAACTTGGTGAAGTTCCACTTGATGTCAGCCTTCTCTTTATAGTTGGCATCCTCCTTCGACAGCATGTCGTCGAGGATATGGGCGATGGGGTGCTCCATGTCCCAGCCGGCAAAGCCCTTCTGTTCCTGTAAGTACTTGAACAGCGGGTCGGCGTCGGGGCCATTCACCTTCACTTTCTTAAAGCGGGGGAACTCGGTGCCGAAGTTCAGCTTACAGAACTCGTGGATGCTCTCGTCGGTGCCAGGTGCCTGCTGTCCGAACTGGTTGCAGGGGAAGTCGAGAACGACGAACCCCTGCGAGTGATACTTCTCATAGAGTTTCTCCAGCTCGTCGTACTGGGGCGTAAAGCCACACTTGGTGGCAGTATTTACGATGAGCAGCACTTCGTTGGCATACTCGCGGAGCGATACGTCTTTGCCTTTTCTGTCTTTGACAGAGAAATCATAAACAGTCTTCATTGTTTTTGTTTTGTGAGTGTAATAAAAATATGCGGTGCAGGCGTCCGGATAGGCCGGGCCTTCTTTTTTCTTTCGCAAATGTACGCAAAATCTTTCAGTCGGCCAAACTAATTACAGAATTTTAAGTAAAGATGCTGAAATAGCAAGATAATAAAGGCCAATTCTAAGGCTATGTTTATGTTTTTTTTGTGTTAATAATTCTTATTCCAGGAAAATTCATACAAAAAACTTTTGTGTATGTTGTGCTTATGTAGTATCTTTGCAAGAACATATATTGTAACAGAACGTCTTTGCCTCGACTGAGATACCAGAATTAGCACTTCAATACACGTCAGTTCAGCTAAGACAATTGATGTTCACGCAACAATATGGGGCGTGGACAAAGTGATTGTGTTCTGACGTGGGCAGTGCTATGCCTTGGTATCAATCCTTTCCACGCCCCTATGGATTTAGTAAACTTAAAAATGTGGGGCAATGAGTAAGAATTTGTTTGCAGATTTTCATAATGAGTATTGGTTTCATGTGTCCAATCAAGATGAAATACCCATCTTTGGGAAAATAGAAAAGAGCATCGACGGGAAACGTCTCTATGACATTGCTAAGGATTTCCCAGATGCCGACACAGAGCGTGTTGCTTATTTAAAAGAGCAGATAATGAGTGACGTAACCTTAGTTGACACGCTTAGGACCATTGTAGGAATTACAGATAAAAGGATGTATCTTGAGTTGAGCTATCTTTTCAACAAATATAGAAAAGAAGCAAGTAGTGATCAGAATATTTTGGGTGAGTCTGTCTACTCTTTGAAGAAGCATCTTGTCAGTTATTTTGAAAGGCTCATTAGCAAACGCTCGGAGAAGTCAGATGTTTCGCTTTCGATTATAACTGACTATTTGGAGCAGAGGGGAGTCTCGGCTATTCTCAGCATGATGAAGAAGATGTCTGAGGATGAAGTTAATGCAATAGTGCACTATTTGCTTTTGCCAAAAGAAATACAGCAGGAGGAAACAAAGAGACGAGGACATGGTGCAGAGAAAGAATTGGCAGATTTGCTCCACTCGTTAGGAGTGCATTATTTGCCTGAAGATAAACACGAGAACCCGATGGGTTCAAATGATCCAAACGTGGACAAAAAGAGCTTTGAACTTGCAGAGCGTGATGAGAAAACTACTTGGAGTATGGACTTGATAGTCAAAAAAGGTGATGCTTTAAAGGTCTTGATTCAGGGCTTGGTACATACTTCAGATCCAGGGCAATATGGAGTTAACAAAAGTGGGGAAACGGTACTTGTGAAAGATGGGATCAATAAGCATAATAAGAAAGTTGGTTCAGGAGAAACAATAGAACTTTGGGGACTTGTTGATGGTGTGGGATTTATAGAAAATCCTAATAATACTATTTTTAAAATGTTAAAGCATTTTGATTTCTTTGTCCAACTGAAGAGCCTTTACAAGGTGGGCTTAAAGCTTCATACATTGGGAATGGTCAAAGTCAAGGCAATTCGCTTTGACATGAGTTTCTATACCGAGAAAGAGGCAAATGATATGTTTGCATTATACGGGAGTGAGGATATTATGAAAATCACAGATGGCACGATGCCAGAAGGCCGTGAGATAAAGGCAGGCAAAGCGTGGCTGTATGTTTAGGTTGTTACCCGCTGCAAAAGTTTTATAGCATCGCCTCCTTACGGACATGGAAATTTATGATAGGAGCCAGTCTTTGACAATTCTGTCAATAGCTTTGACATATATAGTCTTGTCTGTAGCCCGGTGTCCTTTTTTGCACAGTTCAGATATCTTGACTTGATAGTCGTTATGGCTATCGTATGGTGGTATGTTCAGCTTGTTGATGATACTGGGTGTTATTTGGGTTCCCACCATATAGTTTTCGATGGTCTTTCTGTAGACAGTAGAGCTAATGATTCCGCACAGGTAGTAGGCCTCGTCTCCATCGTCTAATCCAATGGAAATAATTTTCTCATTTCCTATGATATTTTTCGTGCCAAGATAGTCATCGTCAGCATATTCAATCACGGCAGGCGTGAAGCTTTTGGATATGTAGCGCCAACAGACCTTATACTTTGAAAAAGTATATTCGCCAATTCTCTGTAGAGTATAGTAATAGTCTTGATGTATTCTCTCGTCCATGCTTGTGAATCCTTTCCTTTCTTTCAGCTCTTTCTTGAAAGACAGCAAGTAGGCTTCTGTTTTGGGGAGGGTCTTTAGAACTTCACTGTCTATTGGATACATCCTCGACTTTGCCGTGTGTGGACATAATATATATTTTGAATAGGAGTACTCCCAGAAGTTCAGCTCGTGTCCAGTGAGGAATGGAAATATAAAGTCTTTCTCTATTTCAGCAGAAACATTTCTCATCCTGTTTTTGGCTCTTTCTGTTATGTTAGAGACGATGACGGTATTGGGGGCTGACTCAGATTCTATTTTCAGCCAGAAAATACCATTGGCTCCACCTGTGAAAACGCCAGTACGAGCTATGTATGTATTACTGCCAAGCACATGCTGCGAATATTCCATTTCCTTAGTTGACTCAGTTATCCATCCTGAATTCAGGCTTTTCGGAACAGAAGGGCGGGCCAGTAGGTGCTTCTGCTCAATATAAGCAGGCAGTTGCACAGCTTTGGAAATAGTACTCAGTGATTTGCTTCCTTTTTTAGGATACCATACAAAGTAGTCTACAGGATAAGAGGTCTTTTCTCCTTTTTTTATAAAAAGTAATGCCGTTCTTGTCGCTGCACCTTTAAAAGGTTTCAGTGGTGTCAGATCGTCAACGCTGCAAACCTTCAAGTCAGTCTTGCTTGGCTGTATCCTGAAGTACCTGAATCCTTCACCTTGCTTAATTGACTTAAACAGGGTTTCTTTTATGACAAATCCCAACATACCGTCTTTTTTCAGGTAATTGTCAATCACGACATAAGTCATCAAAACCGATATGTCCTCTTTTATAAAGTTTGCATTAAATCCTTTCTGTGTATAGAGGTTGTAATACAGCCAGAGGCTGCTGTGTTTTTGTCGATAGGATGTTGGCAGATACTCCCAGTTTACCCATGGTGGGTTGCCTACAATGTAGTCAAATTCAACTCGTGGTACTTTATCGTAATCATTATCACATTCAAAAAGTGAATGATACTTGTCGTTTATAGCTATGGTATCAGCACAATAAATGGGTATTTCTAAATTATTGTCTTGATGACATTGTTCTCCATATAGTAGCAGATAATTGGTTTTTGCAGCAAGTACAGTTAGTGGATTAATGTCAATGCCGCAGACGTTTTTGAATATGGTATTGCCCGAATCTTTTCTGAATTTGCGAATAAGGGCAACGATAAATGTTCCAGAGCCACACGATGGGTCTAAGAAGCTTTTCAGGTGTCTATTGTTATCATCTGCAGTCAATCGGTCGATAATATATTCTGCCAGCCAATAAGGGGTGTAAAATTCACCTAAACTGTGGCGAATCGCCTTTGGGAAGATAGTTTCAAATATGTTGCTGATGAGGTCTCCAGTATCGTATCTGTCCGTTACATTTACTTGCGAAAAAAGCTCAGAAAGTGTCTCTTGAAATTCGTTCAGGCTAAGGAACCAGTCGTAATATGCAACACAATTGTAATTCATAATGCCATGGGAAGCAAATGTCCCTGGGTGGAATATCTCATCGGAATAGGCTGAATCCTTGAATATTGCCTTGTATGCGATGAATCTTAGTATTATTGAATAATAGGTCTCCAGGCAGAATATAAGGAGGAATAGTTTTTGAGTAGAACCAGATATTGATACACTGAAAATGTTCTCCAGTTCTTTAATGTCTATTTTGCGCTGCGTATTAAGTTCTCCATGAATAGATATAAAATTCTTTTCCCATTCAAGAAAGGCCGTTGCAGCAAACGCTGTGTTGGCTGAGTCAAATAAGAATTTGACAATTTTGCTGTAAAATGATCCTTCACAACATTTTTCTATTATAATATTCCTCTCGGTTTTCATAATTGTGCAAATTGTTTGCAAAATTACAAAGAATAATTGAAAAAAATGCGAAATGACAGTGAAAAATGTGAGTATTTTTAATAAAGGCCGGACGGTTGCAGACACAATGCCTGCAATCGTCCGGCCTTAGGTTTTGTGGTGCATGGCTTAGCCGATCTCAATCTGGCGCGAAACCTTCACCTGCTCCTGCACCTGCTTGGGCAGCTCTACGCTCAGCACGCCGTGCTCTACGCGGGCAGAAATCTTGTCCTTCTCCACGTCGTCGGGCAGGATAAGGGTCTGCTCGAATCTCGAGTACGAGAACTCGCGACGCAGGTAGCGGGCGCTCTTGTCTTCCTCCTTTTTCTCCTCCTTCTTCTCCATCTTGATGATCAGGTTGCCCTCGTCGTTGATGTGAACGTTGAAGTCTTCCTTCGTCATGCCCGGAGCAGCCAGCTCTACGGTGTAGGCCTTGTCGGTCTCCTTTACATTGATAGCCGGGGCCGTGGCGTTGGCTTTCGGCATAAAGTCGGTGTCAAACAAATCGTTGAAAACACTGGGCAGCCAAGCTGCATTACGTCTCATCATTGGTGTCATAGTTTTGTCCTCCTGTTTTTTTTATTTGTTATACTTGTTGTTCTTGTTTTGAACCCCGTCTTGCGGTGCTCACTTATACTAATGCAAGCACAGTGCCAAAACTACGTCATCTGTCAATATGGCATCATATTCTGCCAAATTGACCTATGTGGTATGGACTTTAGATAGTAGAATGCTCGCTTTCCGGATAGTAGAAGCGATGCTTTTGGAGAGTAGATGCGATGCTTTTGGAGAGTAGAATGATAGTAGAGATGCTACAGGAACTTGTAGATAATGTAGAAGATGACGGCAAAGAAAACGATGAAGAAAGTGCAGCCCTTGCGGTCGCGCTTGTTTACGAAGTGGCGCACAAGGCTCACCAGGACGGCCAACAGGATGATGGCTACAAGTTCGTCGGTGATGCTGTGTATGTTGAATGGTTGTAGCTCGTCGAAGGTTTCCTCTTCGCTGATGAGTTCGGGTATTGACTTTGTGCGAGTGGAATAGTTATGCTCATCGTCCTCATACTGCTCTTGGGCCTTGCTGGGTAGTGACAGCATCAGCATAGCGACAGGCATGAGCCGACATGTGCGTTTGTCATTATGGGCAATATCTATCATCGTCTATTTCTGGTCTTTTTTATAGGTAATGGACTGTAGCACGCGCAGGGCTTCGCCGACGGTGGGCACCTGAGCAATGACCATGGAGCGCTTTACGCCGCCTTGCGATGTGCCACCGGTTGTCTCGCGCAGGTTGCAGCGCCGCACGTTCTGTGTAGCATAGTCGAGCAGCAGCCCGAAAGCTTCGCTCTGATAGTAGGGACTCTCGGGGTTAGACACCATGTAGAGAAGCATGTTGCCCTGTTTGAGCATGATCTTCTCACAGCCCAGTTGCTTGCCCAGACGTCGCAGGGGCACCACGTTCAGCAGTTCTTCGGCCTGATGCGGCAGCGGACCGAAGCGGTCGATGAGCCGTGCCTTATAGGCCTCCAGCTCGCGGTCGTCGCGGGTGTTGTCAAGTTCGCGATAGAGCAGCATGCGCTCAGAGTCGCTGGGCACATACTGGTCGGGGAAGTACATCTCGAGGTCAGACTCAAGGGTGCAGTCGGAGACATAGCCGAAAGCCTCCCCAAGCCCTTCCAAAGGAGGGGATGTTCGTTTGGATACTGCCTCGGATTCTCTGTTAACATCGCCTCCTTTAGAGGGACTTGGTGAGACTTGCTCCTCATTCCTCAGCTCGGCCATAGCCTCGTTCAGAATCTTCTGATAGGTCTCGTAGCCCAAATCGCTGATGAAGCCGCTCTGTTCGGCGCCCAGTAGGTTGCCGGCACCGCGGATGTCGAGGTCTTGCATGGCAATGTTGATGCCCGACCCCAGGTCGCTGAAGTTCTCCAGAGCCTCCAGTCGGCGGCGGGCGTCAACGGGCAGTGCGGCCAGTGGCGGCGCCAGCAGATAGCAGAACGCCTTGCGGTTGCCACGGCCCACACGGCCGCGCATCTGGTGCAGGTCGCTCAGACCGAAGTTGTGAGCACCGTTGATGATGATGGTGTTGGCGTTGGGAATGTCGATGCCATTCTCCACGATTGTTGTAGAGAGCAGTACGTCGTAGTCGTAGTTGGAGAAGTCGAGCACTATCTGCTCCAGGTCTTCAGGCTTCATCTGCCCGTGTCCTATGGCAATGCGGCAGTCGGGTATGTGCTTCTTGATGACCTCTGCCAGGTGTGTCAGTTCGCTGATGCGGTTGTTGACGAAGTAAATCTGTCCGTTGCGCGACATTTCGAAGTTGATGGCGTCGACAATGATTTCTGCCGAGAAGGTGTGAATCTCCGTCTGTATGGGATAGCGGTTGGGGGGTGGCGTTTGTATGACGCTCAGGTCGCGTGCGCCGACAAGCGAGAACTGCAGCGTTCGCGGTATGGGGGTGGCACTCATGGTGAGTGTGTCTACGTTGGTCTTCAGCTGGCGCAGCTTTTCCTTGGTCGATACACCGAACTTCTGCTCTTCGTCAATGATGAGCAGGCCGAGGTCACGAAACTTCACCGTCTTTCCCACCAGCTTGTGTGTGCCTATGAGTATGTCTATCTTGCCAGCGGCCAGGTCGGCCAGCAGCTCCTTGGTCTGCTTGGCACTGCGGGCACGTGACAGGTAGTCCACCCTTACGGGCATGTCCTTCAGTCGGCTCTGGAAGGTGCGGAAGTGCTGGTAGGCCAGCACCGTGGTGGGCACAAGTACGGCCACCTGCTTGCCGTCGACGGCAGCCTTGAAGGCAGCGCGCACGGCCACCTCGGTCTTGCCGAAGCCCACATCGCCACACACCAGACGATCCATGGGACGCGGCTGCTCCATGTCGGCCTTCACGTCCTGCGTGGCTTTCAGCTGGTCTGGCGTGTCCTCGTAGAGGAAGCTGGCCTCAAGCTCGTGCTGCATGTAGCTGTCGTGGCTGAAGGCAAAGCCCTTCTGCTTGCGGCGTGTGGCATAGAGCTTGATGAGGTCGCGGGCAATGTCCTTGATGTGTTGCTTGGTGCGCTCCTTCAGCCGTTCCCACTGTCCGGTGCCGAGGAACGACATGCGGGGCGGTTGGCCACCGTCCTGCGACTTGTATTTAGACACCTTGTAGAGCGAGTGTATCGACACATAGATGGCGTCGCCATGCTGGTAGATGATTTTTATCATCTCCTGGAAGGCCTCACCCCCCGCTTTCCCCGAAGGGGAGGCTGCCGCTGCCGCTATAGGCATGCGCACCAGTCCTCCAAACTTGCCTATGCCATGGTCTACGTGCACCACATAGTCGCCTATCTCGAACTGCTGAATCTCCTTCAGCGTGAGGGCCATCTTTCCGCTGCGGGCCTTGTCGCTCTTGAGGTTGAACTTATGGAAGCGGTCGAATATCTGGTGGTCGGTGAACAGGCATACCTTCAGGTCGTGGTCTATGAATCCTTCGTGCAGCGTATGGTCTACGGGGATGAAGCTTCCCTCACGTTCGGCCGGAGCATCCCCCGTTGTGCTGAGGTGAGAAGAGGCTAATATTTCCTTCAGTCGCTCGTTCTGCTTCTGGCTGTCGGCCAGCACATAGAGCTGATAGCCCTTCAGCTGATAGTCCTCGAAGGTCTGTGCCAGCAACTCGAAGTTCTTGTGGAACAGTGGCTGCATGCTGGTGTTCAGCTTGATGGTTGCCGACTGTTTGCTCTCGCCATATTTCTGGCTGCCGTTGGCTCGCAGCTCGATGCGCTGGAAGCGCTCACTGTCGTTTACAAACTGTGTGCCCGTGATGAGCTGGCTGTCGCGCTGCATTTCGTGCTCTATCTCGCTGCGCTCCATCTCGGTGGCTCCCTCCATTCGCTCGGTCATGGCCTGCGTGGAGAATCCGGCCTGATAGGTGCGCTCTACGGCATCGCGCACGTACATATAGTTCTTTGCCACGAGCACAGTGTGCTGCGGCAGGAAACTGAACAGCGACTCCTTCTCTTCTACCGTCGATAGCTCAGGCACGATGCTAATGCTCTGGTGGCGCTCCCTTGACAGCTGGTCTTCCACCTGGAAGGAGCGTATGGAGTCGATGTCATCGCCGAAGAAGTCGATGCGGAAGGGATATTCGTAGCTATAGCTGTAAACGTCGAGAATGCTGCCGCGCAGGGCATATTGGCCCGGCTCGTAGACATAGTCAACCTCGCGGAAACCAAACTCCCTTAGCTTCTCAGTGATGCTGTCTACCTCGATGTGCTGGTCTTGTGTCAGCGGCAGTGTGCGCGAGTCGATAGCCTTGCGCGTTATCACCATCTCGGCAATGGCCTCTGGGTAGGTGACGATGTAGGGTTGAGAGTTGAGGGTTCTTCGCAAGCGAAGCGTCTCCTGACGTCGCCGAGCGGAGGGTTGAGAGTTGAGGGTTGAGGGTTGAGAGTTGAGAGTTGAGGGTTGAGGGTTGAGAGTTGAGGGTTGAGAGTTGAGAGTTGAGAGTGTCTCTGTGCGCAGAATCTCGTTGGCGGCGTCTTTCTGGGCGTACTTGATGGCACGGCGGTAGCTGGAGGGGAAGAAGAGCACCTGCTGCTCGCCCATCAGCTGCGTGAGGTCGTGATAGAAGTAGCCCGCCTCGTCGGCATCCTGCATGACGAAGAGCATGGTTTGGGGCAACTTGCCCGCCAGAGCAGCGAAGAACACGGGAGCCGAAGAGCCTAACAAGCCCTCGAGGAAAATGGTAGACGCACCTTTTTCCCCTATCACTTTTGCCAAGGCCGCAACCTGTGGCAATTTTGCATATAGTTGTGTCAGTTGCTGAATATTCATCACAAAACGGATGCAAAGGTACAAAAAAGATTAAAGATTCGGGCCGTAATACGAAAGAATTTGTGTTTTATTTGTTAATATCAACATAATTCACTATTTTTGCAGAACAAAATTATTGTATTATGAACAGCAGCGACTGCATTGTCATCATTCCGACGTACAACGAGAAAGAGAACATCGAGAAGATTATCCGGGCCGTCTTCGGGCTGGAGAAGTGCTTCCACATACTGGTTATCGACGACGGCTCGCCCGACGGCACTGCCCAGATAGTGAAGCGACTGATGGCCGACGAGTTTGCCGACCGTCTGTTCATCGTGGAGCGCAGTGGCAAGCAAGGGCTTGGCACTGCCTACATCACAGGCTTCAAGTGGGCCTTGGAGCGCGACTACGACTACATCTTCGAGATGGATGCCGACTTCAGCCACGACCCCAACGACCTGCCGCGGCTCTACAGCGCTTGTGCCGACGACGGGTTCGACCTGGCCATAGGCTCGCGCTACATCAGCGGTGTCAACGTGGTCAACTGGCCTATCGGGCGTGTCTTGATGTCCTACTTTGCCTCGAAGTATGTGCGCATCGTCACAGGCTTCAAGGTGCACGACACCACGGCGGGCTTCAAGTGCTACAAGCGCCGTGTGCTGAAGACCATAGAGCTTGACAAGATACGCTTCAAGGGCTATGGCTTCCAGATAGAGATGAAGTACACGGCCTATAAGATAGGCTTTAAGATCAAGGAGGTGCCTGTGGTGTTTGTCAATCGCCGAGAGGGTGTCTCAAAGATGTCGGGCGGCATCTTCAGCGAGGCTTTCTTCGGCGTGATGCGCCTGCGTTGGGACGGATGGACCCGCAAGTATCCTGCCATTAAAGATTAACTCACATCCCTGAATTGCAACAATGAAGAACATTGTTATTGCTGCGGGCTATGCCACCCGTCTGGGCGAGCTGACCCGCAACTTCCCCAAGCCATTGCTGAAGATAGGACAGAGCACCATCCTCGGGCGTATGCTCGACGACATCGACCGCATCGACGACATCGACGAGCATGTGATAGTGACCAACCATCGCTTTGCCCATATCTTTGAGGAGTGGAAGGCGCAGCAACACTACGCCAAGCCCATCACTATCATCGACGACGGCACCGAGACCAACGAGACCCGTCTGGGGGCTGTGTGCGACTTGCTGTTGGCGCTCGACCGCCGGGCCATCGACGACGACCTGCTGGTTGTTGCAGCCGACAACCTGCTGTTCTTCTCGTTCCAGGAGTTTGTCAGCTTTGCCCGCGAAAAGCAGTCGTCGTGCATCATGTGCCACGAGCAGCCCGACGTTGAGAAGCTGCGCCGCACGGGCGTCATCGAGGTAGACGACCAGATGCGTGTGCTCAGCATGGAGGAGAAACCCCAGCAGCCCAAGTCGCACTGGGCCGTTCCCCCTTTTTATATATATAAGAAAGAAGACCTCCCGCTGGTGCGCCATTCGGTGGCCGATGGTTGTGGCAAGGACGCCCCAGGCAACTTGGCCCACTATATGGTGGAGCACACCACCATGCACGCCTGGCCCATGTCGGCCGGCCGATTCGACATTGGCAGTCTCGACACCTACCACGAGGCCGTTGAGCGCTTTGGGAAGTAAAAAAAATTAGGAGAACAACAACGAATTATGCAGAAAATAGAACTTAACAACAAGACCATTCTTGTCACGGGCAGCGCCGGCTTCATTGGCTCAAACCTGGTGAAGCGCCTGTTTCTCGACGCTAAGAACGCCACCATCGTGGGTATAGACAACGTGAACGACTACTACGACGTGTCGCTGAAGGAAGCCCGTCTGGCAGAACTCGACGGCCTGGTGCCCGACGGCACTACCTATCAGTTTGTGAGGGGCGACATAGCCGACCGCGCCACCATCGACAGCCTCTTTTCGCAATATCGCCCGCAGATAGTGGTCAACCTGGCTGCACAGGCAGGCGTGCGCTACAGCATTACCAATCCCGATGCCTATATTCAGTCGAACCTGATAGGTTTCTACAATATACTGGAGGCCTGTCGCCACAGCTACGACGACGGCCAGACGGGCGTCGAGCATCTGGTCTATGCAAGCTCGAGCAGCGTCTATGGCTCGAACAAGAAGGTGCCCTACAGCACCGACGACAAGGTGGACAACCCCGTGTCGCTCTATGCCGCCACGAAGAAGAGCAACGAGCTGCTGGCCCATGCCTACTCCAAGCTCTACAACATCCCGTCGACGGGGCTGCGCTTCTTCACCGTTTACGGCCCTGCCGGTCGTCCCGACATGGCCTACTTTGGCTTTACCAACAAGCTGCGTCGTGGCGAGACCATACAGATATTCAACTATGGCAACTGCAAACGCGACTTCACCTACGTCGACGACATTGTCGAGGGCGTGGTGCGCATCATGCAGGGTGCACCTGAGAAGCAGGTGGGCGACGACGGTCTGCCGTTGCCGCCATACGCTGTTTACAACATAGGCAACAACAGTCCTGAGAACCTGCTCGAGTTTGTGAGCATTCTGCAAGAGGAGCTTATCCGTGCCGGCGTGTTGCCCAGCGACTACGACTTCGAGGCCCACAAGCAGCTGGTGCCCATGCAGCCGGGCGATGTGCCCGTGACATACGCCGACACCTCGGCACTGGAGCGCGACTACGGCTTCAAGCCCTCAACGTTGCTGCGCGAGGGTCTGCGTCGCTTTGCCGAGTGGTACGCCCAGTATTATAAGTAGCCGGCCAAAGCAGTCGCTACATAAAGTTCTTTTGTTGTCTTAAAGAACAAAGATTAAAAGATTTATAAGATTAATCGCAACCAGAGAAAATCTTATAAATCTTTTAATCTTTGTTCCTTTACCTATACGAAATCTCGTAGAACCCTTTTTTACGATCTAATGACCGTTTTGGGTTTATGCGTGATGACCGCTATGTTATTTGTCGAGCTTTGCCAGGTTCTCGGCAATCATCTCGTCGGTGACTGAGTAGTTCTGCAGGTCGCCGTTGATGTACTGCTCGTAGCTGGGCATGTCGATGAGACCATGGCCAGAGAGGTTGAACAGTATCACCTTCTCCTCGCCCGTCTCCTTGCACTTGTTGGCCTCGCGAATGGTAGCTGCAATGGCGTGGCAGCTCTCGGGAGCAGGGATGATGCCCTCTGTGCGGGCGAAGAGCATGCCAGCATCGAACGACTCAAGCTGTGGGATGTCCACGCCGTGCATCAGCCCGTCCTTGATGAGCTGCGACACAATCATGCCAGCACCATGATAGCGCAGGCCGCCGGCATGGATGTTAGAGGGCTTGAAGTTATGACCCAGGGTGAACATGGGCAGCAGCGGCGTGTAGCCGGCCTCGTCGCCGAAGTCGTAGCGGAACTGTCCGCGGGTCAGCTTCGGGCAGCTGTCAGGCTCGGCAGCGATAAACTCGGTCTGCTTGCCCTCCAGGATGTTGTGGCGCATGAAGGGGAAAGCCAGTCCGCCGAAGTTGCTTCCACCACCGAAGCAGGCTATCACCATGTCAGGATATTCGCCCGCCATCTGCATCTGCTTCTCAGCCTCCAGTCCGATGATGGTCTGGTGCAGTGCCACGTGGTTGAGCACCGAGCCGAGCGTGTACTTGCAGTTGGGGGTTGTGGTGGCCAGCTCAACGGCCTCGCTGATGGCGGTGCCTAAGGAGCCGGGATGCGTGGGGTCTACGGTAAGGATGTCCTTGCCGGCACGGGTAGACATAGAGGGCGACCCCGTGACGGCAGCGCCGAAGGTGCGCATCACGCTCGAACGGTAGGGCTTCTGCTGCATGGTGATCTTCACCTGATAGACGGCACACTCCAGTCCGAATATCTTTGCGGCATAGCTCAGCGCCATGCCCCACTGTCCGGCACCCGTCTCGGTGGTCACGTTGGTGGTGCCTTCCTGCTTGGCATAGTAGCATTGCGGCAGGGCCGAGTTGATTTTGTGCGAGCCTAAGGGGTTGGTCGACTCGTTCTTGAAGTAGATGTGAGCGGGTGTGCCCAGTGCCTTCTCCAGCTCGTATGCACGCACCAGCGGCGTAGAGCGGTAGAACTTATACTTGTCGAGCACCTCTTGGGGAATGTCTATCCACGAGTGCTCTTGGTCCAGCTCCTGCACGCAACATTCGCGTGGGAAGATGTGGGCCAGGTCGTCTACACCCAGCGGCTGCTTGGTGGCAGGGTGGATGGGCGGCTGCGGCTTGTTGGGCATGTCGGCCAGAATGTTATACCACTGTGTGGGAATCTCGTTTTCTTGCAGGATAAATTTCTTTTGCTTGCTCATAAGTAGTAAGTGGATTGGTTTTGATAGTTTTCTGCATGCAAAGATAACAAATTTCGCTGAGAAAGTGCATCTTTTATGCTTTTTTGTATCTGTATTCCTGAATATTTGCTGAAAAATGGTTATTTTTGCACGTTAATTGCAAATAGATAAAATGATGGACGGCAAAATCATCATATTGGCCGTAGTGCTCTATGCGCTGATGCTCACGCTTATCAGCCGATGGACGGCGCGAAAAGCTGACAACGACACCTTCTTTCGTGCAAACCGACGGGCACCTTGGCCCATGGTGGCCTTCGGCATGGTGGGTGCCTCGATTTCGGGTGTCACCTTCGTCAGCGTGCCAGGCATGGTGCTCACGTCGCAGATGACCTACTTGCAGGTGTGTCTGGGCTTCATCCTTGGCTATCTGGCCGTGGCTTTCGTGCTGCTGCCAGTCTACTATCGGCTGAACCTCACCACCATCTATACCTATCTGGGCCAGCGTCTGGGCCAGCGTTCCTACACCACCGGCGCATCGTTCTTCCTGCTGTCGAAGATGGTCGGCTCAGCGGTTAAGTTCTATGTGGTGTGCATCATCCTGCAGCAGTTTGTGTTTGCAGCCCTGGGAGTACCCTTCTGGCTGACGGTGGTGGGGCTGGTGCTGCTCATCTGGCTCTATACGCAACGGGGCGGCATAGGCACGTTGGTCTTCACCGACACGTTCCAGACGCTGTGTCTCTTCACGGCGCTGCTCCTTATTATATATAAGGTGATGGGTGCGATGGGCCTCTCGCTGACCGAGGCCGTGCAGGCTGTAGCTGGCGACGAGCGCAGCCGCATCTTCGTGATGGACGACTGGATGTCGCCGCGCAACTTCTGGAAGCAGCTGCTCAGCGGTGCCTTCATCGTGGTGGTGATGACGGGTCTCGATCAGGACATGATGCAGAAGAACCTGACCTGCCGCACACTGCGCGAGGCACAGAAGAACATGTGCACCTATGGTGTGGCCTTCCTGCCCGCCAACCTGCTGTTCCTTGGCCTTGGTGTGCTGCTGGCGCAGTGGATGGGTGGGGCGTCGTTGCGTGGCGACGAGCTGCTGTCGTCGTTTGTAGCCCGGCAGGGTGGGGTGGTGGCGGTGCTGTTTGTCATTGGCATCGTGGCGGCCTCGTTCTCCAGTGCCGACTCGGCGCTGACGTCGCTCACCACCAGTTTCTGCGTGGACATCTGCCATAAGCCAGCCGACGAGCGGCTGCGTCGCGCAGTCCATGTGGTTATGTGCTTGGTGTTTGCTCTGTTCATCCTGTTTGTGCATGCGGTGAACAGTAGCAGTCTCATCGATACCATCTATACCATTGTCAGCTATACCTACGGCCCGCTGCTCGGGCTTTTTGCGTTCGGTCTCTTCACCCATTGGCAGGTGCGCGACCGATGGGTGCCGCTGGTCTGCATCAGCGCTCCCCTGCTGTGTTATGCTGCTGACTGGGGCTGCGCTTTCTGGCTCGACTATCATTTCGGCTACGAGCTACTGCTGCTCAACGGCATCCTCACGTTCGCAGGGTTGTGCCTGCTGAGGAAGAACTCTCAATAAGAGATGTTCTCCTTAGTGCAAATCCGACCGAACGAGATGGGTGGCTCGAAATCTTGCATTTCCTGCACTGACTACTGAAAATCAGATGGTTATATCGATTTTTCTTGCACTGTTTCCTGCACTGCTTCCTGCACCAACTCCTGAGACAGATGGAAACTGACAAACAATCAAAGTTAGATGCTGGAGCGGATACGCTTACCAACAGCTCCGCACTGGCGGCAGTGCAGGAAACAGTGCAGGTTTTATGACCGCAAGTGCCTGGTTTTCAGTAGTCAGTGCAGGAAATGCAGGTTTCTCGCAACCGATAAGCATATATCCCAAGGCGCATACCAATGGAGCGAAAACCGCATACCACGTAAACCACATATTAGCGGAACGTAAACCATATACTAACGGAACGTAAACCATATACTAACGGAACGTAAACCATATACTAACGGAACGTAAACC
>ERZ842401.1732-NODE-1732-length-30398-cov-6.682859_pt1 | contig 30398 bp, 49 predicted proteins | sample MGYA00521270_ERZ842401 | MGnify/ENA primary metagenome ERZ842401 (study PRJEB31892, sample SAMEA3878208) | bioreactor metagenome | biome: Moose rumen | place: Sweden | collected 2011-10 | study: EMG produced TPA metagenomics assembly of the PRJEB12797 data set...
TTTCTTACAATTTCTTTGTTGCATTTTGAACAGAAACAAGGTTTATTCAAATCAATCTCTCTGAACATTCCATTATTCAAATCAATCTCTGTCATTCTATTGCTCCTCATCTATAAGTTCATCTCTAAAATGTTCAAAGTTTCTCCCAAGATAAAAACCAATTCTGAATAATACTTCGCCCGTGCTTTTTCCTTGACTTGCAAAACTTTCCGTCTTTTCCTGTAAATCTTTAGGAAGCAAATTTTTATAAAATTTTTCGTATAAGTTCATTCCTCGCCCCCTAATAATTTTTCACATTTGTCTTGCAACTGCTCAACAAAAGCAATTTGCTTTTCTGTTAAGCCACTTAAATACAGTTTGTCTAATCCTTTGTAAACTTCATCAAGAACGTCTTTAAATTCTTTGAGTTCTAGTGTTAAGTTCACAATGTCAGCCCCTGCCTTAGCCGTCATTTCTCTTGCGGTTTCCTCTTGCCCCTTTTTGTACCCTGCAAGAAAGGCTTGCCTTATAGCCTCTTGCGAATGAGTATATGCGTTTTCCTTAGTGTATTCTTCTGCATATTCTTCTTTTACCCTATCAACGATTTTGTCAATTCTTGCTTTACTGTCATTAGCAATAGCTTTAATCTCCCTAACATATTCTTCTGCAAGTTTTTCTTCTTCTGTCATTTTGTCGTCTCCTTGTTTCAGAGAGTTTTTTAGATGGTTAGTTCCTCATCAATATAAAATTCTTCTTGGGTGTCTGGGTCAATAATTCCACTCCCCTTTATAAGAGCAGTTAAAAATTCTTTTTCGTCTAAATTAAAATAAAATTTTAATTCTTTTTGAGTATCAAATCTTTTCACCTTCCCTTTTTTATTCATTGCTATATAACTTTTCATTTCTTCACCCCCTATCACATCTTTTGAAAAATTATCATCATTCCAACCTATCTTTAAATTTCTTAGGTCGCCAAATTCTATAATGCTATCAACTTTTCTATGATAAAATAACTCTTGCTCTACCCTTAGCCACAAATAAGCCGTAACACTTTTTTTTATTATAAAATTAGGTCGCTTTATAAATTGTTCTATCATATAAGTTGTTGCATTGTGTGCTTTTATTTCTCTGTCATCACAAGACAGCATTTTTATTTTTTTGTTTTTCTCTGAAAACTGATTTATATATTTTCCTGCAATCTCCTTACTTAGTACATACATTTTTTCAAGTGCTTTCACATCTCCGTGCTTGTATGCATATTGATAATTAAGTAACCTTTCATTATCATTTTTTGGATTCCCAAAATAGGGTAAGTCCTGCTCTATTTTTTTTTCTTGCTCCTGAAAATTAAAGGGGAGTTCTTGTTCCTTTAATTTTTCCCATTCAATTTTTTTCACTTTTTTAAACTTCCATTTATTTTTTTGTGAAAAGCACAACATTCTTTACAAGGGCAATGTTCAAAATCTTCTCTGCTACACTGAAAATCGGGATTGCCAAATTTAAAACAAAAATTTGTTTTATGCTCGCAGTTTACGCAATATTTATTTTCGCTTGGCGGATAAATTATAGGCATATTCCAACGCACAACCTTGTTTTTTGGTGGTGGGTCATCGCTCTGTCGTACTTTGTACCCACTTGATTTTTTACCTTCTAAATGGCATTTCGGGCAAGTTATGAATTTATAATCGTATTCACATCCGCAATCATTGCAAATACTCCAATAAAATCCTATAACCCTTTTCCCCTTGCTATCATTCAAATACTTTGCTAGAAACGCAACATCGGGAAAACCTCGGCTTTTTGGTCGTGTTTCGATTATTTTTGACGCAATGTCATTTTGTGCGTTTTCGCTCATTCCCTTAGTTGTTCTTGCAATATAGTCTATTTGCTCCTTGTCGGGAAAGCCGTAATAGTCTCTCAATTTGTTAATTAGCATAGCCCACCTCCCATTTAGTCTGTAATGCTATATAATCCGCGCCATCTGGTCGCCCTTCCGCTTTCCAGTCGTCAATATGGGCTTGGAATGTTTCCACGTGAAACGCTGGGTCGTCTTTGTGTGCAAAGAAAAATATATTTTCACTCTTCTTGCTTGCGTCCTCTGTTTGCGGTTCTGCATTTAGATAACGCTCTAGCGTAAAGAATTCGGGTGTATAATCCGTGTAGTGCCTGCAAAATGTAGACCACGTGTGCGATTTTAGCCACGTATCACTTTTGCACACTTTAAGAAAATTCCCTAGGGCAATTTTTATTTTTGTGCCTGTTTCTTCCGTGCCTGTTACTGTCAAGAGTTCTCGCATTTCTTTACACGAAAAACGAAATAAGTCGCTAGAAATTGGCACTCTATGTGCCTTTTCTGTGGCTTTGTTATGTTCTTGCACTGTGTTAAATATTATTTTTGTCAAATCTTTATCGATTTTATCTCTAGGGTCTGGAATATAAACTGGCACACACACATTTTTTATATTTTCTTTGTCTTTATTTGTGTGTGTGTTTACATTTTCATTAACATTTACATTAACATTATCATTAACATTTACATTTACATTTACATTAGGTTTTTCAATTTCGCTATTTTCAAAAACCATAGGTTTTTTAGGTTTTTCATTTTCAAAAACCATAGGTTTTTTTATTTCGCTTGGCATTTCTTGATTGTTGTTTAGGTCTTCTTGAATATTATTTAATTCTTCTTGGCAAATTTCTTCCGGGCCTTGAGGTGGCACTTCTTCAATTATTGTGTTTTGTGAAGTTTGCGGTTTTACTTGCTCTTCTTGTCGTTGTGTTTGATTGTTTCTAGGCCTTCCACCTAAGCACCCATTTTCTCGCCGTTGTCTGTTTGCGTCAATTTGTGGCTTTGCCATTAAGAAAATCGCTTTTTCTATTCCGCTTAGGTTTTCATTAGTTTTCCCGTCTAGGGCATATTCGTTTATAGCGAACATTATATTTCCGTATTGTTCTCTAGTTAACTCTTTTAATGCTTCGTGAAAACTTCGGTACATTATAAACGATTCAATCATTTTTTGCACTCCTCTAACATTATTTGTTCTAAGTATAATACATCTTGGCTGTTAAGTCTTATTTTTTTTTCTAATTCCTCAACTTTTTTTAAAATATTTTCTTGTTTTTGCTCTATTTCTGCGTTTTTTATCTCCTGCTCTTTGTTTTTCTGTTCCACTCTTCCAACTATCCCAAAACAGAAAAAACAGAATATAAAAAACATTATTATCGCTAACTTTTCGCCCACTGTTCCCCCTCTGGATATTTTCGCAATTCCTTATCAATTATCTTTTTTATTAGCCTTAGACACTCCCCCTCTTTATATCCAATATTGCACACTTGATTGCACCCTAGACTACATACTATGGCTATATTTAATGGGTGGTCAATAATAAAATTCCCCCATTTTGCTCTATTTGCCTTTGTGTTTGCTATCCTGTGAGCGCCTTGCCACGTCCTTGTCGTCAAAGTCTTTCCGCATACTTCGCATATTCCGCCACAAGTCGTCAACGCTTCTACCCTCTGTCTGTTCTCCGCCCTTGTCATTTGTGTTCTTTCCTTAGCCTGTATGCTTCTTTTACATTTTCGCTGTGTGTCATCCATTCTAAATTAGAAAAACTGTTGTTCTTTGTATTTCCGTCTATATGATTTACTTCTAATCTTTTTGTTGTTTTAGCGTCTAAAAAATACATCGCTACAAGTCTATGAATGTATAAACTTCTTCTCTTCCCCTCTATGTCTGTAATCTTTGTTTTTAAATATCCGTTCCCACTTTGATTGTCATAAGTCGCAAGTTCCGCTTTCGTTTTTTTGTTCCTAATATTTCCCCACGAACTTATCTCATATTCCCCATTAAAAATAAAACTCCCATATTCTTTAATCTCTCTCCACTGTTCTCCAGTTGTTAAACTCCTTTTCATTCTTCTACCTCTCTTAGAATAATTCCCATTTCTGCCGCTAAATAGTGGCTCGCTTCAATTAGCATTGCACATTCTGACGTATTACAATCGCTTTCTTTTTGCGGTATTATATGCCCTGCCACCGTTTTATACGGATACCCTAATTGCTCAACGGCAATCATTTTTATACAGTATTTTACAGTTTCATAATCGTTCCCTGTTTCTTTACATATCTGCATAATATGTCCGTTTAAGTGGTGATTTTGGCTTCCTTTGCCTGTTGTTCTAGGTTTATACGGCGGTTTAAAAGTAACTGATACATAGTCGTTGTACTTATCACGGCAAATCCGTAAAACTTGCCTTAAAGTTTCCGCTAATTCAAGTTCTTTCGGAGCGTCAAAAACTATTCTCCCCTTCTCATTCAACCGTTTTAAGACAAGTTTTACTTCTGCCATTTTCTACACTCTAAAAAATCAAGTTTGCCATTTCGTCTAAATTTGCGTTCTCTTCCTTGTTTTCGGTTTTATATGGAATATCTTCGGGGAAATTAGCCCCTGTATCCGTCAACCTTTTTATTTTTTCTTCTTCAAGGTATTTTATAACTTGCTCTGCGGTTCGTTTCATTCGCCAACTTCCGACTTTAGATTTTATATCTTTAAAAATCTCTTCTCCATTTGCGTTTTTTGTTGCAAGCAATTCTTTTATTTTTGCTTTCTGCTCTGGTGTGTCTGTTCCCCCTGCTGGCTCTCTTTTTTCTGCTTTGCCTTGCTCTTTTCTTGCGTTAAAATCTACGTTGCCGTCTGGCTTTCCATCGGGGTCTTCATCACTTGAAATTCCTAACATCGCACAAAGCGTATAACGTTTCATATAAGTAATTGCCGCACCCACATTTTGAGCGGCGTTCCCTTTTGCAAGTGATACATCGGGCAATGTCGTTGTATCTTCTATCCATTCTCCACTGCTTGAAAATATCCGTGTTGAAATTGCCCACTTCCCATTTTCTAGCGTTGTTAATGCCTGCATAAATCCTAAATTGTACTTCTCTAGAATTGGGCGTATTGTCGATATTACAGTGTCTAAATCTGTATATCTGTAATTATACCCATTTTTATCTTTTGGCAATGTCGGGAATTCCGCCTGTGCCTTTGTAAAGTCTAAAAGTAGTTTCGTAATTGTTTCACTCTGTTTCATAATTTGCACCCCTGTTCTTCTTAGTTATAATCATAATAGCCATTATCGCTATAACTATTGTTCTGCTCATTGTTTTTGCTTCTACCCAATAATTGAATATTGTTTGTAACAATTTTTATTTTACTTCGTTTTTCTCCTGTCTGCACATCTTCCCATCGTTCTTGTTTTAAAAATCCAACTATCGCTATTTGTTGACCCTTGGTCAAAAATTTGCTTAGATTTTCCGCCTGCTTGCCAAAAATTACAACATCAAAATAATTTGCTTCGTCCGCCCATTCTTGCCCTTTTTTTACTCTTCGATTTACTGCTATTGAAATATTTCCTATCGCCATTCCACCTGTTGTATATTTTAACTCTTCATTTTTGGTAACTCTACCAATTACAATTACTTCATTTAAGTCTGCCATTTTTTTTCAACTCCTTAAAATTAGACTTGAGCGGACTTGTACGCCCTAGACTACTAATTTTTATTCCTTGCCACTATGGGCAAGGTTAACTTTTTTAATTCTCTTTTTTTACCTGCTCTTTGTAAAAGTTGCAAAACTCTGCACAAGGGCAATAGTCAAGGCATTTTTTACTTTCTCCCTGCCTTACTTCTACCCTGTCGCCCCCTACTTGCTCTTTGTAGGTTTCCGCTTCCGCCATACTGTCGCACACTTTCAAGGCGGTTTTTCGCCCCTCTTTCATCACTGCGTACTTTGTAGCCGTTGCCCACCGTTCTTCTTCATTGCAAGGTTCTATTTCATCATCTTGCAATTTATAATCCTTTGTAACCGATTTTATTTTTGCTCTTATCCGCTCTTCTGTCGCTTCTAAGTCCGCTTTTGTTACATCGAACTCATATACATAAACTGGCTTTTTCGGATAATCGGCTTTTGTTTTAGCGTCCTTTTTACTATGGTCTTTTAAAAGTGCTATAAATCGGCACTTCTTTACGTTCAATCCGTGTTGTTTCATTAACCAAGCATAAGTTAAGCCCTGCGTTTTCCAGTCCTTAAAATCTCCATAGATAACTTTCCACACACTAGCGGTTTTCCAGTCTTCAAGAATTTCTTTTTCCATATCGTACCTATCACATCTGCCTGTAATTTTCCAATCGTCAATAGGCACTTCAAAATACTCTTCTTTGAATGAATTATCTTGTTGCTTTTCCATTATTGAGTGAAACGCCGTTCCAAAAGTTGCCCACACAAGGTCGCTTGCGTCTTGCGTCAACTCGTCAAAATGTCTATCAAATAAAACTATTTGCTTGTTGCCCTGTAAAAGCGTTGTCGCAGATAATGACCCTTTCGCATTATGCCTTACATTAGATACATAATCCACAAACGCTTTAGGTAAGTTCTGCTCATTCGTCGTTATCATCGCTTGCCCCCTGTGCTTCTACTGGAAAAATTGTAATAGTCCAACTTCCATCCGTGTTTTTTGTAGCTTGTGTTATTCCCCAACCCTTTTCAAGAGAATACGGGTTTAACTTTTCTACAATATCTTTTAATTCGTTACTCATATAGTAACCCCCTAAAAATTATTTTAGCATAAAAAAATATGCTTTTAGTAGGTGCTGGAGTTGAACCAACAAAAAAACCGTTCCTACTACCCGATTATTGCTCGGACTACTACGTACCCTGCAATAACTACTAAAACAAAAAAACAAATAAAATCTTCCGTTTCCATTTGCCATTTTGTTTTTCGTTCCCACTTGTTCCACCCTGTTTGCTTTGCCCAATAGATTTTTCTCATTCTTTGCCTTCCCCTTTGCAAAAAAAAACCCAGTTATACATCGCCGATTAAATGTATAACTGGGTAATTATTCCCTTAAAAAGTGAATAAGAAAATCGGCAAGTCTTATTCACTCTTCTTAAAATAAGATTACCTCATTCGTTCTTCCTTGTCAAGTTTTTTTAGTTATAAATTCTTTTTGAATAATATCGTGCATAACAGAACTGCACCGTACCACGATCCTTATAATATTGCTCCCCTTTTACTATCGGGATTGTTGTTGTCTGATTTTTACCGCCAGAGGACGTTCCTGTCCATTGAGATACTACATTTATCCACGTTGTGTCAACTAGTTTCTTGAGGGTTACCGTTATACGGTCAGAAGAACTTTCCCCAATTATAGTTAAAAATCCATCATAAGGAGCGACCCAGGGGGAACTAGAACTTGTTGACATTGTTACGCTTTCAAAGTCCGTTAAATAATAATCGTCTTTTGTTTGTTGTTGTAAAGTTGCTAAATTAGTTATTAGCGTTGATACTTGGGTTTGTAAAGTTGCTATTGTAGAGTGTTCAATTCCGTGTTTTGTTATAAAACTTGTTCCTGTAAATAATAATTCTAGCGTTTCACCTGCTTGCCAACTTCCGCTTTTTAGGTAGTTTCCAAAATTGTCTTTAATCGGGTATGCCGTGCCACTGTTAATTGAGAATGTCGGGTATGTCGTTGTGCCGTCTCCGTACTCGTTCGCATAAGTAAAAGTAACAGCATAAATTAAACCCACCGCTAAAACGTTGCCTTGTATTGCTACGCTCTTTGCTCCTGTGCTTCCTGCCGTTTCACAAGTTGCGACTTGTGGGTATATCTTGCTTAGCACTGACGCTAATTGATTATATGCCGATGAGTCATTCGTAATATTATATGCCGACAATACAGAGTTTAGTTCTCGCTTAATTGAATTTACATCTGTATTAAGCCTTGTTATGCCTGCCGTTGCTCCGTGGAATAGCCAATTCGCCCACTCTGCTGGGAACGTATCGGACGGCACCATTCCTAACGCATATTTTGCACTTTCTGTGCTTCCGCCAGGCGGTGTCTTCGCACCTGTATTTCCAAAACTTGGGAAGTTGTCGTATGCTGTTCCATTTGCTATCATTTTCTTTTCTCCTATTCGTCTTCGTCTGGGAATGAGTATATAATAATCTGTGGACTTGTCGCAATCTTTAAAAATAATTGCGATAATATCCATAAATTTTGGTATCCTATGTATCTTGAAAATGTAACTGTTACATCTTTGTTTTCGTTCCAATCTATCTCATAATCGTTGTCTATCAATTTCGCTATTTGGTCAACTGCATATAGTGTTACTCCGTACCGCTTTATATATGCTACTTTGTCTAAAAAGGTTCTGTATAGCCCTAAAGACATATATCCAGTTCGGCTTTCTTTTACTGTCGATAATTTACCACCAACTTCGCTATCTAATTCAGAAAATCCCAATAATGGATTTTGCTCCATTGGCAATGTGGTGAAAATAAAAAAATCGCTCTCATCGAAAAACCCTTCAGGAACAAGGGGGCGCGGATAACCTACTAACCGCCCTATATTTTCAAGTTCCGTTTCTTCTGCACTCTGTATAGACAAATTATATAAATATTCTTCTATCGCTCTTGCGTCCGCCAATCTATCATAAAGGCTCGCTTTTTGGGCATTGAGAATTGAACCGTTTATTTGCTTCGGAATATATTTACTTTGCTCTATCATTTTGCCCCCCTATTGCAATATTGGCTCTACGCTTATTGTGTCATCACTTACTCTAGGTATTGCGTTCGCTGCAACTTGGATTATATTTCCCCACGTTGTGCCGTCTGTGCTAACTTGGGTATATGCTACCGTGGTATAAATACAACCATCAAAAGGGATTGAAGTTAAAAGGCTCGTTACATTTTCCCCTATCTGCCAACTTGCACTAGACTTTATCAAGTCTTTTTTTAATTGATTCCTAACTTCATCGCCTGTTTCGGATTCTGAATTTGGAGTGTAAAAAATCTTTACAAATACAGTTTGCTCTACTGCCGTATCGTATTTTATCGGGATTGTTTGTCCGCTTGACGTTGTATAATTCTGCGTATATGCCGACCTAGGAAGCCCAGGAACGCTCGCAGCATTCTCTATTAAAGTAACTCCGCTTATTGTACTGTCAAATTCTGTGATTGTGTCCGCTGGCACAATTATTGCCCCCACATCATCGGCGGTAAATGTTATAGTTTCCGTGCTATTCGCTGTTATCTCTGTGTCTGTGTCTGTTGTGAACCTCATTCCGTCATATTCAAAAGACGTGCCACTAGGTACAACCGCGCCATTCTCCCCTGCTGTTACATCTACTTCAATCGTTGTGTACGTTCCTGTTGGGCTTGCGTTTGGAGCGTTCTGTGTGGGTGCGCTCATATACCTTGCGTATGTTTCTGCTAACTTGTCGCTTTCGCCACTTATAACAATATATGCTGTCCTTGGGTCTATAACGATATTACCGGGGAATGTATATCCGCCGTCTACATTATAATTAAAATATACTCTTGCGTGATTTATTCCTGTTAATTCCTCAAGAGCAAGTTTTACGCCGTCTAGTGAATATGGGATAGTATTCCCCTTTAATATTCTTTGCCTTAGGCTGTTTGTCGTTTCCGCTGCATTGCCAGGTACGCTAGATTCATCGTTTATTACGCTTTCAAGGTTTGCTATTTCAGTATCAAAACTTGTTACTTCTCCACTAAGCACAACTATCGGGCCGATTTCATCTGCCACTGTTTCAATTATCTGGGTGTGTCCTGCTGGAATTATTGCTTCCACTTTCGTTACAAAGTTTGTATTTTCATAGGGTGCTTTAGTGCCAACTGGAATTATACACTCTCCGTCTTCACTTGCTTTTACTGTTAATCTAAGTGTTGAATAACTTCCTTGATTTCGGGTAATTGCTGCAATCGGTAATAAGTTTTCAATTTGTTGGTCATCGCACAATTCAATATTAAAACTGTTTATCGCTTGCGATAATGCTGCGTCGTTGTCCGCAAATTGCTCTCCGTCTCCTAACGTTAGCAAATATAATGCGTTTCCATAGGTCTTTTTTATTTGTGCAATATTTCCATTTTTATCTTGTATATTGTTCTCTTGTAATAACTCGTTTATTTTTTCAATAATCAAATCACAATGTTCTTGGGCTGTTTTTGGTGTCCACGTGCTTCCGTCTATGCTAAATGACATTTTCTTCCCCCTGTTCTAACTTTCCTATCTTCATAGTTAATTTATCTTCTTCAATGTCGTATTCTGGGAAAAAATTATCTTTTCCTACATTCAATAAACTTTCTCTAACGTAAAAATCTAATACTCCAAAAGTTATTTTATTTGTTAAATAATCCGTCCACGGAACTCCTGCTTCAGGTAATTGTGGCACTGTTCCCCTTTCTAAAAATCCTGCAATCGTTGCACATTGTAAATCTTCTTTATCGTCTAAAATTATTGGCACTATTCCGTTTTCAAGTTCACAATCCCACGTTATGCCGTTCGTTGTTATCTCTTCCGCTTGCATTTTTAAATCCATTCCTAGCCCCCTGTTACTACGCTTGTTGTTTTTGCGTCCGATATGTCTATAGTTAAATTTCCTATAGGGGGCCCGCTCGGACTTCCTTCCGCCGCACAATTATGGGTGTGGGTTTGTAGTGCCGTTGTAAACCTAGTTAAGGCGTTGTTCAACTCTGCCCACGTTACGAATTGCTTTGTGTTTCCGTTCAATTCAATTTTTTTCTCTGTGTTCATTTTTAGAGTTCCGCTCTCCACTTCAATCTTTACTTTTGCTTCGTCATTAAATACACACATCGGGATTGCTTTTAATGTTTCTCTTGAATAATGAATATATACAGTCGTTTCCGTTGAACTCTTTACATCGCTAACTTTTGGCACAAGGTTTTTCAATCCTAGTAATAAAACCTTGTCGCCACTCTTATAATCAAAGTTAATTGAAAACCCACTGCCTGCAATCGTTAACACTTCAATCCCTGTTGTTACTGTCGCTTTTAGCGTTTCTCCGTTTAGCGTCTTTAGTTGCTTTGCGTGTGTTACATCTACGGTCTTGTCTGCATTAACTTTTTTTATAAAACCATAATCCACAATGTAAAAACTAGATACTATGGATTCTATTAAAGTTCTATCTGTGAATTTTTGTGCGTCAAACGTGCTTATCATTTTTTTCAATCCCTTTTAATATATCCGTCAACGGTCATACTGTTTGTGCTTCCTGTCGTTCCAAAATGAAAACTCATTCCAGTAACTACCATTTTTTGTCTTTTGGTCGCCCCACCTACAAGACTCCCATTTTTTATATAAACTTGAGAGGGAATATCTAACACATCGCCAATCTTTAATTCAGGCATCCATGGGGCTGTTATTTGCGTTCTATACATTCCCTCTGTATCGCCTGGATTTTGTTGCGGTGGAGCGCTTAAATATTCCAAAATATGCGATTTCACATAGTCGCCTTTTTGTATGCAAATCGCGCATAGCGTTGTACTTTGCATAAATAAATTTAATTTCTGCTCTTCAAATATTTGCTCTAAATAACTTAGTGCCCCCCTTGCCGTGCCTTCGTAAAACATCGAACTTGGTAATGATAATTCTTTTGCATTTTGCCCAATAATTATATTATTCGCTTTTAACTTTGTCTTTATCTCATTTAAGACAACCCCTAATTTTACCCCACTATCAAAAGTCAAATTTACATAACTATCAAGCCATAAGGTAACATTTCCATATAAACATTGTATTACTGTCGTTCCCTCGGGGCTGGGGCTTTGTTGATACATTGTATTTATATCTGCGTCAATCGTAATTAAATTATTTGCATATCCTGCTTTTATTCTTATTTTTGAATATTGCTGGGATAGTAAATCTAAATATAAATTCTTAATTGTTACGTCCACGGCTGGCAAGCCTAGGCTTCCATTCACTCCCATTGTAAAAGTGCCGTTAATTTCTATATTCGGTTTCTGTCCGTGCCTAGGGCAAGTTATAAATTCCGTCTGTCCACTATCAGAGAAAAAAGAGAGGTCAATTATTCTGTTAAATCTATCTAGTTTTATTCCCACGTTAATATATATAACTCCGTCAAAAATAATGAATTATAGTCAATCACTGGCAATGAACTTTCAAAAATCAATCCAAAATTGCTACCCTCGCTCCAACTTGTAATATTTGGCTCTACCCCTGCCTGCCGTATTTCTCCGCTCGGAAGTGTTACCCATAAATTCCAGCGGTCATTTAGCCACTTAAATTGAAAAGTAAAATTGCCCCCTTGGGTGCTACTAGAGAATTTAAAGTTTTCTGTGATTTCTCCACTCGGAAAAGGAATATATTCTTTCGTTTTTATTGTCTGCATGCTTCTATAGTTATTTTTTATTTTTTTACTTGAAAATTTGCCTTACAACCGCCCTAGGATTGAAAAAATCGGGGGTGTTTTAGGTTTTTGGGGTAATTTGTCAACCGCTCAAAAATACCCCCACTTTTACCCCCTTTTTAATCATTTATAACGATTCTACAACTTCCGCCGATGTCATTCCTAAGTTTGCACTTGCTCCAATTTTCCCCCCTACTGTCGGAAGCGATTTTTCAAGCCTGTCTGTGCCTTCGCTTGTGTCTAGCAATTCTTCCACGTTTGTTTTCATTACGTTAATTTCTTTAAGCGTCATTGAAAATGGTGTTGCGTTCGCGCTGTCTTTTTGTTGTGCCGTCTGCAAATCTTTTATTACAACGTGATTATATATTTGGGCGTTTCCGTCTTTATACATCAAGATAGCCCCTTTATTAAACCAGTTCCACAATATATCGGTTTGTAATTGCACAAAAGGCTGAAAATAATTAGTTGGTTCTAGCCTTGGGATTCCCCTTATATATCCGCTTAAACTCCAACTTCTCGCCCCCGGTGCTACGTTATCATTTATATACTTCTTCGTATCGGTCGCAATTACTAGGCTTTCTGATACTTCCGCAGACGCACTTTTTTGATTCGTTTCTACGTCTAGCACAAGTGCATAAATTGCCCCTTGCACTGCGTCTGTGTTTATTAAAGTGGGTGATGTTACAAGCGTTTTTACAAGCGATAACGCTTTTTTGTTTCCTGCTGTTAGTTTTAATGTTAAGCCGTCCATTTTCCGCTTCCTACCTCGTTCCGCTCATTAGTTGCAACCTTTGTGTGCTTTGGCTCATCGCTTGCATTAGCCCCTCTTGCGTTCCTCTGAACGCTTGTTGCCGTAAAATTTGGGGCATATCTTTTGACCCATTTATATTAAAAGTCTGATTTATTACATATTCCCCACCACTAACTGAACTATAATTATGCGGAACAAATGCCCTCGCTAAATCGCCTAGATTTCGTGCCGCAAATACCCAATCTTCACTAGACACTTGGGTGATTGTTCCGTCAGGTTTAATTATTCCGTCTTTGATTTTTGGCAAGCCCTTAATCTGTCCAAATTCTGCGTTCTTCGGATATTCCGCCCTAAAGGCATTTATTTCCGCTTGTAAACTAGGGTCTAGGTCTGCAAAGTTAATTCGCTTTACTAAATTGCCGTTTTTCTCCATTTGGGCTTTTGTTACCATTTTGATTAACTCTTGCTTTCTTTGCCCCTCTGCTACTTTGTCCGCTCCTACTACTGCACTTGCTATAGCATAACCCAGTTCATCACCTGCCTCCCCTACTTCCTCTAAATCGCCACCTAATAACGCCGTTGCTGTCTTTACTGTCGCCCCCACTATCGGGGCTACCTTGTTTGCTATTCTTCCCACAAATTCCGCTATATTCTTTATTGCGTCTTTTATCTCTTCTCCGTTTTCTTGTATCCACTCATTTATTGCTTTTAGATGTGGCTCTAAAACTCCGCCCACTTCTCCGCCTAGCAACGCTCCCATACTTTGAAACTCTTGCTTTAGCGTCTGCACTTGCACGTTAAAATTTTGTGCGTTCTGATTGCTCGTGCTATCCGTGAAAACTGTTTTGCTCGCACCTGCTAAAAAGTCGCTCATTGTCATTTTACGCCTGTTTAATTCTGTCAACAAATCTGCCGCACCACTTCCCAAAACAGAATTTAATATAGCATACATTTCGGACATACTTGCCCCACTCGCAAGCAACTCTTGGGCGCGGTCAATTATCTTTTCTACTGCTTTGTCAGGTGATAAATCTCTTATTTCTGAATAACTCATTCGGAGTTTATCTAACTCTTTCTCGAACGCTAGCAATTTTCCTGTATCCCATTTTTCATTTGCCATCACATCTGCAACTTTTGACATAGACGCCACAAGACTGTCCGCCCCTAGTCCTGCTATCTTTGCACTTGCTTTCCACAAGTCTAGCGTTTCTGTACTAACTCCGATTGCTTCCGCCGTTTTATATGCCTTACTCTCTACTACTCCTGTCGCCACGGCTGTAGTGCCTAAAACTAGTGCCGCGTTTCTAGCACTTCCAATCAATTTATTAAAACTATTTGCCACTCCGTCAACAAGTCTATTCCCTGTTTCAAAAGAGTTTCTATCTATTTCCGCTCCAATTTTTAATAATAAACTTCCAATAGTGCTACTCTTTGGCATATAGTTCCTCTATTTCGTTTTTCGCCCATAAACACAATAGCCCATTTAGAAAATCCTCTAAATCTTCGGGCTTTCTTGCGTATTCTCGATTGAAATTATAATACAACCATATAAAACCGTTCGGACAATATTTTTTTAATATCCGCTCGGCTTTATAGTCTTTTAGCCCTTGTTCTCTGCGACTACTGTTTCGGGCTTCGATAGTCGCACATATTTTTTTAATATGTACCCATACAAAGTGTCCGCTATCGCAAGCAACGCTAGAGGGTCGCTTTCAAATAAGGGGATTCCCTCTAGATTGTCTTCAATATTCGATAAACAAAATTTCTCCGTGTCTCCATTAGGACATTTTACCTCTACCCTTCGCCCAGTTATACAAATCCGCATTAGTTTTATTTTATTTTCTAAACTCGGTGCCTGTATAACCCTGCATATCTCTAATACACTTGCGGTGTTTATCCCCTCGGGGAATGTTACAATAAATTGATTTATGTAACTTTCCCCATTTAAATTTTCATTTATCCGCTCTAGGCTTTCTGTGTAAATACTCCTATCTAGTGTTAGTGCTTCCATTTTCTACCACCCCTTTTATTCGTCTGTGTCTGTTTCTCCGTAATTCCATACTACTTGATAGTCTGCAGCGTCATTGCCCTGTATATTCAATGGTGGGCAAGTTCTAACAGTACAAGCCGTGAACGTCTGCCCCTCGGTGTGTCCATTTATCTCTTGTGTTATTCGGATTGTTCCGCCTACGCTATCGCCCACTTTCTTCAAGTAATTCGCAATTTTTACCATATCGCCCACACTTCCAGTTTTTACCACGTTGAACGTCAACGAACCTGCTCCGTTGTTGTTGGTAATTGTTAAAGAATTCCCATTTGCAAGTGCGATGATTTTTGAACTGTCCATTGCCTGCTGGGCTTGTAACATCTGCCCTTCAAGTCTAAATCCGTCTATTGTTGTCGGTGTTCCATCTTCCCATAATGGGTGTATAAGTGTAACGCTAAATTGACCTGCTGCTACGATTGTATGTTCTGACATTTCCTACCCCCCCTTTATCTTGTCGGTTGTGTTATATATAAAGTTCCGTATACTGTAACTTCTCTGACGTTATCAATATAAGTTGCTTCCCACGCATTAGGCACTGTTATCTGGTCGCCACTTGTCGGAAGTTGTGAGAATGGCGGCGCGGTCAAAATAAATCCGTCAAGCCTTCCAAATTGCAAAAATGGTCTTACTTGGTCGGTCAAAATTAACAAAATTGCTTGATATGTTTCATTGTTCCTAAAGGTGTTTAACTTAGTCATATAATTTGCGGTCTTTACTTTGCACATATATTCAATATACGCTTTTACCCAGTTAGCACCTACGCTTTCACCATTCAAATTTAAACTTCCCTCTGTAACTACGTTTTCTGTGCCGTCTCCTATCCACGTTTGATAACCTACTTTTTGAGCGTCTAACGCTGATTTCTGTGTCGCCGTCAAATCTGTGTGTTCTCCACTATCATCAACTACTCCACTCGCTTTCACCGTATTAAATGCAAGCATATCAACGCTATTCCCAACTGGCGTGCCTGTTGTGTTTGCTACTGCTAGAGTTGCCCCTAACTGTGCTAACGCTCCATTTATTGTACTATCTGAATTATAAACAACCCTCGCTTTTGAACCTGCATTATTCAATGCTGTTATAAGTGCGGAGCTACTTGTCAAAATATTTTCATCCTCTGTGCCTACCCACAAAGTGCTATACAATGGGTCAACTTTACACAAATTAGACAAGTCCACCTGTGCTTGATTATATCCTGTACTTTCTTCAATCGCAAATTTGAAGTATGCATACATTTTCTTTGCTTCGTATACAGTTGCAAGTGGTGCGGTTGCTGCTGTCGTTACTGCTTCTGCCCCCTCTCCCTCGGTCGTGTCTGTGTCAAAAATTGCAATCCCTACTTTTGCCGTTGTCGCCTTTGCAAAAAATGGAACTAGCCAACTTTTCAATTTTCCGCCTGTCAACGTTCCATAATTGCTAGAATTCAATTCTACCAAATCACCTGCGGACGGCTCTGTTACATTTGGTAAATATGTCGCTACATTTTCAATATGCATAAAAATTAAAACTCGTGAATAATTCTCTCCTGCCATTGGTGTAATTACTGTTTCAATAGGGAAATTTACATTCACTTGTGCTATTGAACCTTTGAATTGTGCCATTTTCTTTTTCTCCTTTTCCTTATAGTTATTTTTACCTTACGTTCCCTTCTAACGTTAAGGGGGTCATATTCCCTTGTGTCGTGTCTAGAATTGAGTACCATAAAACGCTAATTGTAACATTCCACGATAATATAGTATTCGCTCCCTCTTGATAAAATACACTGCTTATAGCGTCATATTCATCTGTCATTATTGCACCGTGGACTTTTTGAAATTCTGCTTTGACATCGCTCCTAAATGCCCACATAGAAACACTATTTGCTAACTCTTCACTTTGTGAACCTATAAATTGCAAGTCAATATCTGTTATCTTCTGAACTACCACGCTATTAACCGCTTGTCCGCTTTCTGTTCCCTCATTGTAAAATGGTGCTGTTCTCGGTCTGCTTCGCCTTATTTGGTACGCTACCCAATTTTCAATATTTTCCCCTTTCTGCTGGGGATTCCACCAATTCCCTTGCTTAGGAACTACGTGGCTTTCATCAATAGAAAGTATTGTTGCCAAAATTCCACGTGCTGTCTTCTGATTCAGTTCCATTGTTCCCCACCACCTTCTCTACGCCATAGCGGTAAAACCCACCCTCGTAACTCCAATTATTTACATCTACTAGCCTATAAACGTATTCTTCCCAATCAAAGAATTTTCCTTCTAAGTTTCCTAACCTAGTCCAAAATTCTCTGCCGTCTACTTTGACTAAGTTTCCATTGCTGTCTTTTAGCCCACCCCCTCGGGTGTTCTGAAACACTCCAATAACAGTAGTCTTTATCACTTCTCCTGTTTGTGGGTCTGTTACTTTTTCCCACCCACCATTTATTTTAGCTTCCATTTCGTAAACTTCAATCGCTCTTTGTTGCTCCGTCCACGCTAAAAGCATATCGCCGTATACGCCCCCCATTTGCTACCTCTCTATAAGATATTCTAGGGAGTTTATCAAGTCGCCACCGTCAATTAACGGTTTATCACTTCCCTTGTATTCTATGGTCTTTTTTGAATTCGGTACGTTGGATTTATAATAATCTCCCCTTACAAATTCTTGCACTGCTCCCACTGCCATTGTTCCCACTTTTTCCCAATTTGCAACTCCGCCCTCTATCGCTCTTTTTGCTTCCGTTTCAAAAGTGTCATAAATCTCATTTTGTTTACTCCTTACTCCTTCTTCCAAAAATGGACGTGCTGGAATTTCCGCTGTTCCAAAATGGAGCTGTCTTGCTAGGTCTGCCGTGTCTATCGGCTGTGCTTGCTTTATACTCTCTCCGTTGTAACCCCTGTACTTGCCTACCTCGTTTTTATGAAAAGTTGGTATATGCTGCCGTCCGCTTAAAAATCCTATATAAACACTACAACTTACTTTTTCGGCAAGTCGCATTAGCTCTTTCGTGTCTATAGTGTCTACTAGTTCTATTTTTAATCCGTCTGTGCTAGGCATAAATTGAAAACCTCTCTGGAACTCCTTGTATCATCATCAATGCTTTTTGCCCAAATACATTGCTGTTTAATTGCTTTATTCCGTCCTGTGCGTTCATATCGACAAAACTAAGAGAAGTACCTCCAATTGACTTTGACGTCAACGCCATTCCTCCGTTTCCCATAATACCAACTGCACTTTGTGGGTCGGTGTCAAGCAAGTTCCACGCAACTAGCAAATTTAAGCAAAGATTTCTTTTTTTCGTCCTTGTCGGTTCTTCCAATTTTTCCCAACATTTCAAAACTCCTGAAAATATGACTGACACAATTTCATAAGCACTATTTATTTGTCCGTCTGTTAATGTCGGAAAATTATCCGCATATATAAAATCTTGTCTAGTCATATTCCCCCTCTTTCCTTTATTCAACTTCTCCACTTGTCGCTTTTTTAAGTGCTTCAATCAATATCGCTTTTTTTTGGTTCGGGTCAATCCCCTTTTCTTTTGCGTATTTTTGAAGTTCCTTATACTCCGCTTTGTCAAAGTCAATTATTTTACTCACTTCCGATGTCGCAACTTCGGTTTTCTCTTTTCCTGTCTTTAGTGTTTCAATTTCCGCTTTTGCTTTTTCAAGTTCCTTTCTTAGCCTTTCCGCTTCGTCATTTGCTTCATTGATTCTCTGTGCTGGTGGCACATAAGAACTAGGCAAGTGGTTTAAAACTCGGATTTTTTTCTTGTCTACAAGTTCTCTAAAAAATGGCTCTTTGTTCTGCAAGGTTTCAATCTCTGTTTCCGTGAACTCTGCCACGTTCCGCAATTCCCCTTGTGCGTTTCTCGCTGGAATTGTTTTCCCAATCGCTGAAAATGTTACTGGATATTGATAAAAACTTTGTATGTATTTCATATTTATTCGCTTCCTTGGTTGTTATAAAAAAAATTCAAAGTCGGGGATTGCTCCCCAACTTTGAATCCCCTTTTGTCAATTTGCCTTTGTATAAGTTCCGCTAAATACGGCACTGTCATAATATCCGTCTTTGATTGCAATCGCCTTTATTGTAGTTGTTGCACTTACCGTGATTTTACTTGTGTACTTTGTACTAGCACTTGTCGGGGTTGTTCCGTCAAGGGTGTAATAAATATCTGCTTCGCTTGTGGCTGTGGATAATGTTACATCTTGAGTACTAGCAAAAGTCTGTGGTGCTTCGGGGTCTGCTATTGGAGTAGCACAAGTTCTTTTTGTTGTGCCAAATCCTGTATAAACCTTTACCGCCTGTGCAACTGGAGCGAAAACTCCTGCAAATCTTCTTAATACTGCGTGTTGCTGGTCGTAACTGTTTGGATAAACTGGATATGTAAAATTCTCTAGTGGAACTCCTAAAAGTAAAATATCCTGTTTTTCGTCATTTGCCCCTGCTCCTATCTCTGGTGCGGTGATTACAAGTTTATCGGATAAACTAGAATTAAATTCTGTGTTTGCTGCTAAAAATGGGTCTGCATAGAATTCAATTCTTGGTTTATCTCCGTTCTTTGTAACTCCTGCATTAAAGTTTTCTTCAAAAATTGCAAGTGCGGACTTCGCTTCATAAGTGTTACTGTACGGCACGCTTGTGAGCAAGTTATAAGCATTAGGAGACATTGCCACTCTCACAATATCAAATTTATTTTGACTTGCTCCCATAAAGTCTGTAACAACCTTTGATAATTGTTGATACATTGTATAGCCTTTTGCAGTGTTTGTGTCGTCCTCGGCAATCTCTGCTAAAGTCTGCCCTGCCCACGATGTTTCTCCATTTACGTCAAAAAGTCCTAGAGTGCCTGTATCTTCATTGCCGTAATAGGTGAGATAATCGGTTATCATATCAATAACATACTGGGCATATTTCTGCTTTTCTGCCATTAGTGAACTTGCAAAAGGATTATCGCTTCCGCTCTTTACTCGCTCCATTTCTTCAACAGTGAAGTTATAGAAAACTTTAATGTTAATAATTGGAGCGGTCATCATTCCGCCCTGCACGTTTACATTCTGTTTCAAGTTTGAGGCAACTGTTCCTGCTGCGTCAATTAACCCCCATCCGCTATAACCTGCAAGTGCTAGATTTTGAACTTCGCCCCAAGGGTTTGTTCCGCCCATTCTCTTTACAAGGTCTCTTGCGTGGCTGTAAAGCAATGGCTGTCTAAATAACTCTGGGAAAATTGAAGCGTTCCACGGACTAATTGCCTGTGCTGCAATTAACTCTCCGCTGTCGCCTGTATAAGTCTGAACTCCGCTTTTTGAAAAGCACATATCATATTTCCCTGTCTTTGCATTAAATCTAGGTTTGATATTTACTCCCATTGCGTTCTTCTTATACAGTGCTTCAAGTTCGGGCGTTAGCCCTATTGGTGAACCTACTGCCGCTTTATCTCCTACATAAATAGGGCTTGTTACCGCTGACGCTGGCACTCCATAGTGGGGGTCGTCCGCTCGTCCTATTTGTAAAGTTGCGTCTCTCAAAATGTTAGAAGCGTTTCCGTTGCGTCCTACCATTTTCTCGGCCAGTTTTCCTAGTCTTTTAAATTCTGACGAACAATCTATTCTCATTTTTCTCTCCTATTACGCAAGCCAAATATAAGCACCGTCATTTGTTACTTCTACAACTGTAGCACCTGTTAGTAGCGTATAGTTGCTATCTGCTGTACTTGCTACAAATCCGATTTCGCCATCGGCATTGGAGTATTCAACCTTTGCCCCGATTACTGGCTCTATTTGGTTTGATTCAGATGTTTTCCAGTTCTGAACTTTTAAAAGCCCTTTCGCAATAAATGCACAAGGCATTCCGCCTAAATATCTGTCTGAGTGTGCCATCGCATTTTGTGCTATTGCGTCATCAAATACAGATATTCCACGAATTACATTAGAACCGCCGTTGCTTCCTGCAACAATCGCAGTAGGGTCGTTTGTTGGTGCTGATACTACAACCCCGAATTTCAGCCCATTACTTTGGTTTGTTGCGTCCACAACTCCGCCTAGTTTCAAATACCCTTCCTGCATTGGTACTGCTTGGGCATTAAGTGCCAACTGTCCTTTTAGCCCGATGTTTAATGTGAGGTTTGACTCCATTTTTACCTTCCCCCTTCTTTCAGTGTGTTAAACATATCGGCAAGACTTCCCCTTGCCACCGATGTTCCGTTCATAGTCAAAGAAATTCTTGGAGCGTTATCCGCAACAACTTCTTCGGCTTCCTCTTCCTGTTCTTCTTCTACGGTTTCTTCTGACCTTTCGTCCTCTGCCATTCGCTTTTTTATAAACTGATAGATTTCTTCCAGCGTATAATAATTTTCGCTTGGCTCTTCGTCCTTTGTGTCTTCTTTTGGTGCTTCGGTTTCCTCTGCTACCTCGTTCACTTCAGTTTCTTCCCCCTCTGTCTGTGGCTCTTCTACAACTTCTTCCGTTGTTTCTTCTCCGTCAACTTCGGGGGCGTTTTCCATTGCTTCTTTGTCTAGTTTGTCGAACAAATCTGCAACCATTGCCACGGCTTCTTTTGCCGTTGCTTCGTCTTGCTCTTTTACCGATTTTATATCTTCAAGATATAAATCAAGTTTCGACTTGTCCTCGCTTTCAGGCAAGTCTGCAAGCATTTCTTTCAAGCCGTCAACTTTCTTTGCTACTGCTTCTTCGGTCAAGTCCGCTTTCTTCTCTACAATCTCTTCAAGTGTCTTGCGAAAAAGTCCGTTGTCGCCGTCTGTAGTCTGTGTGCGTTTACGTGCTTTTCTAAATAGTCCTGTTAACAATTTCATATTGCTAAACTCCTTTTTTTTCGCTTTCTTCTTTTGTGAATAAAAGCAAAATATCATTTATTGCTGGTACTGCGATTGCTATCGCTCCTACAATCGCCCCCCAATTACTAGGCTGGAAATATCCCACAATCGCCCCTGCTGCCGTTCCGCAACAAGTAACAAGCGTGGATATTAGCCCATATAATTTCTTGCTCATTTTCCCCCCTTTTTATTCAAGTTCTGATATATCGGTTATCCCATACCTTAAATATACATAAGTTGTGTTCATTTCTGCTACTCCTGCAATCTTGTGTAACTCTTCTTCTGTCGGGTGGGTTGTTGGCAATCCTATCATCCACGTTCCCACTCTAATTCCTGCTTTAATTGCAAGTTCTCGCCACGTCAACTTTGCCTCTTTCCGCTTTGTATTCACTCGTTTGTAAACGCTCTGCCACGATGCTTCATTAGCCATTTTCCCCTTCTCCTGCTTTTATAGTTATTTTATTTTACACATTTTTTTTCTAGCAACGTCAAATACATCTTTACTTGTCGCTATGTCAAAAACTGTCTTTCTTTTCGGTGCTTCGTCTAAAACAACTGCAAATTCTCCGCCACGTCCTGCTGGCAATAATGCTAAATGATTAACCGCCTCTATTTTTTTCATAATTATATCGTATTCCTTGCCGTCTGCCGTCGTGCCTTTTTGCCATTCAAATTCCGCAATATAACCCGGGCTTAATTGGACTTCGCCATTTTCGTATGCTTGTAATGCTTCATCGTCATAAAGCATACAAGTGCTTTCTATCCCCACTTCGTTAGTATCTGCAATGTATCCAACTTCAGGACGTTCTCCTGTCCACCCTATTGCCAACTCCCTAAAATTCTGTCCGTCTACTGGCGTGCTTGGGTGGTGGTGCGTCATTGGCAAATTTGCAAACATCGGGCAAGCAACTGCCAAAACCGTCGCAGGTCTATAAACGTGGTATAGGCTTTTTTCTTCTACCCAGTCGGGAGCACCTCTCTTCGGGAGCGGAATTCTTAATGTGGGCAATTCTTCTAGTGCATAGTCATAAATCCCACTGACTGCAATTCTTATATTTTTTAATTCTGCCATTTTCCCTTTCCTTAAAAAATGGGAGTTGTATACTTGATGAGAGGACATTATACAACCCCCAAAAACCTTTCTTGTATGGAGTGCAAAAACAAAAAAAAGTCTTTGCCTTTATAGTTATTTTTGTTTTCTCAAAAAGAAAAACGCTCTCTACTGTATGGAAGCAAGATACAATAAAGAGCGAACAGAATTTTCAATTCTGTTTCTGATTTTCCCATTCTATAACGGCTTCCGCCATTGCCCCCCATTCTTCCCATTCTTCAACTAAATGCTCTAAATAGTTCAAAACAACTGCAAGGTCTGTCATTGTTTTTACTTCCCCTAAAACTTGCCTTTGTGGCATTGGGGGAAGTATAATTTCAGTTTTCGGTTTGCTTACGCACCCTTGAATTGTTAAGGTCAATAATAGTATTGATAATATTTGCCACTTCTTCATCGCTTTTAGCCCCCCTTATCTCTTCTTCTATTTCGTCTTTGTTCTCTTCAATCTTTGCTATCTCTTGTGCGTGTTTTAATAAATATGCAAGATTCGATTTTTGCTTTGCATTTGCAACTTCTAAACTGGCTTTTTCTTCCTGTAACTTTCTGCAAATTTTCCCTAGTATGAAAATCAATAAAACTAAGATTAAAAACAACGCACCTAGAATTATATATATTTTCATTCTTCACTTTCCTTTTTCTTTGTGAACTTGTCTAACGCTATATTCAAGTCTACCGTGCCAAATAGGCCCATTAAAGAAAACCCAACAATGCACAAATCGTTTATATCACAGTTAGAAAATATTCCTAGCCATTTTAGAACTGCTCCAATTAAAATAACCGCGCCACCAACTATCTTTGCCAAAAGAGAAACGTTTTTTGCTTTTACTTCTTTCATCTTTCCACCCCTTTTATTTTAATTATTCTTGCTTCCGTGGGTTTTCCCTCTTTCACACATAAAGAGTTTTTTAGACTGTTAAAAACAATCTTGCCATTTTTCACTCCTACCCAGTGTCCTTTTGCACCTCGGGTATATCTAACTATAGTCGGCTCTTTTATTTTCTTTATCGATGTAATATCAACTTTTTCAAGGCTCTCCATTGTCCGCCCTGTTAGTTGCTTTATACATTCCGCCCAATATACAGTACAATCCGCAGCAAGTGCCTTGCTATTTATTAAATCCGATATTGTCATTATTGCGTCTATGTCTTCTTCGTCTATCCCTAGCCACCATAGCAAAGAAAATGCACAACACCCATAATCTTTAATGTTCTTTAATTTCGGGGTGGGAAAATGTTTATAAATTTCTTCCGCTAGGGTCTGTGGGTTTTTCATTTCCTTTTTTCTTCCTCGATGTCAAGTTTCGTTTCTACCCTAACAAGCGATTTTTGTATCTCTGTTAGTGTACTCATAATTGATTCTATACTTGCATTAGTTGCGACTCGCTCTGTTCGCATTTGGTCTTGAATAAGAGAGAAGTTTTTCTTTGTGCCCTCTTCGTCTTCTTTTACCTTGGCTTCTAGTCCTTCCATTCTTGCTGTGATTTTTGCTCCTTTCCATACTAGCGTTAATACTGGTAACAAAAAAACCACTGTACTAATTATATCTTTTATTGCTTCTCCGCTCATATTGTTATAGTTATTTTTCCTCTAGTCGCTCTATCTTTATTTCGCACCTTGCGTTTCCTTTTTCGTAAAAATTATAGATATTTAGAATTCTTACAATCTGCCAATTATCATCTAATAAAATATTTGTATCTTGCAATAAGTCCATTATTGAACTTGCTTGATTGTCGCTATCTCTCCTTACGTTATCTCCGTGATAAAAGCTTAGGACTATCATAACAGCATAATCTATAGGCTTTACATCTAAAACCGCTTTTTGTGCATATATTTGAATTTCCGCTCCTTCGTGCCATTCTCTATAGTGCTTGTCTTTATACATAATCTTTGTCTTTGGGTTGAACTTGTTTGCGTTTTTTTTTGCTGGTGTTTCTCCCAATATCTTTAATTCTATCATCAATCACTCCATTCAACTGGCACAAGCCCACATCTGCAATTATAATCATCAATTTCGCTAGGTAAATTGTCAATGTCAAACGTTCGCCCATTTAATGCTTTGTGGGTTGGTCTAACTCTCCTATCTCCACAAGTAACCCATTTAATTTTTGTAACCTTCGCCGCCTTGAATGTCGCTAGCGTGCAAGCCTTGTTAAATCTCTGCATTTGGTCTCGGGCAAATAACCTCGCTAAATGGTCGCTTCCTGTATATGCTTCTTTCACAAGAGTAGATAAATCTAGTTCTTTTGTCGCTCCTGTCGCATAGTCAACTATCCTTTGCAGTATCTTTCTTTTTAATAAACTTTCTTCCCCTTTTATTCGGTCTATTGAATTATCTAAATATAACTTGCGTATCTCTGCTAGGTTCTCATTAAAAAACTTCTGTTTGTCAACCGAAAAAGACAATAGTAATTTTGCCGTTCTGCCGTCTGCGTCTGCCATTAGCCTTTTCAAATAATCCGCCTGTTCTACTTCTAGCACTTTGTCTATTTTCTTAACAAAATATTCAGTTTCTTCTTTTTCCTCATCTTCCGCCCATTGGTGTTCTAAAGTATTCGCTACAGTTTTTAAGTTTATTCTTCCAATCGTCTTTTCGTTTTCTGCTTGCTGGCTCTCATATTCTTTTTTCATATCATCAAAAAACTTTAATAAACTTTCTAATCTATCATCTTCTAAAGCGTTGTCTAATATTATATTGTTTGCCTTACACTGTGCCTTTAGGTCTTTTAATAACTTCTTAATGTATTCTTCATATCTAGATTTTAGTATTTTTGCTAACTTGTTTTCAAAAGAAAAAATCGGTCGGGGGATTCCTTGCCTTTGCATCCTTAAAAATCCCTCTTTTGTGCCTTTTGAATATATATATCCGTTTATCCTTTTTTCTGTCATAACGTTTTTATAGTTATTCAAAATAAAAAAAACTACTAGGCAAAAAATAGAAATTCACCTAGTAGAAAAAATGTTAGTGCTTGGAGTGTGTACTCTATTCTTAGAATAGTCCTTATATTCTCCCTTGTCAAGGTTCATTTCTCAACTCCATTTTTTAAATAATCCGCAGTTGTATTAAACAACTTTGCTAGTTTTTCTATCTCTTCTTCGCTAGGTTTGCTTGTCGGCAATCCAGTCATCCACGTTCCTAACCTTATCTTAGCGGTTTGTGCTATCTCATCCCACGTCATTTTTGCTTCTTTCTTTTTCTCCAAAATCCTTTTATATAAATCTGTCATTTTTCAACTTCCTTACTTGTTAACATTACAGCATTATCACTTATCAATAAAACATCTTTTACATCTAAAATTTGACATTCCGTGCAATGTCTTACAATCGCTTGAGCGTGTCCGCTATGACACAACTCCGTTAATTTGTCGCATAACTCTTGAACTGTAAACCCTCTTTTTTCTTCTGCTTCCATTTCCTTTTTTCCCCTAGTATGAAGTTAATATATTATTTTCTCGACCTGCGTTTATCTGTTCCCATAAATTAGCGTCTATGCCTTCCGCTTCTCCTGCTCCTAAAGCGTCCATTGTTTCTTTGTCTATCTCTGCACTTGGTATAAACTTTTTAGCAATTTTTATCGCTTCCGTCAACGGTACTCCCATTGCTACAAATTGCCCTGTCATACTTGAAAATGTTTGTCCTAGTTGTGCTTTGTCCATTTCCGATAATACATATCCGCTATCGGGTTTTATTCTTACACTCTTTGCAAATTTCGCTTGCTCGCTATTTATCCCAAAGCAAGAGTATACCAACAATTCAATACAATTCTTAAATGCTGAAGCAACATTATTAAATAATAATCTTACCATTTCACTTTGTTTTAGAGTAACATCTTCTCGGTTGTCGCTTGCTAGCCCTGTCGCTTTTTCCTCAAATAAAATAGATTCCGCAATTCCAGAACTTGCACAAAGTCCTAACTCCGCTTGTTTTAATAATTCTTGATACCCTGCATAACTTCTATCTAAAATTTTTATTTCCCCTACACTATTTATTGTTCTTGGGTGAAGCATTGACCATTTTCGCATTTGGTCTTCATTTTCCGCAAAAAACTTTTTCGCATAATCTGGGCCGTTCTCTATTATTAGCCCGTCTGCTGGGATTGCGTGATACATTAGGCTTGACTGTTGTGCCATAATCGGCAATGACATTTTCATTATTTGATACGCTTCGAAATCTTTTATCCACCCTTCAAAATCGCTTGTCGCCCAGCCCATTTGTTGAATTGCTCCCCAAAATGGCAACTTCTGCGGTCGTACCATTGCCACCCTCTGTGTATTCACTCTTACTCCCCCTAAAGGAATAAATAACATTCGTGTATATAAATAATCTTGTGCGGTAATGTTATAATCAGGTACAAAAACACAATTCCACCTGTCCGCCATTACCCAATATTTTATAAAGTCTTTTTCATTTCCCAACCGTGCTTTTATCTGCTCTAGTGTCATTTGTGTAGTTAATGGGTTATCTCCTTTTATTACCGGATAGGTAATTGCTCCGCCAAAAATTAACGCTTGTGTTATTGCTTGATTATACGCTTCACAAAATCCGCATTGCTGAGCATATTCTTCTAATTTCGCTATATCTTCGGGGTTCATTCCTAAGCAATCAAAATGAACTCCGTCTAAAGTCAAGCAACCTGCCTTCTTGTTTATAATCCTTGCTGGAATTCCGCCCCCTGCATAATATGCCGTTGCTTCACTCGGCAAAATTGACACTGGTATAAAACTTTCAATGTTCATTCCTGGGTCTATTGCCGTTCCTATTCCCGAAATCGGGTTTGCATAAACTCCGTCTTGAACGATTCCCACAGTATTATTTAATTTTTCCCTGGCAATCTGCTCTTCAATTTGCGTGCGGATTTTTTCGGGAAAATCTAGCACTAACTTTTCTCTCATTTCTGTTGCGGTTTGTATCTCCCCAACACTTGCCCTTGCGTCCTGTACAATAGCCGTCATTTCGTCTTTAATGAGTTCCAACTCTGTTGCGTCTAATACGATTTGCTCGTATCCGTCTTGCGTTTCATCGTTTCCGCTTTCGTGTTTCGCTATAATGTCAAAAATCGTTTTATGGTGTTCGTTCTTTTCTGTCTGTCTTAAATTATTAAAAGTTGCCATAATTCTCCTCTCCTTTATAGTTATTTTCTTAATACTTCCCTAGACGCTAAAAATAGCCCTTTTTAGGGGGTCTTTTTTGCTCGATTGAGTAATTTATCGATTTTTGCTAAAAAGTCGCTCTGCGTCAATCCTAGGGGCATTACAGAGCATTTTTTTATCTGCTCTTTACGCTCCAATTTGTAAATATCCATTTTCTTTTACATTCTCCCTAGATAATTCCCTTAGGTTCATAAAGTCGCTATCACTTCTAACAATCCTATAAATCACATATTCTAAAGCGTCGCAAATATGGTCGGGTGCGTCTTCCCCTTTTCCTTTCTCGGGTTGTCCTAAATCATTATACGCTCTTATTTTTAACGCTTCTGTTATTATCTCCGTTTCTTTGCTATCAAAGACTTTTAACAATCCCATTCTAAAAAGTTTATTTACATAAAAAATTCGGTCTAATATTCGGGGGTTCGCAGTTCCTATTCTGCATTGTATGCCGTTGTCTATTATCTCTTGTTTGTAGCCCTTTAATATTTCTTTTCCACTGCAATCGGGAAACCATAAAATCTCATTCTGTGGGTATGTTGCTCGCATTATTGACGGAGCTGCGCCTATTTCCTTAAAACTCCAGCCACAAATTACATATAAAACTTTATCTTTTTTTATTACCGCCACAGCCTTTGAAAATCCACTGTTTAAATCTTGCCCTATATAAACAGGCATACCGCTAGTAATTTCAAAAGGCTTTGTTTTACTTATTTCTTCGTCAAAATCTGTATAAACTCTACCACTATGCAAGTTCACAAATTTCCCCTCTAAATACGCTAGTCGCTCCATTTCGTCATATAACGCATATAGCGACTTTATTTGTGCTTTGTCTATAAATGGATTGTCCGCCGTCTTTCCGTAAACTAGGATATATTTTTGCTTCGTTTCTCTTAATTTTTTTACAACGCTATAAAGACCCCTATATCCGTGGGCGGTTGAAAAATACATAATATATGGCTTCCTGCCGTCTGGAAGTGTTACTCTTGTCCGCTCCCTTACAGCCTTGTTCAACTCTATTACTTTCGCTTGTGGCAATTCGTCAATCTCATCAACAAGAAAAATAGATAAATTATATCCGTAAACATTTGTCGGGTATTCTGTAGCAATTAAATAAAATGTTATAGTTCCGATTTTCAAAATGTTATCTTTGCTATTATATAAATATTCGCTTCCTGTCTTTTTAAGAAGAGAAAATAAATCTTGTAAAATTGTTTTCTGTGCAAAAGTTATAGTAGTTGAACCAATTCCAACCGCCACTTCGTTTCCGTTATAGCGTTTTACTATGTCAATTATGCATAACACGATAGAATAAGATTTACCACAACCAAAACCACCGCTTAAAATAAAATAATCATATTCAGGATATGAAAATGGAGCATATACAATCGCCTTTTGATGTTCTGCTAGTTGGATTGTAATATTATTGCCCTTGTTGCCCTTCGCTCTCATCTATTCCCCCTATTTCGATATTAGGGTTCTTTTCTATATCCGCCTTTGAGTAATTTTCAAAATTGATATTTAACGGCTCTTTGTTGTCATTATGCACAATAATTTCATTTGCAAATTTCTCTCTAAGAATTCGCTCTAGCCACCACTTAGATGTTTTTACATCGCCTTTTTCAATGGCTCTTCTTATGTTTCCATAGGCAAGGGCGGATATTTCCATTTCTCCACCAGCAAGTTCTGCTTCTAAGTGATATTTCTTTATATACCTTGTCGCCGTTTCATTATCGCATTTATAATTATATGAAAAGTGCCTTGCCAAATAATTTGCTACGGAACTATATGTGAAGTCAGAATGTTTTATTGCTTCCCTTACCTGTTCTTCTGTGTAGTTTTTATTATTTGCCATTCTACCCCCCCCCTATCGTATCTGCGATTTTATGCAATAGATTTTTTAGACAACTCGTCTAAATAGTCTATGCTAAATAAAAGTCCGTTTCCTGCGTTTTTTACTCTCTCTTTTATAGTTAATGAATTATACAACTCTTCTTGATGTTTAGGAATAAATAATTTTTCTGTCGCAACCTTATCAAGCTTCACCCCATTTAGCACTCTTTTTTCTTTTTGTGCTATGCAAATAAAATCACCGGGCATTGCGTATTCTGAAATTATCAAAAGTTCTTTTTGCTCTCTGCACCAATTATAAAATTCTTCGTGATTAAATTCGCCTATATAACCTGATGTATTTTTATAGGGAATGTCGCAATAAATAAGTGAATCGGGCAATATCTCGACTTCATTATATGATTTTTGAGTTGTAGATAGTCTTTGCAGTCTTTCCAGACTTTGCAGTCTTTCCAGACTTTGCAGTCTTTCCAGAC
>ERZ842401.1733-NODE-1733-length-30395-cov-57.799077_pt1 | contig 30395 bp, 25 predicted proteins | sample MGYA00521270_ERZ842401 | MGnify/ENA primary metagenome ERZ842401 (study PRJEB31892, sample SAMEA3878208) | bioreactor metagenome | biome: Moose rumen | place: Sweden | collected 2011-10 | study: EMG produced TPA metagenomics assembly of the PRJEB12797 data set...
AAATCGCCATTTTAAACTTTGTCCGTAATGCCACTACCGGGCCAAGTACTTCTTGCCATCCTTCACGTAGAGGCCGCTACGGGGTTTGGCAGCGAGGCGACGGCCCTGCAGGTCGAAGACGGCACTTCCCGCTGATTCGCCATGCTGCACATCATTGATGGCCGCATGGTCATTCTTGATTCTTGCCGTAATCATGGATTGCACGTAGAACCTCGACACAAGCTTGCCTGTGTTTACAGTACTTGTGGGAAAGAGGAAATAGCCATTGCCCTGGCCGTTCCAGCCCCAGTTGAGATGATAGAATCCGCCTTTGCTGTAGCCATCGGCCACACAGGAGTGTGCATCGTTCACGTCAAGAAGTCCGACAACGAATATGACAGGCCGACCGGCGGACAGTTCTCTGTAGACACCCTCATCGTCAAAGGGGATATTGTCGAACACCCCAAAATGCTCTTCGGAAGTGTCATACCCAAAAGAGGCCAGTGCAGACGTCATCTTGCCCACATAGACAGATGTGGCATCCCACCTATAGACGGCACTGTTTGCAAAGCCCACATACTGCATCAGCTTTGCTATTTCGCGTTCGCCCTCTTCGTTGCTGCTGGCCATTGCCTCCCAGTCAAAGGTTGTAGCCGGCAGTGTGGCGTAGCTCTGGGGTTGCATATCAGGATATCCCGGCCATCTGTAAGCCACCTCGCCGCTGGCGTGCGGCCACTGATGATAGTTCATCAGCTGTGCCACTGCCACATTGGAACAGCCAGCAACTGCATGCACCATGGTCTGGCCGTCCTCGCCCGGCACCATCGGACACAGGCTGTTGTATGGTGCGTCCTGCCCCCACTGTGTCCGCAGCATTGGCTCCACGTCCTCGCGTTCATCGGCATTAGTGGCATCTACCATGTTCTCATAGGCCATCAGCCAGGCCAGCATGTTCTCTGGCAGCGAGTTGCCGTCAAGGCTACCACTGTCGGCATAGGCCAGCACTCGGGGCTCGCTGTTACCGTTTGACGTGATGGCCCAACCGCCGCCGACGGCATTGAAGATGCAGCATCCGCAGGTCTGCGCCTCCAGCTTCATCTGCTCTGGAGTGGCGGTATGCAGTCCGCCCCTGTATTCATTTAGAAACTTGGCAGCCTGCCGGCGTGCCTGCTCCATCAGCACTGTCTGTGCCTGCATGGTTACGGCCATTGCCGCGACCACTACTAACAACATTACTCTCTTCATGGATTTTGCATTTTTAGTTTCGGTTATTGTTTCTTTCTCAGGGGCGCGTCATAACGAACCTCCTGAGAAAGAAACGCATAATGTCTGGAATTATTGTCTGAATGTGGTTCAAATTCCACTTACTTGTCTACTGTCTACAAGTTTCCCATTTTCAAAGAGGCTTATTGAATAAGGCCCTGTCCCTAATTTGTTAGTATCGATGATTGTATTAGAATTTCCCTCTTGAATGTCGACTTCGTGATTTTTTATGTTTTGTAAGATTGGTGTCACAATGATTTTCGTTTGTGGGCCAGCTGGTTTCGACAGCATTACTTCAACCTGAGATGATCCTACTAAGGTACTCTGAATCATATTGGTAGTATGAGGCCGAAATATTCTGTAATGAAGACCTGCTACTTTATTTGACATTTGTGCAGCTTGTATCGCTTCACTCACCATTTTTCCGTCTAAGTCAGAATTAATTGAATCACTTGTGATACAAACAAATTCATAAACATTACTTGATAAATGCTGATTTGATGGTGCAGAAATTATGCTCAATAGTTCTTCAGATGGGAACCATTTGAATTCCACAATTCTTGTAGAATCAGGCATAAGCCCGTAATCAAGACTTTTAATGCCAACTTTTTCTAATATGAGATTTTGTTCAGTCTCTAAGTTTTGTTCCCCTTGGAATGCGAAGTTTGATGCTAAATATATGTGCGCAAATTGTCGATAGCTATCATAAGCGCCTTGTCCCCTGTTCTTTATTCGAATGTAATGATAGCTACAATGCTCTTCATACTCTGAAGGATAAATTGTTATGTCTTGTGATGTTTGGTTGACAAATCCATCCGAGTGCTCTCTTACCCAAAGGTCAGGACTGCTTAAATAGTCATTAGTCCTATTTGGCTCTTCACCTGTATCTGCCGAATCGTCCCTGATGTATAGATCAAACACCCCAGGAAGATGGTCGAATGCAAGGATACTTGCATTATTCCCTAAAATCGAGCTGGTGCCATAACTGGACTGACTCTTTGCATACCGATATGCTTCTTGCATTGTAATGTGACTGTTGTTGTCAGAGTCTGCATTGATTGTGCTACCATACAAATTCTTTCCGCTGATGGCGCAAGACCAATGATAGATGAAATCGTCAAAAGGGATAGAAGAGCTAGAAGCAGAAGGCTCACTCGCAGAATAGGCGGCTGTAATCACACGATTACTCCTTTGCAGAGTGCTTAGGAATCCTCCACCATAGCTTTGAGCAAGAAGAACATTCGCAATGCGTATGTTAAACTGGCTGAGCAGTGAGTCAAGATGTGTGGCGTATAATTTTTCGCCACCCCACAATGAAGCATATGTACCTGTATCATCAGTTCCACCATCGCCAGTGATGCATACAAACAAATGATCGTTGCTGGTCATTGTGCCCGCAAGACTGTTAAAGACAGAATCAAGTTTTTCTTTTGTTGCAGGATAAAAGTTGTCGGCAGTCTCGGATGCAAATGTCGATGGTGATGATATAAAAGCAGACCCATCAGCTTTCAGCATGTCTGTTCCTTCATCTGTACCATCAGCCATGAAGACAGATATGTGACTTTTTTCTATTTGGTAGCGCTTCCGTAAGGCCTGATAGACAAAAGAACAATCATTCCAATAGCGTTCACGATTGTAGAAACGATCAGAGGAAGCATTCAAAATGATGGCATACGTATTAGCGGCAGCATCGTTACTGGGTACTGTGCCTACACTTAAATTAATTTTGCTGTTGGCGCGATAGCCATAGCGGTTTCTGGCATCAACAGGCTCAATATTATATACTGCTCCTAAGGTAGACGATTGTGAATAGTAGAAAGTGTCACACTCTTGGGGTACAAATTGTGACATTTCAAAGGTGTATCTTTTTAGATTATGTTCCCATCCTTTATTTGGAACTTCATCAACAATAACAGCCCAAGCCATAGGTGAATATACACCGCTGTTTGGATTTCCACCAAATCCAGCTTGTATCCATCTTCCCATTGTACCAACAAATATATCAACATCTGTATTGTCATAGATTTCTAGGACTTTCATGATTGCATCTTCTTCCGATACATTAATATGCTTGAAACTTGATGGTGGTGGGAACTTTGCCCACAATTTGCCGAATGAAAAGACAAAAAGACTTATTAACAGAGCAGTTTTTTTCATAATAGATAATTCTTGAAGTTTGATAATATAAGTTCTATAATTGTATGATAATAGATAAAGCTTTTACAGCTCCACCCATCCTGCGAAGTAGAACAGGCCGTCGGTAAGCAGCTGCAGCTCATAGTCTCCAGTGAGGGTACTGGGCAGCACCACGCTGGCGGTGTTGGCAGGGATGAACACGGTGTAGGCTTCCTCGCCGTCCTCGTCGAGCAGGCAGAGCGTCAGGTCGTAGTCCACATTATATAAATATAAGGTGTGGCCGTCGATGCTTGCAGTAGGTGCTTGAACAGGGGATTTAGGAGTTTGATGCCCTATTATTACTGGGTCATAATAACGTACTTGCCATTCAATGAGTGTACCATGAATGACCTGAGGGCGCTGGCTGAAAGCATTGAGGCTCATCAGACACAGCAGTAGCGAAAATAGAAATTGTTTCATAAAACTTGTATTGAGTTTCAATGCAAAGTTATGAAAAACCCAAATAAGTAGAAAATAAAAAGTGGCAACAGATTTGCCACTTTCAAAAAACCGCGGTTTCATCGACTCCTAAGGCTAAGACATGTCTGTCGAATTCTTCGGGTGAGCCATCGATATTGAACATTAGTTTAAGCAGGCGCCTGCGTTTCTTAGAGAGGCCATAGGACGTCATGCTTAGCAGCACACTTATCTCGGAGGGCAGGAAACGCAGTTTCAACAATAGGATAAGCTGTGTCTCCTGCAGGTCGGGCGCATATCTGAGTGAGCTAAGTGCTTCTATGAAATGCGGCATCCTGGCGTTGACAAGTTTTCGCAGCTGCTGCCATTTTCCTGTAGGCATGCCCTTAGCTTGTGCAGCCGCCTGATGGAATTCGAGGTATAAACGTGAGTTTAGTAAGTCGCCGACATCGGCCCATTGGTCGGGCGAGCGTTTGTCGTTCTGCGCCTTGGCAAGTTCTGCTCTGAGCTGCGCCATTTCGTCCTCGGCCAACTGTTGTTGCTCGGTGCTCTTCTTGGTAATTGAATACAGTTCTTCTTTTGCCTGATTATATTGCAGAAGGGTGTTTACATAGTGAGCGTTCATCAGCTGGCGCATCAGCTTCACACGGGCACTATAGCGGATGAACCAAACAACAGCAACGGCAGTGAGGACAATAATGGCCAACACAAGCAATAATAAACGAAGGTTTGCTACCCTTGCCTCTATGGTCTTCCGATATGCCTGCTCCTTGAAGTGGCTATAGTCGTAAAGATGCTGCAGGCTGAGAAGGGCAGAAGATGTTGCTTGCTTGCTAGTTTTCTCACTCATGTCTGCATATAAGGCAGCATATTTTCGTACAGAATCTGCTATACCAAGTTTGTTGTAAGTACGATATAATCCCTGATACGCCAAGCCAATATTATTAGGAAGGTTACTTTCCCATGTTACCTTGTAGAAATAATACAGGGCAGAGTCGGTACGTTCTGTTCCCAAATAGTACAGTCCATTATAAACGTATATCAACTTTCTATCTTCATTAGTATGAATAAGTTCGTCAGTTAAAAGAGAATGATGCTGATACAAGTCTAAATACTTTCCAGCTGTTTCATACTCTTCCATTTGCAAATAATGATAAGCCACAACCCCCAAACAAAGGTTTGCTGATAGCGTGTCACCAAGCGCATAGAAGAGGGAGATAGCTTCATTGGACACCATGAGAGCGCTATCTTTCATGTTAAGATGATAATAGCATCTGCTCATCTGCGAATGAAGATTGGCAGCCACCCACATTTCGTGGCACAGCCTTGCATGGGATGAGCCTGTCCTATATGCGTAAAGGGCATTTCGCGGCAGCTGATAGAAGTATAGCAAATCACCCATCTGCCCATATATACGGCTGAGGAAGTGGCAGGAGAGACTGTCGAGATGTGTGGTATCGGCCTGCTCGGCGGCGGTGTGGTAGGCGTCGAGTGCACGCGGTGCCTGGCCGAGGTCGGCCCAGGTGCGTGCCAGGAGATAGTGGGCCTCAAGGCGTTCGGCCTGCGTGCCGTGGTGGGCGAAGTAGTCGGCAAGACGCTGGGCGAGCACGCTGTCGGTGAGCAGCGAGTCGGCCTGGTTGCGTGCTTCGAGCCGGGCCAGGTCGCGCCGCATGCGGTCGCCGTCGGTGCAATCGATGCACAGCAGCATAGTGACGACAATGAAGAAGACTTTTCTAAGCACGGCTACGTTATTGGTTTAAACTGATATTGCCCGCAATGCCACTACCACGCCGCGGTTTTACAGGGGCTTCACCTCTGGCTATGGTCTGATCGCCATTTTAGGACTTTGTGGCAGGGCGTTTCCAACTTTGGGCGTAAGTGAGTTTGGGCTTTAGCTGTAAGTTATAGAGACCTGTCCCAAAAACAGCGGTTTCAGCGGCGTCTACAGCTCCTCGGCCACAGCCAGCTCTATGCCACGCCACAGCAGGATGAGATTGTGCAGACGGGTGGGGGCGCCAGGCACCTTCGTAAGCCATGTCGCCCATGAGACGGTTGCGCTCGTAGTCGCTGATGTCGACGCCTCGTCGGATAACATGTATAAGCATCCAAACCAGATTTCCTGAAGTATCATGGAGACAGCAAGACTACTGGTCGGCCAGATAGTCCTTGGCGTAGCCCACATAGTGGGCGGCGTATGCCTCGGCCATGCCGGGCTTTGCCATCTTGATGAACTTGGCGGGCACACCTCCCCACAGCTCGTGAGGACCAATCTTGGTGTTCTGCAAGACGAGGGCACCGGCAGCGACAACGGCTCCCTGGCCCACCTCAGCACCGTCGAGCACGGTGCTGTTCATGCCAATGAGTGCCCCGTCATGGATGGTGCAGGCATGCACACAGGCACAGTGGCCTATGGTAACATCGTTGCCGATGATGGTAGGGCCTGTGGTGTTGGTGACGTGAACGACGGCACCGTCCTGCACATTGCTGCGATGGCCCATGGTGATGGGGGCCACATCGCCGCGCACAACAGCATTGAACCAGATGGAACACTCGTCGCCCATGGTCACATCGCCCACGATGGCGGCATTCTCGCTGAAATAGCAGTCGTGGCCCCAGCGTGGGGTCATGCCTTTATATGATTTGATGATTGCCATAATACGATAGAATGGTTATTGCTGCTCGCGATAGATCACCTTGTTGGCTCCGCTGGTGATGTGGAGTGCCTCGGGGTGCTCGGCAATGAACGAGTCGATGTGGCGCACACGCTTGTTTTCCAAGATTTCATCGACTGCAATGAGTATGCCCGTCTCCTCCACGTCGCCGAATCCGTAGTTGATGGCTGTGCCAAAGAGCTTCATCGTGGGCGAGAGGCTCATGTAGGCATTGACCAGCGGTGGTATGTTGTAACCCAGGCGGCGTATCTCGCGATTCAGTATGCGATAGTCTTCCTTGAAATCGTCCGACCTGAACAGCGCGGCCAGCTCGGCCTCGGAAGATTCGATTTTCAGCGGTTTCATCGGTATTACAAGTCTCTCCTTGTCATCGAAATGTTTCTTCAGGAAATAGAGAATCATATCGCGCCCCTCGCGAATGTAGGATGGATACATGGTCATCTTGCCGAAGAAGTAGCGAACGTTGGGCTTGACAACGGTAAGCGCTCCAAGCCCGTCCCACAGGTTGTCCAGTGCAAAGAGACTCTTCGACCCCATGCGCGACGACTGGTAGGGCAGCGAGACGAACGACCGCCCCAGCTCGATGGTGTAGGGCATGTACTCGCGGAGGAACTTCTCGGAGAAGTGGAACATGTGGCTGGTGGCCAGACGGGGCTGGCCGTGTTGGTCCATCTCCCAGTTGGTGCCCTCCAGATAGCGGTAGCCACCAATTATCTCGCGCGCCTCCGGATTCCACACAATAAGTTGCTTATAGCAGTTGTCGCAGGTATCGAACTCGTCAATGTCGACCTCCTTGCCCGTTCCCCCGCCAGCCTCGCGAAAGGCTATCTCGCGCAGTCGCCCGATCTCGCGCATGACGTTTGGCGCATTATGGGCAGTGACGATGAATATTCGGTTATGACTCTTATTGGTCATGCGAAGCTGCTTGTCGGGCGTCAGCTCGCTTTCGAGCACCTCAACGGGTATAGGGGCTATGACTGGTTGTTCCATGATGTGATGGGGGATGAAAGGATTATTTTGAGGATAGTTCGTAGACTCTGTCTTGAACGATTTTTGCCCATTCCATCGGTGTATGCCGCTGGTCGAAGGTCTGCCATGGTATGGGCTTCCCAATGGTCACTTCGTAGTCGTTGCCCACGTTCTTATACATCTCGTCGACGAGATAGAGCATAGCCAGGTTGAAGGGCAGATAGCGGTCGGAGAAACGGGCCAGCCGATAGAACTTGTCGCTGTTGTGTCCGCTGAAGTGTATAGGCACTATGTCACGGTGGGCATCGACGCTCTTGGTGATGAAGGTCTTTGTCCAAGGTATGTCGCGTATGATGCCATCGTCCTGCCGGCGCGAGCAAAGCCCGGCGGGGAACATAAGCACGTGGTTGTCGCTCTCGAAGGTGGCCTTGACCAGCTGTGGAAAGTCGCGCCCGGCCTTGCCCGTCTTGTTGATGGGAACACAGAGGGGGGCCAATCCGGGCAGATTCATCAGCAGATCGTTGACCAGATAGCGGAAGCGGTCGTCGTAGCGGCGGCCAATGATGGAACCCAGCGCCACACCGTCAATGCCACCCAACGGGTGGTTGGAGACGAAGGTGTAGAGCCGCCCGTCGTTCTTGTCGGGCAGGTTGTCCTCGCCCTTGAGGTGTAATGTCATCTGCAGATAGCGCACGGTGGCCTCGAGCCACGGTGTGCCTGTAAGGTGGCGATTGTCCCAAAGAAAGGCGTTCACCTCGTCCTGATGGACAATACGCTTGAGCCAGCTGACGAGCGGACGCGGCACGAAACGGGCCTTGGCACCCATCTTGCCCCGCAGAACCTCTTCGATGTCGATTGTCTTATCTGTTATTGTAGCCATTGTTCGCTGATAGCCGTAACAAGCTGCAAATTTACTACATTTCTTTTAAATAAAGCATCTTTTAGCAGAAAAATGTTACGAGAATGGCACTTTTTGCTGCTTTTTCCAAACTGCAAGACACGAAGAGAGGCGTGCGACGAAATGCACTTTTCGTCAAAAAACCGATGCACACTTGCCCGAAAATGAGCATCTTATGTCAACAAAAATAACTTTTTTGGGGTTAAAACGAAAATTTGTGGGGAAAAGTGGTGGAAAGTGGGGGAAAATCATTAATTTTGTAACCGCAAATTTTTCATCGGGTACAAGATGCGATTCTTAGGCACAATGGAAGCAAAGACCGACGCAAAGGGGCGCGTGTTCCTGCCGTCGGTGTTTCGCAGGGAGCTTCAGGCTTCTGGCGAGGACTGCCTGGTTATGCGCAAGGATGTGCACAAGAGCTGTCTGGTGCTCTATCCGCAGAGTGCATGGAACCGCCGCATGGACGAGATGTTTGCCAAAGCCGACGAGTGGGACGAGCAAGAGAAGGACGTGCTGCGCATGTATATGTCGGACGTGGAGCTGCTGATGCTCGACGGGAGCGGTAGGCTGCTCATACCGAAACGCTATCAGGACATGGCCAGCATCAAGCAGACCGCGCGCTTCATCGGCATGAACGACACCATAGAAATATGGGCACCGGAAAACCTTGCGACCCCATCGCTCACGCAAACGGAGTTTGCCGACAAGTTGAAAGCGATAATGGGCCGCACCTTATAGCCGAAGATGATAACGACAGCAGAGTCATACCATATCCCCGTATTGCTGGGGGAGAGCATCGACGGGCTGGACATCCAGCCCGACGGCGTCTACATAGACGTGACATTCGGCGGCGGCGGCCACTCGCGCGAGATACTGCGCCGGCTGGGGCCAAAGGGCCGTCTCTACGGTTTCGACCAGGACGCCGATGCCGAAAGAAACATTGTCGACGATGACAGATTCACCTTCGTAAGGAGCAACTTCAGATATATGGCGCAGTGGATGCGTTACCATGGCGAAGAGAGCATAGACGGTGTGCTGGCCGACCTGGGTGTCAGCTCGCACCACTTAGACGACGAAAGCCGCGGCTTCTCCTTCCGCTTCGAAGCCCCTCTCGACATGCGCATGAACAAGCGCGGGGGCACAACGGCGGCCGACATCGTGAACGGCTATACGGAACAGCAGCTGTCGGACGTGTTCCACCTGTACGGCGAGCTGCGACAGGCACGCAAGATTGCCACCGCCATAGTGAAGGCACGCACACAGAAGCCCATCCTCACCACGGGCGAGCTGCTGCAGATATGCGAACCACTGATGGGGCGCGAGAAGGAGAAAAAGGACATGGCACGGCTGTTCCAGGCACTGCGCATTGAAGTGAACCACGAGATGGACGCCCTGCGCGAGATGCTGGCCAGCGCCACACGCCTGCTACGCACGGGCGGACGACTGAGCGTCATCACCTACCACTCGCTCGAGGACCGCATAGTGAAGAACGTGATGCGCGCCGGCAATGCAGAAGGACACGTGAAGCAAGACTTCTATGGCCGCATTGAGTCGCCCTTCCACCTTATTAATAATAAGGTAATAGTGCCCGGCAACGACGAGCTGCAGCGCAACCCCCGCAGCCGCAGCGCCAAGCTGAGAATAGCCGAGAAGCTGTAACAACCCATGCAACAACAACCCAACGATATGGCAACGACAGACGAAAACATGGTGACCCCACAAGAGCAGTCCACCGAACAGTCCGACAGGCAAGAGGCCAGACAGCCTGCGCAGCAGGAGCCCGTGCGACAGGAATCTGTGCAGCAGGAGCCAGCGCAGCCCGAGGCCGCCGACGAACCCGCCAAGCGCGGACAGCAGTCGACGTTTGAGCAGATAAAGAACAGTGTGAGCGAAGACGACGACGCACCCATAGGCTCGCTGACACTGCGCAAGATACTGGGTGGCGACATCCTCTCGGCAAGCATGGTGCGCAGCCAGATATGGCTGCTGCTGCTCATCGTGCTGTTCATCACGGTGAGCGTGGCCTTTCGCTACCAGTGCCAACAGGACATCCTGGAGATTGCCCAGCTGGAGAAGAGACTGACCGACGTGAAGTATAAGGCGCTGTCAAGCTCGAGCCAGCTCACCGAGCGCTGCCGCGAGAGCCACGTGCTGAAGATGCTACAGCAGAACAAGGACAGTCTGCTGCACATCTCTACGCAGCCGCCATACATCGTCACCGTGCCCGAGGACTAAGAGACTGAAGTGTAAAAAGGAAAAGAAGAAAGGGAAGAGACTATGAGCAAGTTCGAGAAGAAGAAGGTCATGCTGCGCTACCTGTCGATAGCCGTCATGCTGACGCTGGTGTGCATGGCCGTCATCGTGAAGGCTGGCGTCACCATGACTGCCAAGAAGGACTACTGGGAGAAGGTGGCCAAGCGCCAGAAGCGCGACAGCCTGCTGCTGAAGCCCGCACGTGGCAACATATTGAGCTGCGACGGCCAGCTCATGGCATCGAGTCTGCCTGAATATAAGATATACTTCGACTTCCAGAGCATCAGCAAAAAGGACACTGCCCTGCTGCACAAGATGGACACGCTATGGCACGACAAACTCGACAGTCTGTGCATGGGGCTCCACGAACTGTTTCCCGACCACTCGGCCGAAGACTTCAGGAAGCACCTGGAGGAGGGCCGCAACAAGCCCATCTACAACAAGCACACCGGCATGACTACCATAGGCAGCCGCCACTGGCCCATCGTGGCCAACATGGCCAGAGTGAAGGACTCGCTGGGCAACGTAAGACAGGTGATGACGGCCCAGCGCATAGACTACAACACGCTGTGTGCTGTCAAGCAGCTGCCATACATCAACGCAGGACGCTTCAAGAGCGGTTTCCACCTGGACACGCTCAACATCCGCGTACGGCCCTTCGGCTCGCTGGCACAGCGCACCGTGGGCGACCTGTACTTCGGCAAGGACTCGGCACGCTTCGGACTGGAGCTGAGCTTCGACTCGATACTGCGCGGCACAACTGGCCTGAAACGCTATCAGAAGGTGCTCAACAAGACCGTAGAGCAGGTGGTGGCTCCTGCCATCGACGGTGCTGACATCGTGACCACCATCGACGTGACCATGCAGGATCTGGCCGAACGTGCCGTGGTAGACGAGCTGAAGGAGATTGGGGGCGAAATGGGCGTGGCCATACTGATGGAAGTGGAGACAGGTGACGTGAAGGCCATAGTGAACATGGAGCGCTGCTCTGACGGCGAATATCGCGAGCGAGTGAACCACGCCGTCAGTTATCGCTGCGAGCCTGGCTCAGTGTTCAAGGTGGCATCGTTTCTCGTGGCTCTCGACGACGGTGTAGTGGACACCAGCTACGTGATTCACACGGGCTGTGGCATACAGGACATGCACGGTCGCGCCATGAAGGACCACAACTGGCGCCGCGGTGGCTATCAGGACATCAATGTGGCAAGGGCACTCGAGGTGAGTTCTAACATCGGCGTGAGCCACGTTATCGACCACTTCTACGGCTCCAACCCCACGAAATATGTAGAGGGTCTCTACCGCATCGGCATCCACGAAGACCTGAAGCTGCCCATAGCGGGCTATCATGCACCCTCCATCCGCATGCCCGACACCAAGACCACCAACCGCGCACTATACTGGAGCAAGACCACGCTGCCCTGGATGTCGATAGGCTATGAGACGCAGATTGCACCCATCAACACGCTGGCTTTCTACAACGCCATTGCCAATGACGGCAAGATGATGCGCCCGCGATTCGTGAAGAGCGTGATGAAGGAAGGCCAGACCATACGAGAGTTCAAGCCGGAAGTCATCAAATCGCAGATAGCCAAGCCCAAGGCCATAGCCACGATGCAGACCATCCTGGAGCATGTGGTGAGCCAGGGACTGGGCAAGAAGGCCGGCAAGGGTCTGCCCTTCAAGGTGGCTGGCAAGACGGGGACCGCACAGGTGGCCGACCAGTATGGCGGCTATCACTCTGGAACAACCCGCTACTGGCTGTCGTTTGCCGGCTATTTTCCTGCCGATAACCCGCGCTACTCGTGCATAGTGTGTCTGAAGAAAACGGGACTGCCAGCCTCGGGCGGCGGCATGTCGGGCGTGGTGTTCCACAACATTGCCGAGGGCGTCATGGCCCACAATGTGAAGATGCGCGTCGAGGACGCCCGCGACTCGGTTACAATCATGGTGCCTGATGTAAAGAACGGCAACCTGCTGGCTGCTGACTATGTGTTGGGCCATCTCGACGTAAAGACCAACGGTGGATGGGGTGGCTCCTACGCTGAAGGCAACCCCATCTGGGGAAAGGCCACCCGCCAGCAGGACAACGTGGCTCTGACCAAGCAGGCCACGACGGACAATATGATGCCTGACGTGACTGGCATGGGGGCACGCGACGTGGTGTTCATGCTCGAGAAGATGGGTGTGGGCGTGAGAATCAGTGGCACAGGCCGTGTGCAGAGCCAGAGCATACCCTTCGGCCATCCCCTGCAACCAGGCATGACCTGCGATCTTCGCCTGCAATAACCCGATAAGAACCATAAGTCTCATAAGCCCATAAAACAATAAAAGCAATGCAACTGAAAGACCTCCTGAAAACCATCAACGTGAAAGCCGTGAACGGCCCCACCGACATCGACATCACTGCCATTGACATAGACTCGCGCCGCGTTGCCGACGGCCATCTGTTTGCTGCCATACGTGGCACACAGACCGACGGCCACTGCTACATAGCCAAGGCCGTGGAGCAAGGAGCCACAGCGGTAATCTGCGAAGAGCTGCCCGCAGAGGGAGCACACGACGGGGTGACCTATGTGCTCGTGGACAGCAGCGAGGAAGCCATAGGGCCGATTGCCACTGCCTTCCACAACAACCCGAGCAGCAAACTGAAGCTCGTGGGTGTCACAGGCACCAACGGCAAGACAACCATCGCCACCTTATTATATAATATGTTCAGGCGCGCGGGCTACCGATGCGGTCTGCTATCCACCGTGTGCAACTACATAGAAGACGAGGCCATACCCGCCAGCCACACCACACCCGACCCTATAGAGCTGAACGGGTTGCTGGAGCGTATGGTCAACGCCGGATGCCAGTACTGCTTCATGGAGTGCTCGAGCCACGCCATCGCCCAGCACCGCATCGGCGGACTGAAGTTTGCCGGCGGCATCTTCACCAACCTGACGCGCGACCATCTGGACTATCACAAGACGTTCGAGAACTATCGCGATGCTAAGAAACAGTTCTTCGACATGCTCCCCAAGGACGCCTTCGCCATAACCAATGCCGATGACAAGAACGGCATGTTCATGGTGCAGAACACACATGCCATGGTGAAGACCTATAGCACACGTGCCATGGCCGACTTCAAGGCACGCATCATTGAGTGTCACTTCGAGGGCATGTATCTTGACATCGACGGTCGCGAGGTGGGTGTGCAATTCATTGGCCGCTTCAACGTGAGCAACCTGCTGGCCGTATATGGAGCTGCTGTGATGCTGGGCCTGAAGCCAGAAGATGTGCTGGTCATTATGAGCACACTGCACAGCGTCGCCGGGCGACTGGAGCCAATACACTCGCCCGAAGGTGTGACCGCCATCGTAGACTATGCCCACACGCCAGATGCGCTGGAGAACGTGCTGCATGCCATACACGAGGTGATAGACGGCAGTGCCACCAACAGCCACATCATCACCGTATGCGGTGCTGGTGGCAATCGCGACAAGGGCAAGCGTCCGCTCATGGCACAGGAGGCCGTGAAGCAGAGCGACCGCGTCATCATCACCAGCGACAACCCCCGCTTCGAAAAGCCGCAAGACATCATCAACGACATGCTTGCCGGACTCGACCAGAAACAAATGAAGAAGGTGCTCAGCATTGCTGACCGCCGCGAAGCCATCAGGACGGCCGCGATGCTGGCCCAGAAGGGCGATGTAATACTGATTGCAGGCAAAGGCCACGAGGACTATCAAGAGATAGAGGGAGTGAAACACCACTTCGACGACCGCGAGGTGGTTCGCGAAATCTTCGGGCTATAAGTCTTATAAGCCCTATAACAAATAAAAAACAACCACCATGCTATACTACCTTTTCCGCACCTTAGAACAATTTGACATCCCGGGAGCACACCTCTGGAGCTATATCTCGTTCCGTGCCCTGATTACGCTCATCCTGTCGCTCATCATCTCGGCATGGTTTGGCGAGTATTTCATCAAATGGATGAAACGCCGCAAAATCTTCGAAACAGAAAGGCCTATAGACATCGACCCATTTGGCGTCGAGAAGAGGGGCGTGCCCACTATGGGCGGCATCATCATCATCGTGAGCATCCTGGTGCCGGTGCTGCTCTTAGGCCGCATGCGCAACATCTATCTCATCCTGATGATTATCACCACCGTGTGGCTGGGCTTCTTAGGTTTCCTGGACGATTACATCAAGATTTTCCGTCGCAACAAAGAGGGACTTAAGGGCAAGTACAAGATTGTGGGCCAGGTGTCGATAGGCTTCATCGTGGGTCTGACGCTATGGCTGAGCCCCGATGCAGTGATGCGCGAGAACATCAGCGTGCAGCAACAAGCTCCCACCGAACAGGTGGTGAAACACGAGCCACAGGCACACAAGTCGCTGAAGACCACCATTCCATTCTTTAAGAACCACAATCTCGACTACTCACGGGTGATGTCATTCTGCGGCAAGTATAAAACGGCAGCTGGCTGGATTCTCTTTGTTGCCATGACCATCTTGGTGGTGACAGCTGTAAGCAACGGCGCCAACCTGAACGACGGCATGGACGGTATGTGCGCAGGCAACTCAGCCATCATTGGTGTGGCTCTTGGCATCTTTGCATACGTGTCGTCACACATAGGCTATGCGTCCTACTTCGACATCATGTATATACCACACAGCGAAGAGCTGGTAATCTTCCTCTGTGCCTTCGTGGGCGCCATGATCGGTTTCTTGTGGTACAACGCCTATCCCGCCCAGATTTTCATGGGCGATACGGGCTCATTGACCATCGGCGGCATCATTGGAGTATGCGCCGTCATCATACACAAGGAGCTGCTGCTGCCCATTCTCTGCGGCATATTCTTCGTAGAGAGCCTCAGCGTCATCATCCAGACGCAGTGGTTCAAGCTGCAGAAACGCAGAGGTAAGCGAGTGCGCGTGTTTCGTGCCACGCCTATTCACGATAACTTCCGAAAGCTCGACAAGCAGCTCGACCCCACCTCGACATACATCCTGAAAGGATGGCCACGCCGTCCGTTCCACGAGTCGAAGATAACTATCCGCTTCTGGATTACAACCATTATACTGGCAGCACTGACGATAATAACATTGAAGATAAGATAGAAAGATGAAGAGAATTGTTGTTCTTGGAGCTGGCGAGAGCGGCGCAGGTGCCGCTGTGCTGGCACAGAAAAAAGGATTCGACGTGTTTGTGAGCGACATGTCGCTCATTGCGCCACGCTATAAACAAATGCTGGACGAACATCATATCGCCTGGGAAGAGGGTCAGCACACTGAAGAGCTGATACTCAATGCTGGGGAGATTATCAAGAGTCCTGGCATACCCGACACTGCCCCAATGGTGAGGAAATCCATCGAGGCAGGCATCCCCATCATCAGTGAGATTGAATTTGCCGGGCGTTACACCACTTCGAAGATGATATGCATCACTGGCTCTAACGGTAAGACCACCACGACGAGCCTTATCTACCACATCTTCAGAGAGGCGGGCTACGACTGCGGACTGGCTGGCAACATTGGTCATTCACTGGCATTGCAGGTAGCCGAAGAGCCTCACGAATACTACATCATTGAGCTGTCATCGTTCCAGCTCGACAACATGTACGACTTCCGCGCCAACATAGCCATTCTGCTGAACATCACGCCCGACCATCTGGACCGCTACAACTTCGAAATGCAGAACTATGTCGACGCCAAGATGCGCATCCTGCAGAACCAGACCCACGACGATGCCTTCATCTACTGGAACGACGATCCCATCATCGCACAGGAACTGGCGAAGTACGACATAAAGGCCGTGCAGTACCCCTTCTCTGAACTTAAGAAGAAAGGCAGCATAGGCTACATCGAAGCAGGGCAATACGTGATTGAGAAGCCAGAGCCATTCAACATGGAGCAGGAACTGCTCAGCCTGACAGGGCGCCACAACATATACAATTCGCTGGCAGCCGGTATTGCAGGTAATATAGCAGGCATCAGGAAGGAGGTGATACGCAAGAGCCTGAGCGACTTCCCCGGTGTTGAACACCGACTGGAGAAGGCTGGCGTGGTGCGTGGTGTGCAGTACGTGAACGACTCGAAGGCCACAAACGTCGATGCCTGCTGGTATGCACTCGACTCAATGAAGACTCGCGTAGTGCTTATCCTCGGCGGCAAAGACAAAGGAAACGACTACGCCCCCATCAAGCCGCTTGTGCGCGAAAAATGTTCGGCTCTGGTCTACTTGGGAGCCGACAACACCAAGCTGCACGACAACTTTGATGAGCTGGGCATCCCTGTGCGCGACACACACTCAATGGCAGACTGTGTGGCAGCCTGCTACGAGCTGGCCCAGCCTGGCGAAACGGTGCTGCTGTCGCCCTGCTGTGCCAGCTTCGACCTCTTCAAGAACATGGAGGACCGCGGCGAGCAGTTCAAGGAACTGGTGAGAAATCTGTAGCTGGCCCATAAGACCTATAAGTCTCATAAGGCCCATAAAGAAAACAACAAGACAATGAACAAGAAAATAGGCAACCTATTCAAAGGCGACAAGGTCATCTGGATGGTGTTCTTCTTTCTTTGCGTGATTAGCGTCATCGAGGTGTTCTCAGCATCCAGCACGCTCACGTTCAAGAGCCAGAACTACATGGGGCCTATCGTCTACCACACGATGATGATACTGGTGGGACTGGCCGTGGCTATCGTCACCCTGAACATTCCATGCCGCTACTTCAAGATAGCCACCCCCATCTTACTGGTTATCAGCTTTGGCATGCTATTATGGGTACTGGTGGGCGGCGAGAGCATCAACGGAGCCAACCGCGTCATAAAGATACTGCCTGGCGTAACGTTCCAACCCAGTGAGATTGCCAAGGGCACCATGATACTGGCCACGGCCCAGATTCTCAGTGCCATGCAGCACGAAGACGGCAGTGGTGCAGACAAGCAGGCCATGAAGTACATCCTCTGGATTGCCGTACCTACGGTGGCACTGATAGGCGTTGAGAACTTGTCGACGGCTGGTCTGCTGTTCGGCGTCATCATCCTAATGATGTTCTTAGGACGTGTACCCATCGCACAGCTGGGCAAGCTGATGGGCGCACTGATGGTGCTCATCGTGGCATTCCTCACGCTGGTGTTTACCCTCGGCAGTTTGGACAAGACCGACGAAGAGCAGCAGGCTGCTGCCATTGAGGTGCAGACACAAACAACAGCCAGCGCAGAGAAGCCCAAGAAGAGCATGTTTGAAGTGGTGACTCACCGCTTCGGCACGTGGCGCAACCGCATCCTGAACCACGGGTCAAAGAACGTGCCACCTGAAGACTATGATCTTGAGAAGAACTTCCAGGTAGGTCATGCCAACATTGCCATAGCCCAGTCGGGCATCATCGGCAAAGGCCCCGGCAACAGCACTGAGCGCGACATTCTGCCACAGGCGTTCTCTGACTTTATATATGCCATCATTATCGAGGAGATGGGCATCTTTGGTGCCATCGCCGTGGCATTCCTATACATTATATTATTATATAGGGCAGCACGCATAGCCAGCAAATGCGAGAACAACTTCCCTGCATTCCTTGTTATGGGCCTGGCCCTGCTACTTGTGTCTCAGGCATGCATCAACATGATGGTTGCCGTAGAGCTAATGCCTGTGACTGGCCAGCCACTGCCGCTCATATCAAAAGGTGGCACGTCGACCATCATCAACTGCGCATACATCGGTGCCATACTCAGTGTGAGCCGCTCGGCCAAGCGCGTACAAACCGTTTCATAGACTATGGATAAAGAGTTAAGAGTCATCATCAGCGGCGGTGGCACCGGAGGCCACATCTTCCCTGCCGTAAGTATAGCAAACGCCATACGCAACCTGCAGCCCGACGCAAAGATACTTTTCGTAGGTGCCCAGGGACGTATGGAAATGCAGCGTGTGCCTGCTGCCGGCTACGAAATAAAAGGCCTGCCCATCAGCGGTTTCGACCGGAAGAACCTGCTGAAGAACATCAGTTTGCCGTTCAAACTATTGCGCAGCTGGGCAATGGCTTGGGGCATCCTGCGCAAGTTCCGCCCACAGGTGGCCGTAGGCGTAGGTGGCTATGCCAGCTACCCCACCCTCAAAGTGGCTTCGTGGATGCACATCCCTACGCTGATACAGGAGCAGAACTCGTTTGCCGGCAAGGCCAACATCCGCCTGTCGCAGAAAGCCGCCCGCTGCTGTGTGGCTTTCGAGGGTATGGAGCGTTTCTTCCCTGCCGATCGCATCATGCTGACGGGCAACCCTGTGCGCAAGCAGATGCTTGAAACCACACTCACACGTGAGCAGGCCGTCAAGAGTCTTGCACTCGACCCCGCCAAAAAGACAGTGCTCATCGTAGGTGGTAGCCTTGGAGCACGCACGCTGAACGAAGCCGTGCTCTCACACCTTAGCGACATCAGCCAGTCTGGCGTGCAGTTCATCTGGCAGACCGGTAAGTACTACTATCAGGAAATACTGCAGCGACTGTCACAAGAAAAGGTGCCTGAGAACCTAAAGGTGATGGACTTCATCACCGACATGGGTGCTGCCTATCGTGCTGCCGACCTCGTCATCAGCCGAGCTGGTGCCAGCAGTGTATCGGAGTTCTGCCTCATAGGCAAACCTGTCATCATGGTGCCCAGTCCCAATGTTACCGAAGACCACCAGACAAAAAACGCCATGGCACTGGTCAACAAGCAGGCTGCGCTCATCGTACGCGATGCCGATGCCAAGGAACAACTCATCGCACTTGCCATCAGCACTGTTGCCGACAACGACAAACTGAAGTCACTCAGCGAAAACGTGCTTAAGCTTGCCCTGCCCGACTCAGCCGACATCATTGCCCGCGAAGTTATCAAACTGGCCGGACACTAACCATATAAGGCATATAAGACCTATCCTATCACTCAAAACAACACAACAATGACAATCGATCAGATAAGAGCAGTCTATTTCATCGGTGCAGGTGGCATCGGCATGAGCGCCATAGCCCGATACTTCATCAACCGCGGTCTGGTAGTGGCAGGCTACGACAAGACGCCCACCGAGCTGACTCGCCAGCTGGAAAGAGAAGGCATGCTGATGCACTATGAAGAGAACTTCGACGAAATACCGCATGCCTGCAAAAAGCCAGAATCGTGCTTGGTAGTCTACACGCCAGCCATACCCCAAGAACACAAAGAGCTGCAGTTCTTCAAGCAGAACGGCTTCGAGATACAGAAGCGTGCCCAAGTGCTCGGTACCCTCACACGACAGATGAAGGGACTTTGCGTGGCAGGCACACACGGCAAGACGTCGACATCGACCATGTGTGCCCACATCCTGCACCAAAGCAGTATCGACTGCAACGCCTTCCTGGGCGGCATATCCAAGAACTACGGCACCAACTATATCCTGTCCGACTCGCAATACGTGGTTATCGAAGCCGACGAGTTCGACCGCTCCTTCCACTGGCTCACACCGTGGATAAGCGTCATCACTGCCACCGACCCCGACCACCTCGACATCTACGGCACCAAGGAGGCATATCTTGAGAGCTTCAGCCACTATAGCGAGCTGATACAGCCCGAAGGGGCGCTCATCATCCATCGCGACCTCGAGATGCAGGAACATCTGCAGCCTGGAGTACGTCGCTACGACTACAGCCGCGATGCTGGCGACTTCCACGCTGAGAACATCCGCATTGAGGGGGGAACCATCAAGTTCGACTTCATATCGCCCATCGAGAGCGTGGCCAACATAGAGCTGGGTCAGCCCATCCCCATCAACATTGAAAACGGTGTGGCTGCCATGGCTATGGCCCAGCTGGCCGGATGTAGCGCCGACGAGTTGCGCTATGGCATGAAGACCTACGGCGGCGTTGACCGTCGATTCGACTTCAAGATAAAGACCGACAAGCTGGTGCTGCTCTCCGACTATGCCCACCACCCCAAAGAGATACTGCAAAGTGCCCGCTCACTACGCGAACTCTACAAGGACCGACATATCACCGCCATTTTCCAGCCACACCTCTACACACGTACCCGAGACTTCTACGAGGAGTTTGCCGATGCCCTGAGCGTGCTCGACGAAGTAATCCTCACCGAGATATACCCAGCCCGCGAACTGCCTATCGAGGGCGTCACCTCACAGCTCATCTACGACCGTCTGAAGCCAGGCGTCGAGAAGCAACTCATCAGCAAGGACGACGTCATTCCAATGGTGAAACAACGCTCGTTCGACGTGCTCGTCATCTTAGGCGCCGGCGACCTTGATGCCCAAGTGCCACAAATAGCCAAAATACTACAAAGTAAGACATGAACTGGAAGAAAGCCATCATCATAGCCCTCGACATCGCCATTGGCGCCTATCTCGTGCTTGCCGTCACGGCCTTCAACAAGCCCGACGATGGTTCCATGGTGTGCAACGAAGTGCGCATCAGCATTGAGAAGACCGACCTCGAAGGCTTCCTCAAGCAAGACGACGTGAGGCAGCTGCTGCGCCAGAAGAATCTCTATCCGCTGGGACAGCCCATGGGTCACGTCAGCGCCCGCCAGATAGAAGAGATGCTCAGGTCCAATGCCCTCATCGAGCATGCTGAGTGCTACAAAACGCAGACAGGCCACGTGTGCATTGACATCCGTCAGCGCGTGCCAGTGGTGCGCGTCATGGCCGACAACGGCAGCGACTACTACGTTGACAGCAACGGCGAAATCATGCCCCGTGCACAATACACCTGCAACGTCATCGTTGCCACTGGCCACATCAGCCAGTCCTACGCCAAGAAGCATCTGGCCAAGCTTGCCAACACCATCATGGCCGACAACTTCTGGAAGAACCAGGTTGTGCAGCTGAACGTGCTCGGCGACGGCTCGGTAGAGATAGTGCCGCGTGTGGGCGAGCATATTGCCTACATCGGCCAGCCCAAGGGCGTGGAGCGCAAGCTGGAACGCCTGCTGAAGTTCTACCGCTACGGTCTGAACGAAGCCGGATGGAACAAATACGGCCGCATCAGTGTGGAGTTCGACAACCAGATTATCTGCAAACGAAAGTAACAACGCCACCCGTTGCCGTCAGCAATCACGTGGCCTACCAAACACGACTAAACAATAAAAAAGAAGAGATATGGCAGAACAAAAAGAATTTATCGTAGCTATTGAGCTAGGATCGTCCAAAATTACGGGCATCGCAGGCCAGAAGAAGCCCGATGGCAGCATCAGCGTGCTGGCCTTAGCCAGAGAAGAATCGTCATCGTTCATCCGCAAGGGTGTTGTCTACAACATCGACAAGACGGCACAATGCCTGTCGAACATCATCAAGAAACTCGAGACGCAGCTGAAGACCCACATCAGGCAGGTGTTCGTTGGCGTAGGCGGTCAGAGCATACGTGGCGTTCGCAACACCATCGTAAAGGACTTACCTGCCGACACCATCATCACCGCCGAGATGGTGAGCGAGCTGATGGACGAGAACCGCAACATGAACTACGACGACCTGCAGATACTCGAGGTGGTCGACCAAGAGTATCGCGTCGACTCTCAGCTGCAGCTCGACCCCGTGGGCATCAGAGCCTCGCGACTGGAAGGCAACTACCTTAACATCCTCGAGCGCAAGTCGTTCTTCCTGAACCTTAGCAAGTGTTTCGAGACGGCAGGCATCAAGGTTGTCGAGATGTATGTGGCTCCGCTCGAACTGGCCAACGTCGTGCTGACCGAAGCCGAGAAGCGCTCTGGCTGTGCCCTCATCGACCTGGGTGCCGACACCACCACAGTGGCCGTATTCTCCAAGAACGTGCTGCGCCACCTGGCCGTCATCCCCCTGGGAGCCAACAACATCACCAAGGACATCGCCTCGCTGCAAATGGAAGAGAGCGATGCCGAGAAGATGAAGCTCAAGTATGCCTCGGCTTACACCGACTACAACGAGATTGACGACACGCTGAAGTACAGCATCGACCCCGACAGACAGATAGAGAGCCGAAAGTTCATAGACATCGTTGAAGCCCGCTTGGAGGAGATTATCGTCAACGTGCGCGAGCAGATACCGCAGGAATACTACGACAAGCTGCTCGGCGGCATCATCCTCACTGGCGGCGGTTCCAACCTGAAGAACATCGAGAAGGCCTTCGCCCTGCAAACCCACTTCGACAAGATACGCACGGCCAAGTTCGTCACGCTGTCTATCAACTCTGGCGAACAGGCCATCAAGTCGCACGACGCCATGGTCAACACCGCGCTGGGTCTGCTGGCCAAGGGCTATGTGAACTGCGCCGGAGCCGAACTGAACCTGAACCGCGGTCTCTTCGAACCCGACGAGAAGGAGGGCACCAACACCAGCAACGACGATAAGGGCGTGGCCCCCACCCCCGGCGTGCTGGCCGCCGATAAGGCCCGCCTCGAGAAAGAGCGCCAGGAGAAGGAGCGTCAGGAGAAAGAGGCTGCCGAGGCTGCTGCTGCCGAGGCTGCTGCCGAAGTCAAGAAAAAGGAGAACAGCATCTGGAAACGCATAAAGAAGGGCATAACCCAATTAGGCGAAGACATTGTGCGCGAAGAGTAAACGGCCCGAAGAGTTCCCCATTCAACACATCCAATCCTCATCCAAACAACACAGCAATATGGCAGACAATACATTCAATCCCAACGAAACACTCGACTTCGGAACGTCCGAGGAGAAACATAGCATCATCAAGGTCATCGGTGTAGGCGGTGGCGGCGGCAATGCCGTGAACCACATGTATAACGAAGGCATCCACGACGTAACGTTCGTGGTGTGCAACACCGACAACCAGGCACTCAACGACTCGCCCGTGCCCGTCAAACTGCAACTGGGCAGCGAGGGTCTGGGTGCCGGCAACCGTCCCGCCAAGGCCCGCGCCGCTGCCGAGGAGAGCATCGACGACATCCGCAAGATGCTCAGCGACGGCACCCGCATGGCTTTCATCACCGCTGGCATGGGCGGTGGCACCGGCACTGGCGCCGCACCCGTCATTGCCCGCATATCCAAGGAGATGGGCATCCTGACCGTGGGCATCGTCACCATCCCCTTCCGTTTTGAGGGCGACAAGAAAATCGACCAGGCTCTCGACGGCGTGGAAGAGATGGCCAAGCACGTAGACGCGCTGCTCGTCATCAACAACGAGCGCCTGCGTGCCATCTACGGCAACCTGTCGTTCCGCCAGGCCTTCGGCAAGGCCGACGACACCCTCTCCATCGCCGCCAAGTCCATCGCCGAGATCATCACCGTCCACGGCATCATCAACCTCGACTTCAACGACGTGAAGACCGTACTCGAGAATGGTGGCGTGGCCATCATGTCGACAGGCTATGGCGAGGGCGAGGAGCGTGTGAAGAACGCCATCGACGACGCACTGAACTCGCCGCTGCTGAACGACAACGACATCTTCAACTCCAAAAAGATACTGCTGAACATCTCGTTCTGCGAGCAGCCCGACGGCAAGGACGACTTCATGATGGACGAGATAAACTACGTCCACGAGTTCATGGGCAAGTTCGGCGACTTCGAGATCAAGTGGGGCGTGGCCGAAGACCCCGAGCTGGACAAGAAGGTGAAGGTCACCATCCTGGCCACCGGCTTCGGCATGAGCGATGTCGACGGCATGCAGGAGCGCCTGACCAAGATAGACCGCGAGGCCGCCAGCAAGCTGGCCGAGCAGCAGCAACGCGAGGCCCACAACATGGACCGACGCGAGAAATACTACGGCGGCAGCAACACCACTCGCCGCATCAAGCGCAGCCCCAACATCTACATCTTCCGTCCCGAAGACCTCGACAACGACGACATCATCTCGGCTGTTGAGCAGACACCCACCTACAAGCGCACTCGCGAAGTGCTCAAGAGCATTGGCAACCAGAACCAGGGCGAAAAGAGCACAAGCACCAACGAGGCGCCTGCAGCTGGCAACGACGTGCAGGGCGTCATCAGCTTCGTTTAGCCACCAGCCCCGCCAAGGCGGCAATCCTCCTGCGGCCATCTGCCGCAGACACAAATAAGGGTGTGGCGCAACAGTCCCTGCATGGCTGTGGCGGCACACCCTTCGTCGTTGACAGTAAAGAACATTAGTAGGCCTATGTAAAAATAAATGTTTATTCCCTTTTTAAACAGTCTTGACTGCTACCCGCTCAAAGGCATAAAAACACGAATATCAACAAGATGGAGCAGAAAACTGCCACTCAGCAACTACTATTTTCAAATTTTAATGTTCAAAAACTCATAATTGCTAACGAACAACGGAAATGGTAGTAAATCAGAACAGAATTTATGCTCATTTATACACCGCAATATGAAAAAAAATAGTGATATTTGCAATCAAAATGAACAGTATGCCCCACGAGACCCAAAAAGACAAGCGGAGATTCATAGAGTTTCATAATCTCTTTGTCGACTACACAGATGGCGATGTCGTGATAAAAGACAACACAAAAGACGTCGCGGCGCTCTATCCACTCAAGCCTATGACCAACGCTATCATATTCTGTACCGAGGGGAAGACGAATATCATAGCCAGCAACATAGTGACCGAAGTGGCAAAGGGCGATGTGGTGACGTGCCCGCCAGGCTGCAACATCGACAGCAGCGAAGCCAGCGAAGATTTCGAGTGCAAGGTCCTGTGCCTCTCCGACCACATCATTCAGGGCCTGCTTCGCGACCACATCAGCGCATGGCAACACACCATGCACCATCAGGCTCCCACGGTTATTCACCTCGACGACAACAGCCAGCAGGAGTTCTTCTTCTACTACGCCCTGATTCACTCCAAGCTGAAACACTACACGCAAGAGCCTCCCTATGAGATTGTGCAGGCGTTGCTGCGTGCCCTGCTGCTCGAGCTGTGCTTCCTGCTCGAGGGCAACCACGGCATGGGGTCCGATCAGAAGTTGTCGCAAGGCAAGCTGTTGTTCAACAAGTTCCTCAGCCTGATATCCGGCAGCGAGGTGAAGCGCAAGCCCATCACGCAGTATGCCAGTCAGCTGGCCATCACGCCAAAGTATCTTACCATGCTCTGCCTGAAGTACAGCGACAAGACGGCATCAGAGTGGGTGATACAATACACCACCGAGGACATCCGCTTCTACCTGCGCAACTCGAACCTCAGCATCAAGGAGATCTCAGCCAAGCTGGGATTTGCCAACATGTCTCACTTTGGCTCATACGTGCGCAAGCACCTCGGCGTCTCCCCCAGCGAGTTCCGCGACCTGAAATAACCAAACGGTGACAAGAAGATGTCTTCTCGTCACCGTTTTTCCTGTAGCCCCTTTTTCATGTCCTGCTGCCGACAGCCACACTGCCGGCGGGGCAGCACAGTCTTTATGCGTCGATGTTGGCGTAGGTAGCGTTCTTCTCTATGAACTCGCGGCGTGGCTCCACGTCGTCGCCCATCAGCATGGAGAAGATTTCGTCAGCCTCGGCAGCGTTCTCGATGGTCACCTGCTTCAGCAAGCGGTTCTCGGGGTTCATGGTTGTCTCCCACAGCTGCTCGGGGTTCATCTCGCCCAGACCTTTGTAGCGCTGCGTGTGCAGGGCCGAGGAGTTCTCGTCGCCAGCCACATACTTGTCGATGAAAGCCTGGCGCTGCTGGTCGGTGTAGCAGTACTCGCTGACCTTCTTGTATGTGCATTTATAAAGAGGTGGCGTGGCGATGTAGAGGTGGCCGCCCTGGATGACCTGCGGCATGAAGCGGTAGAAGAGCGTCATGATGAGCGTGTCGATGTGCGAGCCATCGACGTCGGCATCGGTCATGATGATGATCTTGTCGTAGCGCAGCTTGTCTATGTTGGCCTCACGGTCGCCCTCGCCGTCCACTCCGAAGCGCACGCCGATGCTCTGAATGATGTTCATCACTGACTCGGCTTCGAACACGCGGTGCCACTGCACCTTCTCCACATTGAGGATTTTACCCCTCAAAGGCAGGATGGCCTGGAAGTGACGGTCGCGGCCCTGCTTGGCCGAGCCGCCTGCCGAGTCACCCTCGACGAGGAATATCTCGCAGTTCTTTGGGTCCTTGTTCGAGCAGTCGGCCAGCTTGCCGGGCAGTCCGCCACCGCTCATGGGGTTCTTGCGCTGCACGCTCTCGCGGGCCTTGCGGGCGGCAATGCGTGCCGTAGCGGCCAGCACCACCTTCTCGCAGATGAGCTTGGCCTCCTTCGGGTGCTCCTCCAGATAGTTGGTCAGCGCCTCGCCCACGGCCTGCTGCACGGCACCAGCCACCTCGCTGTTGCCCAGCTTGGTCTTGGTCTGGCCCTCAAACTGCGGCTCGGCCACCTTGATCGAGATGACAGCCGTCAGACCCTCGCGGAAGTCCTCACCGGCAATCTCTATCTTAGCCTTCTCTATCTGCTTCGAGATGTTCGGGTCGGCGTCGGCATACTTCTTCAGCGTGCGGGTGAGCGCCATGCGGAAGCCCACCAGGTGAGTACCACCCTCGATGGTGTTGATGTTGTTCACGTAGGAGTGGATGTTCTCCGTGTAGTCGGTGTTGTACATCACGGCCACCTCGATGGGCACGCCCTGCTTCTCGGTCTTCAGGTAGATGACGTCGTCGAACAGGTGGGTGCGATGGCGGTCCACGTAGCGCACGAACTCCTTCAGGCCCTCCTTGGCGTGGAACACCTCTTCGCGATAAGGTTGAGAGTTGAGGGTTGAGGGTTGAGCGGCTTTGGCCATGTCAGCAGAGCCAACGTCATTTAACTCTAAATTCTCATCTTTCAACTGAGGGCGCATGTCGCGCAGCGTGATGGTGATGCCGGCGTTCAGGTAGGCCAGCTCGCGCATGCGCTTGGCAATGATGTCATACTTATATTCAGTGGTGGTGAAGATGGAGCCGTCGGGCCAGAACTGCTGGCGCGTGCCGCGCAGCTCGGTCTCGCCCACCACCTTCACGGGGTAGAGGGGCTTGCCCTTCTCGTATTCCTGCTGGTAGATCTTGCCGTCGCGGAACACCTGCGACAGCATGTGGGTAGAGAGCGCGTTGACGCAGCTGACGCCCACGCCGTGCAGACCGCCCGACACCTTGTACGAGCCTTTGTCGAACTTGCCGCCTGCGTGCAGCACGGTCATCACGACCTCAAGGGCGCTCTTGTGCATCTTCTCGTGCTCGTCCACGGGGATGCCGCGGCCGTTGTCCTGCACGGTTATCGAGTTGTCCTCGTTGATGGTTACTTCAATATGCGTGCAATAGCCCGCCATGGCCTCGTCGATAGAGTTGTCGACGGTCTCGTTGACCAGGTGGTGCAAGCCTTTTTCGCTGATGTCGCCAATGTACATGGCCGGACGCTTGCGCACGGCCTCCAGTCCTTCGAGCACCTGAATATTACTCGCTGAGTAGTTCTGTTCGGTAGGATTAAGTTCTTCTGCCATTCTTCTTTTTGTCGTAAAATGAGTCCTTGCCAGGCAAGGGTTTTCGTTTTTGGTGGTGCAAAGTTACGAAAAAAAAGACAGAACGCGGCGTTTACAATGCTAAAAAAGTAGAAAAAACGCTCTGTGGCCCGCATGCTTGTGCCTCCATCGCGTTTTTTTGCTTACCTTTGCACCAGACACAAACATCACTGCCTTATGATTCCAACCGTAAAGATACGTTGCAAGAACAACGACCAGACCGTCGAGGTGCCCATAGGAACCACCCTCGAAGACATGTACCGGCAGCTGGGCCTCGACATCCCCCACGGCCCCATCAGCGCCAGCGTGAACAACAAGATAGAGGGCATGCACTATCGCGTCTACAAGAACAAGGACGTAGAGTTCCTCGGCATCACCTCGCCCACCGGCCTGCGCGCCTACACCCGCACGCTCTTCTTCGTGCTCTGCAAGGCCGTACACGACCTGTACGACGTGGCCAAGGTGGCCATCGACATACCCGTGAGCAACGGCTACTACGTCGACCTGAACATCGGGCACCCCGTCACTCTCGACGATGCCGGGCGCATACGCCGCCGCATGCAGCAGATAATAGACCAGGCACTGCCCATCCACCGCCACGAGACAACCACCGACGAGGCCATCAACATGTTCCAGCAGCTGCACACCTTCTCCAAGGTGAAGCTGCTCAAGAGCACTGGCTCGCTCTACACCACCTTCTACGACATCGGCGGCTACTACGACTACTACTACGGCTCGCTGCTCACCAACACCAGCCAGCTCTATCTCTTCGGGCTTGAGAAATACTACGACGGGCTGCTGCTGCGCACACCCTCGGCCAGCCACCCCGACGAGCTGGGCGAGCTGGTGGTGCAGGACAAGATGTTTGCCATCTTCAAGGAGCACCACCACTGGCAAGACCTGCTCGGGCTGCGCACCATCGGCGACCTGAACGAGGCCATAGAGCAGGGGCGCACCAACCTGCTCATACAGGTGAGCGAGGCCCTGCAGGAGAAGAAGATAGCCAGCATTGCCGACGAAATTGCCAGAAGAGCGGCCCGCACCCGACCACTCACGAGTGCAGGAGAGGCCGGGGGTGGGCTTATGGTGCTCATCGCCGGCCCCTCCAGCAGCGGCAAGACCACAACGTGCAAGCGGCTGTCGGTGCAGCTGCTCACCTGCGGCATAAAGCCCGTGCCCATATCGCTCGACGACTACTTCATCGACCGCGAGCAGACACCACGCGACGCCTCGGGCGACTACGACTTCGAGAGCATACACGCCCTCAACATACCCCTGCTCAACGAGCAGCTGCAGGCACTGTTCCGAGGCGACGAGGTCGAGCTGCCACGCTACAACTTCCAGCAGGGGCGCAGCGAACGCAGTGGCAAGCGCCTCAGACTGCATCCCGGCGAGGTGCTCGTCGTCGAGGGCATACACGCCCTGAACCCCGAGCTCACGGCGCTGATACCCGAAGAACAGAAGTTTCGCGTATATGCCTCGGCGCTCACCACCATTCTCTTAGACAACCACAACTACATCCCCACCACCGACAACCGCCTGCTGCGCCGCATCATCCGCGACCACAAGTACCGCGGCGTCTCGGCACAAGAGACCATACGCCGGTGGCCGTCGGTGCGGCGAGGCGAGAACACCTGGATATTCCCCTATCAGGAGCAGGCCGACACCATGTTCAACACCGCCATGCTCTTCGAGCTGGCCGTCATCAAGAGCCAGGCCGAGCCGCTGCTGGAGCAGGTGCCCGAGAGCTGTCCCGAGCACGCCGAGGCCTACCGCCTGCGCAAGTTCCTGCGCTACATCAGGCCCATACCCGAAGACCAGATACCGCCCACCTCGCTGCTGCGCGAGTTTCTCGGTGGCTCCAGCTTCGAGTATTGAGTCCCCTTTCTCTCAAAAGGATTTTCGCCGAAAAAGTTGCAATCTTGCCATTCCGCCCGTAACACGCTGTGCTTCAGCGGGTAAAGTGAGTGGCAAGATGCCATTTTAGTTGCAACATGTTGCCATTATTTGCAAATTTTCACACTTCCGGGGCTATGCGCTGTGCATCGTGGAGCTATGCGTCGTGCTTTTACAGACTTTTACAAACCTTTTGTAAGAGCATTACAAACCGTCTGTAATGTCATTACAAGCCGTTTGTAATTTCTTGTAATCCACTTTCGCAAGTCATAGCACCTTTTACTATCGGAAACGGCTTTTTCCTGTATTTTTTTGATAAATCTTTGTCAGGCGCCGCTCGTTTTCCACATTTTTATTATCTTTGCATCGGATATGCGGACGTCACGCTGTTTGCAATATCAGTTTAAAACAATAACGGAGCCATGCTTAGAAAAGTCTTCTTCATTGTCCTCACTATGCTGCTGTGCATCGGTTGCACCGACGGCGACCGCATGCGGCGCGACCT
>ERZ842401.1734-NODE-1734-length-30390-cov-35.792616_pt1 | contig 30390 bp, 29 predicted proteins | sample MGYA00521270_ERZ842401 | MGnify/ENA primary metagenome ERZ842401 (study PRJEB31892, sample SAMEA3878208) | bioreactor metagenome | biome: Moose rumen | place: Sweden | collected 2011-10 | study: EMG produced TPA metagenomics assembly of the PRJEB12797 data set...
TCTCTATAGGCTATCAATGATATACGGGTAAACACAGGTATTTACTGGTGAGCCATAATTGCAAAGGGTTTTATGGAAGAGAGACTATTCAAGAGAAAGATTTATGCCCAGTTGTTGAAGTGGAAACAGGACTCGGGTGGCAAGACGGCATTGCTTGTTGAAGGTGCACGACGTGTGGGGAAATCGACTATCGTGGAGACTTTTGCAAGGAACGAATATGAGTCGTACTTGCTGATAGACTTCAACAAGGCATCGAAGACCATCAAGGATTTGTTCAACGACCTGATGGATATGGACTATCTGTTTCTCTATCTCCAGGCGGCATATCACGTCACGCTGAAACCGAGGAAGTCCGTCATTATCTTCGACGAGGTGCAGAAATGCCCGATGGCTCGGCAGGCTATCAAATATCTGGTGGAAGACGGACGGTATGACTACATCGAGACGGGCTCGCTGATTAGTATTAAGAAAAATATTGAGGGTATCACTATTCCCAGCGAGGAAGACCGCATACAGATGAACCCGATGGACTTCGAGGAGTTCCGCTGGGCGCTGGGCGACGAGTCAACAGTCCCCTTGCTACGTAAGTTTTGGGAACAGCAGCATGGGCTTGGACCTGCCCAGAGAGAGATGGCGCGTAACCTACGACTGTATATGTTGGTGGGCGGGATGCCGCAGGCTGTGAATACTTATCTCGACACCAACAACTTCAGCAAGGTGGACCAGGTAAAACGGCGCATCCTGAAGTTGTATGAGGATGACTTCCTGAAGATTGACCCGTCGGGGCGTGCATCAGTCATGTTCCGCAGCATACCTGGTCAGCTAAGTAGGAATGCTATCCGATATGTGCCTTATTCTGCAGTGGGAAAGGTAGATGTCGACAAGATGACGGAACTGCTGAAAGACCTTGAGGACAGCAAGACGGTGAATATGTGCTACCACGTGAACGATCCGCAGGTGGGTATGGGACTGACGAAGAACAAGGATCAGTTTAAGATGTTCGTGTGCGATACGGGACTTTTCATAACGCTGGCTTTCTGGGACAAGAGTTTCACGGAGAATGTGATATATGAGAAGCTGTTGGCTGATAAACTGCCTGCTAATCTGGGATATGTTTATGAGAATTTGGTGGCTCAGATGCTGGTGGCTGCCGGAAACGAACTCTATTACCACACCTGGCCACGCGACGAGAAGCATTATTATGAGATAGACTTCCTATTGTCGCGTGGAGCAAAAATTTGTCCTTTGGAGGTCAAATCATCGAGTAGTAAGGCCCACGCTTCGCTTGACGAGTTCTGCCGCGTTCATTCTTCCAGAATCTTGTGGCGCTATCTGGTGTATAACAAGGATTTTGCAAAAGACCAAGAGACAATCATGATGCCGGCATACCTGGTGCCGTTTTTGTAGATTTGGCAAGAAAAGCGATGCAATAACAGTTCAGGGTGAATGGTTTTATAAGAAATAAAAATGGAATAAAGACGTTATAAAGATAAAGTAAGACGATATATGGAAGAAAAGAGAACAAATCATAATCAAACAACAAAACAACAATGAAGAAGAAATCTTTCATACTGGCCGTACTCATAACGTTGGCACTGTCAGCCTGTGTTCATAAGAATCTCATTACGCCGAGTCAGAGCCGAGTGGGCTACTCTGCCTGGAACACACAGGTCAGCTACACCCATTGCGACCCGCTGCCCAAGACGGGGAAACCCGAACTGGTCAGTGGTACGTGGGAGATGAATGACGGCATCTTGCAGCATAAGGCACGCGAAAAAGCACCACTGGCCATCTGCAACTACGTCATACCCTCCAACCACTACACCATTCAATGTAGCGCCCGCAAGGACAGCGGGCCTGATGGTTTCATCATCGTTTTCAACTATGTGGATGCACAGCACTACTGCAGGCTGAACTTTGGCTACGAGGGTAATACAAAGCACGTCATCGAGCAGACCAGCGGTAACAAAAGGAAACGGTTGGCCACACACACCGGCAGCGTGGAGACAGGAAAATGGTACGACGTAAAACTGACCGTGGCCGGCGACACCATCAAGGCCTGGCTCGACAATGAACTTATATTCGATGAAGTATTAAAGAATGGAATAAGAATACAGAATGAATAAAAATACGCTATTTGGTTAATCTGTTATAAAAAAGACATAAGCGGAGTACAACCAGCACAAAAAATCCCTATCTTTGTGGTACTAAAAATCAACGGGAGGACTGCTTATGTCAACGAAAAATGAAGTTCAGGACGAGAAAATGAAGGTTGAGAGTCAGGTACTCGAAACAAGTTCACAGAAACCGATGCCATCAATCTGGTACAACTAAAACAAGTATCAGGACGAAATTGAGATTGCCTTCGACATAGCGCGAGGGTAATCTCATTTTAAATGGTGAATACTTCTTTTGACCAGTCTCTTATCTTTTTATCTTCGATGAAGATATTTTCGCTCGGAAATTGAAGCAAGCTTCATTTCACTCGCTTATTCATATCTTTGAAGAAGTTTTTGCAGAAAAATTAAGCAATGAAGTGTTTTTTTGTAATTTTGCAGAAAATATGGAACAGAGACGTACGACACCAGAGTTTATCACGGAGCTGCAGCCAAACGAGATATTTGTGTTCGGCAGCAATCTCAAAGGTATGCATGGCGGTTGTGCAGCGTATATTGCCTACCGCAAGTTTGGAGCCATCATGGGTCAGGGCGTAGGTCTGCAAGGACAGAGCTATGCCATTCCAACGATGCAGGGCGGCGTAGAGACCATCCGTCCGTATGTGGACGAGTTCATCGAGTTCGCCAAGGAGCACCCTACCCTCACCTTCCTCGTCATCCGCATCGGTTGCGGCATTGCCGGTTTCACGGATGATGAAATCTCTCCGCTATTCGAGCAAGCTCACGAGCTGAACGACTTCATCGTCCGTTCCACCTTGTGGCTTATCGCAGAGTAATTATCCATGTGAAGTAATGATGAAACTGTTGACAATAATCATAGCAGCAATGATGATGAATACATGTAATGGAAATGTGGCGAAGGAGCCTACGGTGAGGCCTGCAACACAGGCAAACAGGTTCTATACGGGTGATGCCGGGGAACTGAGTGAGGAGGTGGATTGTCTGTTGGCACGACATGCCGGAGATAAGCAGTATGCGGACTTAGCGGCGGTGATAGTGCCTCATGCGGGCTACTACTTCTCAGGGAATGTGGCAGCGGCGGCATATATGTCGATACCTGCTGGCAAGGAGTACAAGCGGATATTCCTGTTGGGGCCGAGTCACCACGAATGGCTCGACGGGGCTTCGGTAAATACGGAGTTCGACTATTACAGTACGCCGTTGGGCAATGTGAAGGTGGATGTCGAGATGACTCAGAAGGTGACGGAGGCTGACAGCGTGTTTTCTTATCAGCCCAAGGCACACGACAGAGAGCATTGTCTAGAGGTGCAGTTGCCGTTCCTGCAGAGGAGGTTTAAAGAAGTTCCTCCCATTGTACCAATCATCATTTCGACGAATGATTTCCGCAAGTTAAAACGGATAGCAGAGGTGCTGAAGCCGTATCTGACGGAAGAGAATCTGTTTGTCATCAGTAGCGACTTCTCGCACTATCCGACGTATGAGGATGCCTGCGAGGTGGATGCACGGACGGGCAAGGCTGTGGAGAGTGGCGACGTGGAAAGATTTATTGCTCAGCTGGAAGAAAACGCCCGAAGTGGTGTAAAGAATCTGGCTACGAGTGCCTGCGGAGAACTGGCTATTGCCACACTGATGCTAATGATGCAGGATGGCGGCTACGAGGTGAAGCACCTGCTGTATCAGAACTCGGGGGATATTGACAATCATGACCATAGCAGGGTGGTTGGGTATCATGCGTTTGCAATTGTCTGGAGCCTCCCCCTAACCCCCTCCAAAGAGAGGGGGGACTTTACCCTGACAGATAAAGAAAAAAAGATGCTGACAGAGATACAAAGATTCTCTTGAGGCCAAGCGCATTGCAGAGGAAGAAGGTATCAAGTACGTGTATCTTGGGAATGTATGATGACTTCATTCGTTTGCATAATCGGTGTCTAATTTGCTTGTTCTCTTAATTTATCACAAAAGAATCCTCCGTATCACTACTATATGGAGGATTATTCGTATATTTGCTCCGCAATGTTGCATTCATACTAAAAACTAATTTAAGTACGATTATGAACATTCTGATTCTTCAAGGCTCTCCGAGAGCCAAAGGTAACACCGCTTGGATGGCGGAAGAGTTTAAGAACGCTGCCGAGGCAGCAGGTCATCAGGTCACACTGGTTAACGTTTCGAGAAAGAAGATTGCTGGCTGTCTGGCCTGTGAATACTGTCATAAGGGAGGGACCCACGATGTTGATAACATCGAGGGAGGGTACCAGGGTAATGGTTCCTGCATCCAGAAGGATGACATGCAGAAACTCTATCCGCTGATGAATGAGGCAGAGGTGCTGGTGCTCGCAGCCCCAATCTATTACTTCACGCTCTGCGCCCAGATTCAGGCTCCCATCCAGCGCATGTACTGTGTGAACGCTCCTGCTAAAGTGAAGAAGATGGCCCTGCTGATGTCATCCTATTCGCCTGGTGTCTATGATGGTGCCATTGCGGAGTTCCGTGACATCTGCAACTACTGGAAAGTAGAAAACATGGGCTACGTCAGTGCCAAGATTGATGAGCAGAAGTCAGAGGATACCAGGCAGAAGGTGATTGCCCTTGCCAACAAATTGTAAAAAGTTTGGTAGTTCGGTGGAGTTTTTGTACTTTTGCATTCCATATATGAGAAAAATAGCAACTATATCATTACTCTGCTGTGCAGTCATCATGCTGGCTCAGCAGCCGTTCGACGGAGGACGTCTGACCGTCAGCCATGTGGCAGCAAATGCCGTTCGTATTCAATTCACAAAGGGAGAGGCGAAGAGCGACCTGCCCGACTGGACGTACGTGAGGCATGAGACCGCCAACGACTGCGACCTGAAAGTTGACGTAGACAACAAACGGAAGCTGCTCACCATTAAGGACCGCAACGGAAAAGCCGTATTCACCGCCATCCGTCATCAGATGGAAAACAGAGAGGCGACACTCTCGTTCAGCTCTCCCAAGAACGAATACCTCTTCGGATTGGGACAGTTTCAGGACGGCTACAGCAATGTGCGGGGACTCTCGCGACGACTGACCCAGGTGAACACACAGATTTCCATCCCCATGATGATTTCCAGCAAAGGCTACGGCATATTGTGGAACAACTACGGGTTGACGGACTTCAACCCTTGCAGCCAGAGCGTACGACTCGTCAAGCACAAGGGCGAGGGTAAGCGCGAGGTGGTGAATGTCACCTCTACTGAAGGCGGCAAGCAGGAGGTGCGCGAACGGCATGTCTTTGAGGCGGCGATAGACATCAAGGAGACAGGCGACTATGCCCTGCTGCTGGACGTCGGTCAGAAGATGGCCCGTCGGCATAACCTCGCCATCGACGGACAGGCGGTCATCGAGATGCAAAACCTCTGGCTGCCCCCGACGGCATCCAAGATAGTACGCTTGGAGAAGGGCCGTCATCAGCTGACAGCAGAACTGACGAAAGACGACAACCCCACGCTTTATTATGATAAGGTAAAAGACGAGACCACACTCCACAGCCCTGTGGCGACAGCTGTCGACTATACCGTTTTCGTCGGCACGCCCGACGAGATTATCGCCACCTATCGCCATCTTACCGGCGAATGTCCCCAGATGCCGACATGGGCGCTGGGCTATATCCACTGCCGCGAACGGTTCCATAGCTCACAGGAGATTCTGGAGACAGCCAACCGTTTCCGCAAGGAAGACATTCCCCTGAGCCTCATCGTGCAAGACTGGCAGTATTGGGGCAAATACGGCTGGAACTCCATGCGCTTTGACGAGGATTACTATCCTGACCCCAAAGCGCTGACAGACAGTCTTCACAAGATGGATGTACGCCTGATGCTCAGCGTATGGTCGAAGATAGACAGGAGCTCGGAGGTGGGTCGACAGATGGAGCACGACAACTACTATATCCCAGGTACCGACTGGATAGACTTCTTCAATCCCCAGGCGGCAGCAGCTTATTGGCAAAACTTCCGCGAGCGTCTACTGCCGCTTGGCATCGACGCCTGGTGGCAGGACGCCACAGAGCCTGAGAACGACGACCTTGCGGGGCGCAGGGTCAACGGCGGCAGGTGGAGCGGCGAACAGGTGCGTAATGTCTATCCGCTTCTCGTCAACAAGACCGTCTATGAAGGACTCATCGAGGCCGGCAAGGAGCCGATGATTCTCACCCGCTGCGGATTCCTGGGCATCCAGCGCTACGGCACTGCCCTGTGGAGTGGTGACGTAGGCAACGACTGGGAGACCTTCCGCCGTCAGATAGTTGCAGGCTTGGGCGTACAGGCTGCCGGCATACCCTGGTGGACATACGATGCAGGCGGATTCTTCCGTCCAGCCGACCAGTACAGCAATCAGGACTATATCGAGCGGATGCTCCGTTGGATAGAGACCAGCGTCTATCTGCCCCTGATGCGGGTTCACGGCTATATGAGCAACACCGAGCCCTGGAACTACGGTGCCGAGGCACAAGCGACGATAGTCAATTGCATCAAGGAGCGCGAGGCCCTGCGACCTTATATCGAAGCGTGTGCAGAGCGAGTGGCCAAAGAGGGCTATACGCTGATGCGGCCCTTGGTGTTCGACTTTGCCGACGACCCGCAGGCTCTGGCACAGAAATATGAGTATATGTTCGGGCCCCGTCTGCTCGTCAGTCCTGTCACAGAGCCGGGTGTCACAGAGTGGCAGACCTATCTGCCCAAGACCACCGGCCGCTGGCGTGACCGCAGGACAGGAAAATACTACAGCGGCGGTCAGACCGTCACCACCGCTGTCGACAAGTCGTTCATTCCTGTGTTCGAGCTGGATATTACCTGCGTAGGTCAATAATCCATTTCAGAAGCCCTAAAATCCGCAAAAAAGACTGCAAATCGTGATTTAAAGGTTATTTACTACCTCAGTTTTTCCAATTCTTTTTTGGCATTTTCATTTCCTTGGTCAGCCGCTTTCTGAAGCCAATACTTAGCTTTATTGACGTCTTTAACAATTGTCCCCTCGCTATACATGACTCCCAAGATTAATTGAGCATCAGCCACTCCCTGCACCGCTGCCTTTTCAAGCCAATAAGATGCTAACTGGAAGTCTTTTTCTACACCTTGACCGGCAAAATAGAAACATCCTAAATCTAACTGAGCATTTTTATGACCTTGCTCAGCAGACTTCCTATACCAAAAAGCAGCTTGTTTCAGGTCTTTAGCAACACCTAAGCCACCCTTATAGCAGGTACCTATATGATACTGGGCAACATCATAACCCTTTTCTGCAGACTTTTTAAACCAATAAGCGGCTTGTTTGTAGTCTACGGCAACACCCAATCCCTCAGCATACATAAGGCCATAACTGTCCTGTGCAGGAGCATCCCCTCTTTCCGCAGCCTTTTTCAACCAATACGCAGCTTGCTTGTAGTCTTGGGCGACTCCATTACCTATCAAATATGACGTGCCTAACATGCTTTGAGCACCTAAACTGCCTTGCTCTGCCATTTTCTTTATATCACTCATTGACTGCGCAACGCTAAAAAGTGAAAGACACACGGCCAGCAATAAAACAAAAATTCTGTTCCTGTTCATACGTTCTTTTTTAAACCACGTTCAATCTTATCAATCACTTGCATGTGCCGTCCCATGTTTCCCATTTTGACGGAGCACCAATCCACATACCTTTCGCTTCCCACTTCGTACGAATAGACTTCATAGTCTCCTGATAGTTCCGACGGTCTCTATCGTTATATTTAAAGAACCCGTAATACATCTTGCTCAACAGATCAACATAATCATCATAAACACGCAACGAGACATTGCGATAATGCAATTCGGCACTTGAAGGAATATTCTTATCATTATGCGTAACATCTGTGGCAAAGGAAGGTGTATCTGAGTGTTGTCTATAGCCGCTATTTAACATTCTCTGTTTTTGGGAAGGAGACATCTGCTGCTGTTTCGTTACCAAACCGTTTATGATATCGCTAATGGCTTTTGCGGCATCAGCAAATTTCTGCGCCCTTTCTCTTCGAATTTCCTGACGTTGCTTTTTCTCAAAATCATTCAACTTCGTCAATAATTGTTTTGAACGAGCATAACCTTGGTCGGCCGAAATCTGAAGCCACACCCTGGCTGCGGTCTTGTCGACTGCTAACCCGCCAAGTCCGTTGTATTCTAAAATAGCCATCGCACATTGGGCTGGGGCAAATCCTGCCACTGCAGCCTTTTCATAAAAGGGAAGTGCCTTTTTATAGGCTTCTTCTGTAATACTTCCATTGGCTTCGAGACTTGACTTCTCATAGAACGTGGCTAATTGGAAGATGGCGGGTATATATTCTGCGTCTGCTGCTTTTTTTAGCCACTGCTCTGCTAAACGCATATTATCCTCATGACTATTACCTACTCTATCGTAATAGTAAAGAGAGCCCAAGTCAAACATGGCAGGAAGATAGCCCATCTCTGCTGCTTGAGTAAGATTCGGCAGGAAGGAATCGTCATAAGGGTTATTACTCATCGATAGGTCTATCTGGCTATTCTTGAATAATTCGTATGCAACGGTGTCTAACCGTTCCTCTGTGATGCTCTTGACAAAAAAGTCTAACTGAAAATAATGAGCATAAGCATCGCCTCCTCCTGAAATAGTTTGTTTATAGAAGTTTAAGGCTTTGCTTGGATTTACTTCGCATCCAATGCCATACTCATGAAAAAATCCGACCATAGAAGCCAGCGCATTTTCCTTCTCAGCTCCTTTAGACATATATTCATAGGCTTTGGACAAATCCTGAGTAGGAACTTTTTTGTAGTAATAGTATACACCTGTGTTATACTGTGTTTTGGCCCACAATTTATGGTCGCCAGGCATTTGACCTAAAGCAATCTTATAATATTTACCAGACGCTTCAAAATCTTGCAGATGCTTGGGAACGGCCGCTGAGTACGCTTCTGCTATGTAGAAATATGCATCGGGATTCGGCTTCTTATCCTTTCTGATTATTTCTTGAAACAGGCCAACAACACGTTCCTGTTCTTCCACCGTAGCGTTTTTATCATGCTCTAAACTAGCCAGTGCTTTGATTGCATCTTGCATCTTTTTACTGATTGCAAACGAAGAACCGCTACATAATACTTGTAACAGTAAAAAAAACAGGAAAGACTTCTTCATAAGCAAACTATATTTTAGGATTGAACATTATTTCATTTTTTGTAATTTTGTCGCAGAAATTGACAAAATCAAGCAGCTTCATAGAATACCTGTCCTACCCTATCAATATGGTCGCCGAAAGGATTTCCTTTTTTCTTCTGGTAATCAAACAGGTTTTCAGAATAGAGAAGTGCCAAATCGTCTATCTCACACAGGATGCCGAGAATCTGATTGTAGTCAATGTCATTCCCCACAATAGCGAGGTCAATATCGGAGCCAGCACGATAATTGTCCTTTGACCTGGAGCCAAAGATCAGAACTTTCTTGATGTTCGCATGACGGCGAAACACATCCTGCAGTTCCTTGATTACCGTATCGCTCAGTCCAAATTTCATGTTTCCTGATAATCCTGTTTCAGAGACAATCCACAGAATATCCGTCTGTTGCTCCATACTTCTTTTTATTTCTTGGGGGCAAAGATACGATATTTCTGCAAAACTTCCAAATGATTTTGAGGTAAGAAGCCCTGAAATCCGCAAAAGATGAATCTTTTTCCTCTTTTTCTTTCTTTATTCGAAGATTTTTCGTATATTTGCAACGTGATTTCGTCAATAAGTTTAAACTGATAATAATACCACTATTATGATTGGGACACGGAACATAACGGATATGTATATGGTCGTCTTGGCATCATTGAGTAACAGCGACAAGTTAGACCTCATATCAAAATTGTCAAATTCCATGCGTGAAGGGGCAGATCAAAAGCGTATGCGTCCTGACCTACGTACCTGCTTCAAGGGTGACTGGAGCGACGTTGATGCAGACAGCCTGAGAAATCATGAGTATCACGGACGAACCATAGAGGTCTGGTAATACTATGAAACAATATCTGCTTGACACCGATGTCTGCATTGAAATCATCAAGCACAATGAACGTGTGCTTGACAAGGTTGAGAGTATAGGCGAAGATAATTGCTACGTAACGGACATCACCATTGCGGAATTGTTCTATGGTGCCGCCAAGTCTGGCCGCTCAGACCATTTTGAAGATGTTGAAAAGATTCTCCAGTCATTCGATCTCAAGCCTTTGCTGCCCTCGCTACGTCTTTATGGTGAGAACAAGGCTCTACTCGAAGACCAAGGACGGATGATAGGCGAGTTCGACCTGCTGATAGGTTCATGTGCTGTATTCAATGGTCTCATTATGGTCACGTCAAACCTGATGCACTTCGACCACATACCTGATATCCAGCTTGAGGACTGGGCACAGAAGTCCAAATATAAGAAATAATAATGTATAACCCATTAAAACCGCAACTGCCTATGACATAGCAAAGACAAAGGACATATAGGAATTGAAGCGTCCGCTTGAATCTTGTTCTTTCCGAAATCGCCAAAATCGAAAGAGCACCAAGAGTAAAAGTACGGATGCTCACGCCAGTAGGCGTGGGCTTTTACTCGGATATGGTGCAATGGTGTTTGGCGATACCTGGAAAGAACGTAGACGAAGCAAAAAGTCCACGTTTTCTTTTTCTGTCTGCACAAACATCCTGTGACTGAGAAACAAAGTATAACTACCAAATGACTAAGAGTATGATAAAACGAAAAATTCTACTACTGCTACTATGCTGTATGGGGACGTTCCTGTTTCCCATCAGTACGTTCGCCGAAAGTGGGTATGTAGGCGACGAGTTCACCTTAAGCCGGCCTAGCTTGCCTTACTATGCCACGAAAATCAGGCATGTGACATGGTCTGGCTTGAATTCTGACGGACTTTCTGGCTATGAGACATCAACGGAAGCAAAAGTCAGAATCACATCTTTCTTTGAGGGGTCCAGGAATGTCACTTGTCAGGTGGAATACGAATGGATTTCCGGCGACCGAACATTGACGAGCCATGCCAACAAGACTTATACGATTTATTGCAACGCAGTCACCATCAACGTGTCAAATCCCAACATGACCATGAAGGTGGGTCAGAAGCAATATATCAGCTATTATCTCTCACCTTCAAAGAGTGCTACGCTGACCTTTACATCGAGCAACAGCAGTGTAGCCTCTGTGAGTAGCTCTGGCGAGGTGACTGCGGTGGGTATGGGCTCGGCTACCATCACCATCAAGCAGAACTTGGGCTACGATGCCACATGCAACGTGACCGTAACGGAGCCTGTGGCTGCCACATCGATATCGCTGCCTGCAGAGGCTACGGTCGATGTGTATTCTACGAAGATGCTCTATCCAACCCTGCAACCTTCGGATGCCAACCCTACGCTGACGTGGAAGTCGGCCAGTACGTCGATTGCCAGTGTCGACCAAAACGGAAAGGTGACGGGAAATAAACCAGGCACTACGACTATCACAGTTACAACGGACAACAATCTGAGCGCCTCCTGCACGCTTACAGTAAAAGATGTTGACCGTACACCGCAAAAGTTCGAAATTACTGATGAATTCTCACAGAAGATTGTCTATGTGGGCGACTCGTGGCGGGTGCCCTACACCGTCACGCCGTCATACGCCAACTACACGCTGCACTGGACGTCATCGGATGAAACCGTCGCTACGGTCGGCTATGGCGGCTACGTGACAGCGAAGAAGCAGGGAACGACGAGGATTACCGGCAGCATTGACGGCACCAGCTTGACCGCTTCTTGCAACGTTATCGTGAAGGGCATACCCAATGTGCTGACTATCTGGCACGCCACAGGCCAACGCACAGACATCAGACTCGATGACAATATCAACATGGTGGTTGAAGCCGACAAGTTCATCGTCAAGAGCAAAACGATGGATGTTGAATACGATGCCCTCAACGTCAGAAAGTTTAGTTTAGAGTCCGACGGCTCTGAAGAAACTGACATTGAGACCGTCAAGACCAGCGATACAACTGGGGCCATGAATTACGACGGCAATGCCATCCGTCTGTCAGGCTTCTCGCCTAACAGCAGCGTACAGATCTACGCTGTCAGCGGACAGACCGACGGCAACTACCGCATTGGGCAGGACGGCAGCCTTACCATTCCTGTCGACAAGTTGTCCCGAGGCATCCATATCGTTAAAACAGAAAGTATCACCTATAAAATCATCAAGAAATGAAAACTATCAGAATAATGCTTACAATGCTGCTGGCCGTCGTGACAGGCACCAGCATGGCACAAGGTGTCATCATCTATAAAAGTAACGGCACACAGGAGAAACTGCCATACGTAGCCGTTGACAGTATCATCCCTTACTATGCCGACAAGGAGCCCGAACAGGTGGAAGCGAAGGCTGTGGACCTGGGCCTGCCCAGCGGCACGCTGTGGGCAAGCCAAAACGTGGGAGCCTCTGCGCCGGAAAAACATGGTGGCTATTACGCTTTGGGCGAGACAGAGGAAAAACTGACTTATTCTTGGAGCACCTATATGTGCACCTCCCAGAATGAATGTGGCAGTACCTCTGACCCATTTTATGCAGACGGACTGCTAACATACACTAAAGTTAGCACGGTAGTGTTAAATGTCAAGTGCAACATAGCCGGAACCAAATACGACGTAGCCACACAGAAATGGGATGATTCGTGGGTGATACCTACCGCACAGCAGTTCCAGGAATTGTTTGACAACTGCACCCGCGAAGTTGTCAAGATAAATGATGTTGATTGCGTAGAGTACACAGGCCCCAATGGCAACACGCTGATTATCCCGCTTGATGGAGGATATAAAGAGGATAAAGATTTAAAAACTAGCTATAACAATCCTACTTATTTCTGGGTAGCAGACTTTACTTATCAATTGTACTCTGGTGGAAATGCTTCTGTCAGCAAAACATATGAAGGAGCAGGAAGTAATAATTTTAATGAATACCGATATAAAGGCAAGCAGATTCGCCCAGTAAAGAAACAATAACGGTTTTCAGCGCATAAAACAGAATAACGAGGGCAGGAACCCGATTCGTTTATGATTCGACAATCCTGTCCTCGTTTTTATTCTTGACTCTCTTTATCTCCGCATCCACCACATAAATGTCGCCGTCTGAATTTGAGGATTCCATCTTTCTTGCTATTTCCACATTGCGAAACATATATCTTACAGCATCCTCAGCGCTCATTAGCGATTGCGCCCACTCTTCTATTTTTGATCTAACCTCAATTCACTTTTTCTGTGCAAAATTACAAAAAAAAATCTTTTTGTTTTGTGTTGTGCTCACTTATTCGTACCTTTGTCCCCAGAAATGAATAAGAACTTATATATCATCAGTGGCTGTAATGGTGCAGGAAAAACAACGGCATCATATACAGTACTTCCCGAAATCCTTGATTGTAAGGAGTTCGTGAATGCTGATGAGATAGCAAGGGGCCTCTCTCCATTTAATCCCGACAGCGTTGCCATAGAGGCAGGACGCTTAATGCTGAAGCGAATAGACGAGCTATTGGAGAAAGGCGAAACATTCTCCATTGAGACGACCCTTGCCACCAAGTCATATATTAATCTTGTACGTCGGGCACGAGCAAAAGGATATGTGATAAAAGTTCTGTTCTTCTGGCTGAATTCTCCAGAGTTGGCTTTACTGCGTATTGCAGAACGAGTAGCCAAAGGTGGCCATAACATACCTGAACCGATTGTTCGGAGAAGATATGTTGCTGGCATCTGCAATCTCTTTCATCTATTTATGGACGAAGTAGATTATTGGGACATATACGATAACAGCGAATATCCTCGCAAGCAAATAGCATGTGGCGGAAAAGATGTTCAAACTGTTGTTTATGAAGAATCATTATTTGTTAAAATCCTGAGTCATGTCAAATAAAGAAATAAAAGAGTTCTCTGAAAAATTGAGAAACGGGCTTAAACTCGCCGAAAAAAGGATGTTAGAAGACAAAGCCTTTCATGGTGAGGATATTATTGTTTCATCAGATGGTGTAACATTTCGCCGCATACCTGCCAAGCAGGTAATAGAACAATCACGGGGACAGATACTTGATTGATTCTTGCATTTTACATCAATCAGTATCTGTCCTTCGCATTGTCGTCGGATTTTTATAAGCACCCTGCATGGATGGCTATGGCTAATAGGACGGCAGCAACCAATAAGATTAGCGTGAGGACAAAGATGATGAAAGCCACGAATACGCGCCAAACAGCACAGCAGCGAGGGAATGATGTTATAGAGTATGAGCATGTTGGAGATGTAAACCATCGTCACGAAGCTCTCTGAAAGGCGCAGGTCGGGTAACGAAGGCATAGCTCAGCGCTTAGGGCTGAGCTATGCCTTCGGTGTTGTATTTCTTACCGTTCTTATAGATGACCACCTGTCCGTTTTCCACGTACTTGCCACTTTCCCGGACATCGTTTGGCGTGGTTGTCTCTGCGATGCCTGTCACGCTGCTGCTGACGGCGGTCTCCAGCGCCAGGCGGATCATTTCGTTGAAGGAGTTTGCACGCTCTTCTGCCGTCAGCTCTATCTTGGTGACGAAGGATCTGCCCATCACCGATACGGGCACCCCCTTGTACGTGCCGGTATATCCCAACATAATTGTTATTTAATTGGAATTGAGTTCTTAGAGGTAAGAGGTGAGAGGTAAGAGGTAAGAGGTGAGAGGTAAGGGGTTAGAGGAAAGAGGTGAGAGGTAAGAGGTGAGGCGTTAGAGGAAAGAGGTGAGAGGTAAGAGGTAGCTGACGGACAGATAGGCAGAGAGTTCCGTGAGCAGGAAGAGTGCCCCACAACAGTCGCCTGTGTAGCCGTGCAGCCGTCGCCAGATGAAGAGGTAGAGGAAATACATGGTCAGGCAAGGCACGAAGACCAGCGTGCTCCACTCCAAGCGGTCCTGCATCCACCAGAGATACAATCCCATGGGCAGGAGACCCTGCAGGGCGAGCCCGATGCCGGCGGCAACAGGGAAGCGGCGATAGACCGTCCTGTTCTTAGCAGTCTGCTCCGTTCGGGCGTAAGGCATCATCTGCACCACCTGGGCGCTGAGCATCTTCGCATAAGGGTCGATAGCCAGGATGGCCAACGCCGCATCCAGGGGCTGCAGGGACCACAAGGCAAAGAAGAGCAACGCGAAATAAAGGATAAGAGCCAGCACACCATAGGTACCTATATGCGAATCCTTCATGATATCGAGGATGCGCTGACGGTCGCGCCCACCGCCTCCGAAGCCATCGAAGAAGTCAGCCAGTCCATCTTCGTGCAGAGCCCCCGTCAGTAGCAGTCGGCTGCCGATGGCAAGTATGATGGCTATCTCGTAGCAGAACAACTGCGAGGCCCCGTAGAGCACACCCGCCATCACTCCCGCCGTGAGCCATCCAGCCAACGGCCAGAACTCCACCACCCCCTGATAGGCAGCCTTTGGCGGCATATAGATGCGCCAGAAGGGCAGTCGGGTGAAGAAGATGAGTGCCGCCCAGAGGCGGTGGTACCAGAAAGTTCCCCGCCCTTCGGGGGACGACGTCCTGCTGGAGGAATTAGAAGTATTTGGTGATGTTTCCATTTTCAAAGTTATTCATTTCGTTCATCATACGCACGGCTGAGTCGAGCAGCGGGAAGGCGCAGAGTGCACCCGTGCCTTCGCCCAGACGGAGTCCCAGCGAGAGCAGCGGCTTGGCTCCCATCGCATCAAGCATTCGGCGGTGTCCACTCTCGTCGCCACAATGTCCGAATACCATGTAGTCCTGCGCCTGGGGATAGAGTCTGCAGGCTGCCAGGGCGCAGGCCGTCATGATAAAGCCGTCTATCAGCACTATCAGGTGCATCTCGGCAGCCCGCAGCATGGCTCCGATGGCAGCTATCATCTCGAAACCGCCGAAGTATTGGAGCGAAGAATCTGCTGCCGCCAGCGCATTCCATTTCGCTACTGATTGGCGGAGCACTTCACGCTTATGGCGAATGCCTGTAGAGTCAAGTCCGGCACCTGCACCTATACATTCGTCGAGAGGAATATTGCAGAAAAGGCTCATCCAGATACTTGACGGCGAGGTATTGCCGATACCCATCTCACCGATGCTCAGCACCCGGCACCCCATTCCCGACATAACGTCACCTGCCCGTGGCCCTTCAGCGATGCAGTCATCTACCAAGGCTACGCCCACTTCTATCGCCCTGTCGAACTCATCCTCCGTCATGGCGGGCTCGTAGAGAAAGTTTTTCGTGCCACGGGCTATCTTGCAATCGATGATGCCAGGGATGCCGGAGAGGTCGTAATCGACCCCCACATCGACGATGCGCAACTTAAACCCGTGCTGCCGACAGAACATATTCACGCCGCCGCCACCACGGGTGAAGTTAATCATCTGCTGCCAGGTGACCTCGCGCGGCGACACGCTGACCCCCTCGCGCTCGATGCCATGATCACCGCCCAAGAGCAAGTGGCAGGGATTTGCCAGCGAAGGCGTGAGCGTCTTCTGTATCAGGCAGACCTGCATAGCCAACTCCTCCAATCGTCCGAGCGAACCTTTCGGCTTGTTCAGGTTGTCTATCTTTGCCTGAATAGCAGGGCGCATTCCCTGGTCAGGCGCTTCAATATTGAATATCCTTTTCATGCGGTAACAAATTCTTCACCTTTCACCCTTCACCTTTCACCCTTCACCTTTCACCTTAACCGGAATCCCGCTGACCATCAGAATCACCTCGTCGGCTTTGTCAGCTACATACTGATTCATCCAGCCCTGCAGGTCAGTAAACTTCCGCTGCACCACATTCTCGCTGACGCCGCCCATGCCTATCTCGTTAGTCACGAAGATATAGACCGCATCGTGGGCCGTAAACTGGTCGAACTCGGCCTTCAGGGCATCGAGAGAAGCCCCCACCTCCTGCAGTTCGAAGAAGAAGTTGGTGCACCACAGCGTGATGCAGTCGATGACCACCACGCGCCCGGTAAGGTCGTGCCGACTCAGCTCCTGCTCCTCCTCGATATTCGTCCACTCCCGTCCCCGGCGCTCCTGGTGTCTTTGGACCCGTTCGCGGAAGTCATCGTCCCAGACGTGTGCCGTAGCCACATAGACAGGGTTCTTGCTCAACGAGAGCGCCAGTTCCTCTGCATAGCGGCTTTTGCCCGAGCGGGCGCCGCCAGTTATCAATATCACCTTTTTCATAGTAATGGGTAAATAGTAAGTCCGTAAATAGCCAATATCAGGATGATGGCGATGACCTCTGCTGCGCGGTTGATGCCGACGGCCTGCCGCATGTCGGCAGTCGTCAGCGGGCGCGGGTTCTCGCCAATATAGGGTTTGTCGAACAATTCGCCGAAGTAGTAATGAGGTCCTCCGAACCTACAGTCGAGAATCCCTGCCAGCGCCGCCTCGGGATAGCCGCTGTTGGGCGAGGCATGCATTCGTCCGTAGCGACGGACGAATGCTATTAGCTTTTGGCTTTTAACTCTTGGCCAATAGCTAATAGCTAACAGCCAATAGCCGACTATCATCAGCAAGGCCGTCAGACGGGCGGGAATGAAGTTGGCAACATCGTCGATGCGTGCCGCCCAGCAGCCGAAAGCCTTATAGCGTGCCGTGCGATACCCGATCATCGAGTCGAGCGTGTTCACCATCTTATACGCCATCATGCCCGGCACGCCAGCCACAGCCCACCAGAACAACGGGGCTATGACGCCGTCGCTTAGGTTCTCGGCTAGCGTCTCCAGCGCAGCCGTCCTAATCTCCTGCGCATCGAGATGCGAGGTGTCGCGACCCACGATACGTGCCACCTGGCGTCGTCCCTCGTCCAGAGAGCAGTCGACGGCCCAGAACACCTGTTGCACCTCACGTATGAGCGTCGTGCCTGCCAGACAATAGAATATCAGTATGGCGTCGACAACGACCAGCCCGTATGGACTGTTAAGCGATGGGATGCGGCATGACGACGGAGGGACGCAGACAGCCGCACGGAGCAGCCACACGCCTGCGAAGACAATGACGATGAGCAGCAGCGACATGACGGCCCCCTTCAGTTTGCGGTGGTGCCCTTTGTTCAGCCGATGTTCGCCAAAGGCAATCATCTTGCCGAAGCCCACCACGGGATGCGGCAGCCAGGCGGGGTCGCCCCACACCAGGTCGAGCAGCCAGCCAATCAACAGGGGCAATATGGGCAGCAACACGTCACTCATTTCCGCTTCACTTTACTGATAAACGTACGGATGGCCTGCACCAGTTCGGCGTTGCTGTCGGGATCTTGTGCGGCTATACGGAAATGACAATCCTTCAGGCCCTCAAAGTTCGAGGCGTCGCGAATCAGGAAACCGTGATTCTCAAGCAGATACTCCTTCAGATGCGCAGCCGAGGCCTGCTGGATGGAACAGAGCATGAAGTTGGTGTCGGTGGGATAGACATGGATGCCGAAGATGCCTCGCAGCCTGTCGGCCAGGATACGTGCCTCGCCCAGCAACTCTTCCATTAGGAAGCGCTCGTGGACATCCTGATGAGTCAGCAGCCACTTGCCTGCCTCGATAGCCAGGGCGTTGACGGCCCAGGGGCGGTAGTTGTCGCGCAGCCGTGCGATGACCTCCGAGGGAGCTACGATGTAGCCCAGTCGCAGCCCCGGTATGGCAAAGCGCTTGGTCATGGAGTGGACGACGATGACGTTGTGCATGGCGATGGCTTCTCGGGCAGACAGCAGCCGGCGGAAGGTGTAGTCCTCGTACGACTGGTCGACGACGAGCCAGCGATGCCGGCGCGACAAAACGCGGACGGTGTCGGTCGAGCGCACCTCGCCAGTAGGATTGTTGGGGTTGCAGAGCCAGCAGAGCTCCCCACCCTTCGGTGCCTCCTCGTAGCCAAACATGCGGCAGGCATCGGCATACTCGCTAAAGGTGGGACGCTTGACGGCAAACGTCGTCACGCGTGGTCCCAGCCTGTCGGCCTGTAGTCGTTCGTCGCGCAGGGTCTGTGCTATCAGGTAGATGGCATCCGTGGCGCCGGCGGTGACAAGCACCTCGCTGGGACTGATGCCCTGCTGGGCCGCTATGCCCACAGCCAGCGAGTGGGCATCAGGTTCCGGATAATGCCCAATGAGAGCCATCCAGCCCGCCATGTGCTGCTGCAAGGCCCAGGTGTCTATCAATGGCGATATGTTGCTGCTGAAGTTGCAGCGTATGTCGCCATACCGGTATATGTCGTCGCCATGTCCTTTAATCATCGTCTTGCAGAATTTGATAGAGTCGTGGTATATCTACATACTTACGAACATGCTCAGCGAGTTTGTCGTATTGCTGTTGTTTGAAGTCGGCATAGTTGACTGCGGTAGCCGATTTATCACTTTTCACTAATACCTTTTCCCTTAAAAGGTGTTCGATGACGGGCGCGTTGTCCAGGAAGCCGTGCAGGTAGGTGCCTATGCAGCGGTCGGTCTGCAGGATAGCCTCATCGGTATCGCTGACGCCCTGGTGAATCTCGTAGCCTCGGCACGTGTGACCTTCAAACTGGAACGTGACCTGTCGGGTGGTCTTCTCAGCAGTCATCGTCGTGTGGATGGGCAACAAGCCAAGGCCCGGCAGACTGGCTACGCTGCCCTCAATGCCGTCGGGGTCGCTGACCGTCAGGCCCAGCATCTGATACCCTCCGCAGATGCCCACGACGGTCTTGCCGTCGCGGTGGGCGCGCTGTATGGCCTGTGCACAACCGTTTCGCCGCAGTTCCAGCAGGTCGTCGAGTGTCGACTTCGTACCGGGCAGGATGATGATGTCGGCCTGACTGATGTCGCTGGTGTTATTTGTATAAAAGAGGTTCACGCGCGCGTCGCGCTCCAACGTGTCGAAGTCGGTGAAGTTTGAGATATGTCGCAGCAGTACCACGGCAACGTTCACCTTCCCCTCTGCTATCTCGCGTTGTTTCTTTTCCAGGCTTACCGAATCTTCTTCCTCGATATGGATGTCCTGATAGTAAGGCACGACGCCCAGCACGGGTACGCCGCAGAGGTCCTCCAGCATCCGGCGTCCCTCGTCGAAGAGCCGCATGTCGCCGCGGAACTTATTGATGATGATGCCCTTTATCAGTTTCCTGTCCTCGGGCGATTGCAGGGCGATGCTGCCATAGACCGAGGCAAACACGCCGCCGCGGTCGATGTCGCCCACCAGGATGACGCGGGCTCTGGCATGACGGGCCATCGACAGATTCACCAGGTCGCGGTCCTTTAAGTTGATTTCAGCAATACTGCCTGCGCCCTCCATCACGATGGGGTTATAGCAGGCCGTCAGGCGGTCGTAGGCCTTGCACACCTCAGCCCTAAAATCTATCCGCTCGCCACTCACCTCTTGCCGCTCACCTCTCACCTCTTGCCCCTTACCTCTCCAATAGTCGTACGCATCCTTGTTGCCAATCGGTTTGCCGTGGAGCACCACCTGCGAGGTATGGTCGGAGTTGGGTTTCAGCAGCAGCGGGTTCATATCCGTATGACAGGCGATGCCGGCAGCCTCGGCCTGTACGGCCTGGGCCCGTCCTATCTCCAATCCTTCGGGCGTGGCATACGAGTTCAACGCCATGTTCTGCGCCTTGAAGGGTGCCGGGTGATAGCCGTCTTGCAGGAAGATGCGACACAGAGCGGTGGCAATCACGCTCTTGCCGACGTCGCTGCCTGTTCCGGCCAGCATCACAGGATGAAGATTCTTCATAATTATCAATTGTCAATTATAAATTATCAATTAAATAGAGATGAGTGTAACTTGCTAAAACGTTTTTATATCTGAAGACCGGGGTATTGACTGGCTCGCCCTTGGCGTTATAAACCTGTACGATGCTCTTTGGCATGTCGCCCAGGAACTGCGTGTAGTGGAACTCATGTCCCCGATATTCCTTACCGTCAAGCACCAAGCGCCGGTATCCCAGCGAGAGTTTCCTGTCGCATTGACGTGCTGTGATGGTATAGGGCAACACGCCACACATGGGAAACTCGCCCGCATCGGTCACTATCTTCTCGCAGAGATACATCATTCCGCCGCACTCGGCATGAATTCTCCCCCCCTTTTCTGCATATTCTCTAATAGCCTTTCGACACGCCTCGTTAGCCACCAGCGCCTCCAGATGCTTTTCCGGATAACCGCCAGGCAGGTAGAGCAGACCTATGCCGTCGAGCTGTGGGACATCGGTCTCCGGGTCGAAATACGCGACTGTTTCAAAGCTGTCAGCCACCTCCTGATAGAGGAAAGAGAAGCTTTCGGCATTGCGGGCTATGAGAACCGGGAGTTTGGACGGAGCAAACTGCCAGTTTGGACGGAGCAAACTGCCAGTTTGGACGGAGCAAACTGCCAGTTTGAGCAGAGCCTGCCAGTCGACGTGCGTTTCCAGCAGTCTGACCAACTCCCGGGTCTCTGCCTTCTGCGAGAAATCGAGGCCCAGGTAGCGCGAGTCCTGCGCCAGGGCGTCGTGCTTGGGCAGGCAGCCGAAGCACGCTATGTGCAAGTCGCTGCACACCTGCTGCAGCAGGCGGTAGTGGCGCTCGCTTCCCACCTTATTAAATAATACGCCCGCCAGATGAAGATCCTTGCGGAAGTTGATGAAGCCTGAGAGCAGGGCCGCCAGCGAATAGGCTGCCGACTTGGCGTCGACCACCAGCACCACGGGGAGGCCGAGCGCATGGGCTATCTCATACGATGAGCCCCGGTCGCGGTCGTAGCCGTCGAAGAGTCCCATCATGCCCTCCACCACACACACATCGGCATCAGCGCCATAGTGTGCAAAGAGTCCGCGCACATGCTCAGGGGTAGCCATAAAGGTGTCGAGGTTGATGCTGGGCCGTCCGCACACCGCCGCATGGAACTTCGTGTCGATGTAGTCGGGGCCGCACTTGAAGGGCTGCACCTTGTAGCCCTTAGCCGCAAACAAAGCCATCAGCCCCCTGACAATAGTGGTCTTGCCAGAGCCGCTCGTGGGTGCAGCTATCATAAAAGCTGGTTTCATTGGGGCAAAGATACAAAAAACGTTGAACATTGAACGTTGAACATTGAACTTTTTTATGGGCAGTAGCAAATTTTTTACTTTTCGTTATTCACTTTTTACTTTTTTTTGTATCTTTGCACCCGAATTCATGGCAATCTGGTGGCTGATGCCGCCTGATGCGAGGGAATCCGGTGAGAATCCGGAGCTGTACCTGCAGCTGTAATCCCCCAAAGAAAGAGCCTGTTAGTATAACGCCACTGACGAATTGACAATGGATAATTGACAATTAATAGGAGTCGGGAAGGTATAACAGGCTGGGGAGAGCCAGAAGACCTGCCGTGGCAATTGACAATGGATAATTGACAATTGATAATTAAATGACGACCGTACAGGGATATGCGGTGCGAAAAGACGACATTGTTATGATGAAGAAACTGACAGTAGGACTACTGGCTTTATGCGTGGCGTTATCTGTCGAGGCGCAGAATGACATCTGGCGTGCAGATAGTCTGCAGGAGGTGGTCGTGACGGGAACCGGCACACAGCACCTGCTGAAAGATGCACCTGTGCAGACAGAGGTCATCAGCCACCGCCAACTGCAGCAGTATGGCGGACGCAGTCTGGAGGAGATACTTGCCGGACTGACCGCCTCGTTCTCGTTCAACGAGGGCGACATGGGCAGTCAGATGCAGATGAACGGACTGGGCAACAACTACATATTGGTACTCATCGACGGCAAGCGCATACATGGCGACGTAGGCGGGGAGAACGACCTCTCGCTCATCGACCCGCACAACATCGAGAAGATAGAAATCGTGAAAGGAGCATCGAGTGCCCTCTACGGCTCGGATGCCATTGCCGGCGTCATCAACATCATCACCCGGAAGCACAATGAGGCATTGCTGCTTGAGAACACCACACGTATGGGCAGCTATGGCGACGTGCGCCAGCACAACGGCATAGCGCTGGGCTTCGGACGATGGAAGAGCTACACCAACTTCCAACTGCAGCACAGCGACGGATGGCAGAACACAGCCACAGAGGACCCGCGCCAGACGGAATACCTTATTACCGACTCACGCAATAAGACCGTGAACAGGCACACCAACTGGCAGGTCAGCGAACGGCTGACCTTCGAGCCGACGAAGGGACTGGAGTTTTATGCCGACGGCAGCATATACCGTAAACGCATCTATCGGCCCAGCGGCATCTATCCCGGCGTAGACGTGAAAACCTACGACCTGCGCTATAACAACGCATCGGCATCGCTGGGCGGCAAGTGGTACTTCAGAGGTCAGAGGTCAGAGGTCAGAGGTGAGAGGTCAGAGGTGAGAGGTGATAGGGATGTCATAACGCTCGATGTGGACTGGAACCGCCATGCCTACTACTATGATTTCACGGCAGTAACGCTGACCGACGGCATATATAACGGGCAGCCCACCGCATATTTCCCCTATTATCCAGGGCAGCATCAGTTACAGAGCGACCAGCAGCGCATCATGGCGGCTCTGAAAGGCATCTTCACGCTGCCTGCTGGCAACAAGCTGAGCGCAGGAGCCGAATGGCGCTACGATTGGCTGAAGGCCCCCAACCGTGTAGCCGACGGAAAAGCTTCCGACAACACCCGGGCTGTCTATCTGCAAGACGAATGGATAAGCACGCTATGGGGCGACAATGGACTGCTGCACCTTACCGGCGGACTACGACTGACCGACAACGAACAGTCGGGGTTCCGCCTGACACCGAAACTGTCGGCAATGCTGGGCTTCGGCGATATGCGTCTGCGTGCCTCGTGGAGCCAGGGTTTCAAGACGCCCACACCCAAAGAGCTGTTCTATCACTATGTGCGCGACATGAACGGCACCTACCTCTATCTTGGCAACACGTCGCTGAAGCCGCAAACCAGCAACTATTTCTCGCTGAGCGGCGAATACAGCCGAAAAGGATTCTCGCTGACAGTCACTGCATATTATAATAAGGTGGACGACATGATTGCCCTCGTAACCATTCCCAACTCGCAGGTGCCGGGCGACCTCTACGCCAAGTACCTGCCGCTGAAGACACGTCAGTATCAGAACCTGGAGTCGGCAAAGACAAAGGGCATCGACGTAAACGTGCGCTACACCATCGGCCAGGAGTGGATGGCAGGCGCCGCCTACAGCTACCTGGACACCGATGCCAAGATTTATGATACCGAGGAAGAAAAGCTCACCGATGTGGTAATCGACGGTATGGCCCGCCATAAAGGCAGCTGGTTCCTGACATGGAATCACTCCTTCTCGCCATCCTACAGGTTTAGCGCCGGCATTTACGGACGCATGTCGAGCAAGCGCTACTATCAGATCAACGGCGACGGCAAGGGCTATCAGACATGGCGACTGACAACCACCCACGACCTGGGCAGCTCGAAGCGTATGAGCTATCGCGTGGAGGCCGGCATCGACAATATCTTCGACTATGTGGACCGCACTCCCCATGGTCTGCATCTTGGCACGACGACCCCCGGCCGCACCGTCTACGCCACTCTTACCGTGCGCTTCCATAAAGGTAAAAACCTGATTAACAAATATAAGTCTAACTTAAACTACAAACAAGATGAACAAGATTAAGTATGTTATGATAGCTATGATGGCTATTGTGATGGGAATGAGTTTCACATCGTGCAGCGATGATGACGACAACTCTTCAAACTATGAGAGATTCCAAAAGGCTGTCAACGAGACTGTAAACAAGAACAAGGCTCACAACAACGTGATACTGCTGGTAGCCTTCGGTTCAACATGGCAGCAGGCCTTCGACACCTTCGATGTGATTGAGGCAGAGTACAAGGCAAAGTTCGGCAGCCAGTGGGACGTGTTCCTGTCGTTCTCGTCGGCAAAGTGCATCAACGAGGCAGCTGCCGGAGAGAATGTTGACAATGCCGATCACCCCACAGAGGTTCGCAACTACTACGACCCAGAGCACTGGCTCAACGCTATCGGACAGGCCGGCTACAAGCAGATTGTGGTGCAGTCGCTGCAGGTGATTCCCGGCGAGGAGTACCGTCTGGTGCGCGACAACTATGTGAAGAGCTTCATGAACAACCGAAACCGTTATCTCACCGACGAGTATATGCACAGCATCGACAAGATGGTGGCTATCGGCACACCCCTGATGGCAGAGGAAGAGGATGTTGACAAGCTGGCAGATGTGCTGCTGGCAGAAAGCGACGTAAAGGAAGCCCTGCAAAACAACGGCATCGTGGCATTCATGGGACACGGCAATCCCGTAAACTACGACTACTATGGTGCCAATATCCGCTACACACAGCTCGAGGAGGCTTTCCTGGAAGATGGCAAGCGCTGCTATGTGGGCACCGTGGATATGGAGGACAACTTCGTGGAGGATGTCATCAGCCGTATGGCAGAGAATGGCATCACCTCGGGCAATGTGCAGCTCTATCCCCTGATGTCGATTGCCGGTGACCATGCTCACAACGACATGGCTGACGAAGACGATGACGAGAGCTGGGTGTCGGTATTCGACAGTGAAGGCTTCAACGTACAGGCCTATGAGACCAACTTCGCCACTCCCTGTTGGAAGAACACTCAGCAGATTAAGGACAACGGCTACATCCCTGCATTGGGTGAGCGTGCCGCTGTGCGCCAGCTTTGGATGAACCACACCCAGGATGCTATCGATGCCATCAAGAATGGTGAGGGTCTGTCGACACCGACAACCGCAGTTGAGGAGTAATAATGACACTAAGAAATGTTCTATTCGCAGCAGCACTCCTTTCGGGGAGTGCTGCTTACCCCCAAATCCATCAGATGGAGCGCAAGGACACGTCTGCCGTCAGTCGTTCCTATAACCTCAATCCCGTGGTAGTGACGGGCTCCGGTCATCACCAGCGACTGAAGTCCACCGCCACGCCTGTACATGTGCTTTCCTCGCAGGAGATACGCGAACTGGGCATCAGCACCTTCGATGCCGCCCTCATCAGGATGATGCCCCAGGCTTCGATGGCTCCCAACTCCATGGGCACGTTCCTGCGTCTGAACGGGCTGGGCAATAAATACATCCTAATACTGATTAACGGTCAGAAACTCTCAGGCGACATCTCGAACAACGTCGACCTGAACCGCATCAACATGTCGCGCGTCAAGCGCATCGAGGTGCTCGACGGAGCAGCCTCATCGCTCTACGGCAGCGATGCCATCGCCGGTGTCATCAACATCATCACCGAGCAACCTACACAGCAACTCGTAGGCATCACCAGCGATACCCATGTCAGCGGACACGGCGTGCTGACGGAGAGTGTCAACCTGGACATTTACAAGAACGGCTTCGGCTCATACACCTCGTTTACCCACGACCGCGCCGACAGCTACCAGACCACAGATCTGGAATACGTGAAGGGCTCCGACACGGAGACCCAGCACACAATAGCCCCTTTCTTCACGGGCTATCGCTCGAACATCCTCGGACAGAAATTTACCTACGCCCCCAACGAGCACTTGGCCCTGAACGCGGGCATAGACTATTCATATAAGATAACCGACCGCCCTAATACCGTGCCCGACGGTGCTGTCGTCGGCGGCACCGACTACGAGATGCGCTATAAAGGACTGCGCTGGAATGTGGGCGGTATCTATAAGTTTACTGCCAAAAACTCATTGCAGGCCAACTTCACCGTCGACCGCTTCCGATATGGCAAGGAGTACGACGTAGAGACGAAGAACAATGCCATCGGCGACTATATCCAGTCGAAGAAGCAACGCTCTATGGAGGGTGAGCTGAAGGCTATCCTCGGACTGACCTCCAACAGCACCACCATCTTCGGTACCGACTGGCGCAAGGACTATCTGACAGCCTCCTCTGGCAATATCAGCGAGCAGGTCTACACACTTGCAGCCTACGCCCAGCACGAGCAGAAGCTGCTGAAAGACCTCACGGCTACCATCGGCCTGCGCTATACCTACCACGAGACATTCAACAGTCATCTGACACCCAAGGCCACACTGATGTATGCACCTGGCAACTTCCGGTTACGCGCCACCTACTCGTCAGGCTTCCGCGCTCCAGGTCTTGATGAGCTCTACTACCACTACTTCTCCGTGAACCGCGGGAAGCCCCAGATCATCTTCGGCAACCAGGACCTCTCGCCAGAGAAGAGCCACTACTTCTCGCTGAATGCAGAGTATCGCACGCAGCAGGTCGCCATCGGCGTGACAGGCTATCTGAACCGCATCAACGACATGGTGGTACGCAAGAACATCGATACCGATGCTGCCACGATGGCAATGCTACGCAACGAGTTTCCTGAGATGACGGACGAGCAGGCCGGCAAGCTGGAGCGCTATTCGCTCTATCAGAACAGCGACAAGGGCGACGTCAAAGGTATGCAGGTGAACGTCTCGGCGAATCTCTTCGAGGGGTTCAATCTCTCTGTAAACTACGCCTATACCTATGCCCGCACCAAGAGTGTGTCCGACGGTTCCGCCGTCGATTCTGAGTGCTGGCAGCCCTTGGAGCGCAGCATCCGCCATGCAGCCACCATCACCGCCAACTATCACCAGACGTGGGGCAAGTACAGACTGAACGTCAACCTGAACGGGCGCCTGCAGTCGAAGACCTACTACCCCGACTACGAGGATGCACCTGGCTTTGGCATCTGGAACCTGCACACCACACATAGTTTTTTAGTTAATAGTTCAAAGTTCATAGTTCATAGTTTGGAGCCCAGTATCGGCATCGACAACATCTTCGACAGAGTGGATCGCCGCATTGACTCCACGAACCGTAAGTATGCGCTCTACAGTCCAGGCCGCATGCTGGTCGTAGGGTTGAAATTGAAATTCAAGCAATAAGAACGTAAATAGAAAGAATCGCAGATTAAACATACGTGTATTATTATATTAAGTTGAGAAAAGGAGGATTGTCGTGGGATTATGCCTCCTTTTCATTTTTATTTCGTAATTTTGCAGCCAAATTGTGTGCATCAAGATGGGAAAGATTATCATAGCAGGCATAGGACCTGGCAGCAAGGACGACATCACCCCCGCCGTACTCGAAGCAGTACGCGAGGCGGATGCCGTCGTAGGATACAAATACTACTTCCAGTTTATTGACCCCTTTGTGAAGGAGGGGTGCCAATGTATAGACACAGGCATGAAGCGAGAGCGCGAACGGGCCGAGCAGGCGTTTCTGCTGGCAGAACAGGGAAAGACCGTCGTGGTGATTTCTTCGGGCGATGCCGGCATCTATGGCATGGCACCGCTGATTTATGAGATGAGAGCTGAGCGGTTAGAGGTGAGAGGTCAGAGGTTAGAGGTCAGAGGTGAAAGTATTGACATTGTTGTACTTCCCGGCATCTCTGCCTTTCAGAAGGCAGCCTCGCTGCTAGGCGCTCCCATCGGTCACGACCTGTGCATCATCTCGCTCTCGGACCTGATGACACCATGGGAGGTCATCGAGCGACGGATAAAAGCGGCAGCGGATGCCGACTTTATAACCGCTGTCTACAACCCCAAGTCGCATGGACGTTACTGGCAACTGTACCGGCTGATAGAGTTGATGTTGCAGGAGCGGTCTGCCGACACGCCGGTGGGCTATGTCCGCCAAGCAGGACGTGAGGAGCAGGAGGTGAAGTTGACGACCCTCGGCGCATTCGACCCTGAGGATGTGGATATGTTTACGGTGATACTGATTGGCAACTCGCAGTCGTATATCGCCGACGGCAGGTTCATCACACCTCGTGGTTACTACCGCGAGGAGAAAGAGGATGGTATCAAGCCTGGACAGCAGATTATGATGGAATCGTTTCGCACCATCGAGGGCGATCTGCGGCGACAGGATTATCCGCTGGGACACAAGTGGGCATTGCTCCACGCCATACATACCACGGCCGACTTCGAGATGGAACGCATCCTCTATACCGACGACCATGCCGTAGAGACCTTATATAATAAGGTGAAGGACGGCACGCTAACGACCATCGTCACAGATGTCACAATGGTGACGAGTGGTATCCGCAAGGGAGCGCTCCAACGACTGGGCATCGAGGCCAAGTGCTACCTCAGCGACCCTCGTGTGGTCGACATGACGGCACAGCAACCTCTCACCTCTCACCTCTTACCTCTCACCTCTGAAAATATTACCCGCACCCAGGCCGGCATCCGGCTCGCGGTGGAAGAGCATCCCGATGCGCTCTTCGTTTTTGGCAATGCCCCAACAGCCTTGATGGAGCTATGCGACCTGATTCGCAAAGGCAAGGCCCGCCCGGCAGGCATCATCGCGGCTCCCGTCGGCTTTGTGCATGTACGCGAATCGAAACACATGGTGAAACCCTTCAAGAATATTCCCAAGATTATTGTGGAAGGTCGCAAAGGCGGCTCCAACCTTGCAGCCACCCTCTGCAACGCCATCCTGACCTTCGACGATGCCGAACAACTCAAACCTGGTAGAGACTTATGATAGAACATTTTCATTTTACCGGCATCATCATTGCCGTATGCACATTCCTGACCATAGGCATCTGGCATCCTATTGTCATCAAGACTGAGTACTACTGGGGTACGCGCCCCTGGATAGTGTATCTCCTGATAGGAATAGTGGCAATTGCGACTGCCTTGTTTATCGAGAACGCCATCATCTCGGCTGTCGTCGGTGTGTTTGGTGCCTCCGCCTTGTGGGGCATCGGTGAGCTCTTTGAGCAGAAGAAACGTGTTGAAAGGGGGTGGTTCCCCAAGAACCCCAAACGCAAAGACAAGCAGGCATGAAGTTCATCGTCATTGGCATAACGGACAATCCAAGCCCTTGGTTTCCGCCAGAGGTACTGGAGGTCATCAGACAGGGCAAGGTGTTCTCGGGCGGCAAGCGACACCACGAGATTGTGGCACCGCTATTGCCTGATAATGCAGAATGGATAGACATCACCGCCCCACTCGATGCTGTCTTCGACAATTACCAATTGTCAATTGTCAATTGTCAATTAATAATAGTTTTTGCCAGCGGCGACCCGCTGTTCTTCGGCTTTGCCAATACCATCCGGCGTAGGATGCCCGACGCGGAGTTGGAACTCTACCCGTCGTTCAACTCACTACAGATGCTGGCCCACCGGCTAGTGATGCCGTATCATGATATGCGAATTGTCTCGCTGACGGGTCGCCCTTGGCCGGAGCTCGACAGGGCGCTTATCGAAAGGGTTGAGAAGATTGGCGTGCTGACAGACAAAGAACACACGCCTGCTGCCATCGCCCAACGGATGCTGGAATATGGCTATACGTATTATACGATGCACGTGGGCGAACACC
>ERZ842401.1735-NODE-1735-length-30377-cov-29.211530_pt1 | contig 30377 bp, 24 predicted proteins | sample MGYA00521270_ERZ842401 | MGnify/ENA primary metagenome ERZ842401 (study PRJEB31892, sample SAMEA3878208) | bioreactor metagenome | biome: Moose rumen | place: Sweden | collected 2011-10 | study: EMG produced TPA metagenomics assembly of the PRJEB12797 data set...
AACGCGACAGACGTTCTAGCATAAGTGCAGCTATAAATAAGGGCTTGAAACAAGGGCTTGAGCGGGGGCTTGCACAAGGTCTTGCACAAGGGCTTGAGAGAGGTCTTGCACAGGGGCTTGAGCAGGGAATTGAGCAGGGAATTGCACAAGGTCGATTTGATGAAAAAAAAGATATTGTCAAGCGATTATATGCTTTAGGACTTTCTCCCGAACAAGTGGCACAAGGCGTTGGCTTGTCTGTTCAAGATATTAAGCAGCTAATGTAGTGCTTTTTGACAAAATCCCCCACGAGCAAGCGATATGCACTGTGGGGAATTTTTGTGTAAAGCCTAATGCTTATAAAGCAACTTTACGCGCCTCGTTTATAAAAACTGTCGCTCTCGCACGGAGTATAGAATACCTTTGTGCCGTCTTTTCCTCCAATAACGAACCACTATACGATATTCGGAGGTGTTACAAATTCTTTGAAAAACAGCAAGATTTCCTAAAAAATCTTCTGCATAAATGCCTTAATCTACAATTATTCCCTTCAATTCCTTTCGTAGCCCACTTTCCTTGAAAATGTACATCGTCTTTAAACGCTTTCTTGAAGCTATTCCAATTATCTGTCGCAATCGCACCATAGCTAATTCCAAGCGATTTCAATCTGTTTCGCAACTTTTGGGCAGTATGTGTATTTCGCTTTCCCCAAGCATAAGCAACTATTTCCCCAGTTTCTCTATGATATGCATAAATAAGCCAAACTATTCGCTTTTTGCTGCCAACAAAAGTCCAAAACTCGTCAACTTCAAGTGTGTCGTAATGCTTTTTCTTTGGGCTATGCGCATATTTTAGGTTCTTTAATATCTTGTAAATTGCATACAAACTTACACCAAAAGTTCTCCGTATACCGCGAATAGACTGCCCATTGGCTATGGAGCGTGCGATATATATAAGCAAAGTTTTATCACGCCCTGCTTGTTGGTAATCGGAGTGAGAGAGGAACTGTTTTCGGCAATCTTTGCAATAATAATTCTGCTTCCCATTGCGTTTTTTGCCGTTTCGTTTTATATTTATACTAAGACAATGGGGACAAGTTAGTGTTATGTTTATCGTAGACTATATAATACAACTTTTCCCATTGTTGTTTCAGCATACCTTTTGTAACACTACCAAGAAATGAAAGACGGCAAAAACAGAAAGCGTATTCTCAATAATGCTTTGAATAATTTTACAGAGGTTCTTTTTGATAGACCCGATAAAAAGCCAAATTATTATGCTGTTGTAAAGACAGGACATTATTATGATGTTTCTGTAATAGATACGGATAACAAAAAAGAGTTTTTTGAAGTAGTTGACTGGCGAGAAGTCGATGAAACGGAATATAATAGAATGATAAAAAATATGGAGCGTGAGGGCGGACAATTCCTCATAACAGATAAATCTGGGCAGCCGTCCTTTCTGCTCTTACGCTCCAGTCATTTCATTGTAATACAGGATAACGAAAAAAGCAACAGCCTTGCGGGGCTGTTTGAGCAAATGGAAAATCGTGAATGACTATATGTGTATGGATATACACTGTAATACAAAAGATTTCCTTGAATTAAGCGATTTAACAGAGTTTCAAGGGAATCTGAAAGAGAGAGAAAATACAGATTATGAAAAAATTGAAAAATCAATCAAAAAGCACGGTTTTTCTTTTCCGTTTTTTGTGTGGAAGCACGACGGATTGAATCACGTTTTAGACGGACACGGTCGTTTGGGTGCATTGAAAAAAATGGCTGAACAAGGCGAAAATATCCCGCCGCTTCCCGTGGTGTATGTGGATTGCAAAAACGAAAAGATTACTGGTATCTTAACAGGACATATTCACGATAACGGAATATCCCCTATCCGCAGTAATCTTTTCTATTTCACTGTAACACACGATAGCGAAAAAAACAAGAAAATCAGTTTCACGATGTTTTTGTGTCGGATATTGAATTATACAAAAAAAGCGATATTTTGTGTAACCTCTCGGATAACAACCGAGCAACTATCAAAATATCGCCTTATGATTCCATTTTAGCAGATGTCTTTTCTGTTGTCAATAATAAAAAAAATTGCACTTTTGATAACAGCATTTCTGGGCTGTTTGAGATGCGGTTGCTTTTATTGCGCTTATCGGTGCGAGCATGCTATAATAAACATCGACCGCTCCTTCACGGGAGCGTGAATCGGTGCTAGTTCGAGAACAGGTGGGCAGAAAATGAGAATTCCCGCTTTGTATATTATTTTGTTTGAGGCTGTAAAATGGACAAAAAAGAGTTTCGGTCGGAAATTATTGATTGGCTTTGGATTATTTTGGCGGTTGCTTTTATTTCGCTTATCGGTGCGAGCGTGCTATAATAAACGTCGACCGCTCCTTCACGGGAGCGTGAATTGAAACAGTACATCGTCGATTTTTACTTTATCGCCGTCCTGCGCTCCTTCGCGGGCGGGAAAAAGCGTTATATGTTCAAAATGTAATCAGAAAAAACAGCCTTGCGCGCGGTATAATGCTACCAAAGCACACAAGGAGAAAAGAATGTTGCACATAAACACACACGTTATTGATTCGTATATTGAGCAGTTGATGACAAAATCCACCGCAGAAATTCCCGTTTGGAACATCGAAAAAGCGCGCGCGGGCAAAAAATCGGGCTGGGATTACATCGACGGCTGTATGATACTCTCGCTTTTGGAGTTCTACGACACCACAAAAGACCAAAAATATCTCTCGTTCGCCGATTATTACGAAGATTATCGCATTCACGACGACGGCACCATTGACGGCTATCACAAAGACACGTGGAACGTGGACGAAGTGAACGGCGCGAAAAACCTCATCACGCTTTATTCGCTCACCGGAAAAGAAAAATACAAAAAAGCCGCCGACAACATCTACGACCAAGTGCTCCACCAGCCGCGCACCGCCGAGGGCAATTTCTGGCACAAAAAAATCTATCCCCAGCAAATCTGGCTTGACGGGCTGTATATGGCGCTCCCGTTTTATATGGAATACGAAGCGCGCTACAACGAAAGCCGCAACGCCGCCGACATTTACCGCCAGTTCTTCACCGTGCACCGCATTATGCGCGACAAAGAAACGGGCTTGTATTACCACGCCTACGACTCAAGCCGAAACAGTTTTTGGTGCGACAAAGAAACGGGCTTGAGCCAAAATTTCTGGCTTCGCTCGCTCGGCTGGTTCGCGATGGCATTGCTCGACACCCTGAACAAAGCGGCGGACAAAAATGCGGACGATTGGAACAAACTCAAAGACATCTTTTATGAGTTTATGGCGGCAATGATACACTTTCAAGACGACAGCGGAATGTGGTATCAGCTCCCCGCCAAAAACGACCGCGACAGCATTGCGAAAGGCAATTACCTTGAAACCTCGGGCAGTGCGATTATGGCGTATGCGCTGATGAAAGGCGCACGGCTTGCGATTTTGCCGGCGGAATATGCCGCGTATGGAAAAAAGGCATTTGAGGGCATCTGCCAAACATACTTAAAGACGGACGGCGGCAAGATGAGCCTTGGCGGAATTTGCCTTGTTGCAGGTTTGGGACCCGAAACGAACCTCCGCCGCGACGGGTCGTTTGAGTATTATATGAGCGAGCCTGTCGTTGAGGACGACGCGAAGGGAGTCGGACCCTTTATCCTTGCCTACAACGAATATCGCCTGCTCAATTAGCGCGTGGCGGCAATACCGAACGCCTTCCATTCCGTTTGCGGAAGCACGAGCTTTACGCGCTTTCGCATTGCGCTCACAAAATCGGTCATTGCTTTACATTCGTCGGTCAGCTCGGCGGTGCAGGATTTCAGCTCCGCCTTGAGTTGCTCCTGCTTTGAATTGAGCGCGGACGTTTTTTCAAACTTGGCTTCAAGCGCGGCAATATCGTCCGCGTTTATGCCGATAGGCGCGAGTTCTGCGACGTGCTGTTTCATACCTGCGGCGAGCAATCGCGCGTCGTTGAGCTGTTCTGCGAGTGATTTAGGCATTTGTTTTCTCCTCTCAATCAATTCTTCGTGATGTTACAAAAAAGAGAGCATATCTTTCGTAACATCTCCCCAATTCTGTTCTTCCTTGTTCGTTCCATTCTACACCATTGCCGTCTTTTCGGCAAGCATCGCCAGCCTTCCGCAATTCGTTGCGGACGTTTCGCACATCGTTGCGGAAAGTTCGCACATCATTGCGGAGAGTTCGCAGACCATTGCCGACGTTTCGCAAAGCATTGCGGAGAGTTCGCAAAGCATTGCCAAGTGTTCGCAATCCATTGCGGACGTTTCGCAGAGCATTGCGGATAGTTCGCAGAGCATTGCGGATAGTTCGCAGAGCATTGCGAAAGGTTCGCAAAACAGTAGGAAGGAGAAAACGGGGCGGAGCGGGGGAGGGGTGTGATTTGGCTAGACATTCGACCGTAAATCCTGCACAATGTCGGTATGACTTCTCTTGAAAAGTATTACAACAAGTTTAACGAAGAACCGCGGCTTTCGACGCGGCACGGTCAGGTTGAGTTTATCACGTCGATGAAGTACATTCACGAAGCGATTAGGGCTTTAGCGCGCGATGAGGTGAAAATCCTCGACATCGGGGCGGGGACGGGGCGCTATTCTGTCGCGCTCTCTGAGGAGGGCTTTGACGTAACGGCGGTGGAGCTTGTCAAGCGCAATTTAGACGCACTGCGCGCCAAGCACAAGATGGTCAAAACGTGGCAGGGAAACGCGATGGATTTGCATTTTTTGCCGAGCGAAACGTTTGATGTCGTGCTGCTCTTCGGTCCGCTCTATCATCTGCACCGCGAGGACGAGCGGCTCAAGGCGCTTTCTGAGGCAAAGCGCGTGATGAAGGCGGACGGCAGGCTGCTCGTTGCCTACATTATGAACGAATATTCGGTGCTCACCTATTGTTTTAAGGAACGGCACATTCTGGAATGTGTGGAAAAGCAGTCGCTGACGGAGGATTTTCACGGCATTTTCGGCGCGGACGACCTGTACAGTTATGTGCGCCTTGACGATATTGCCGCTCTCAACGAAAAGGCGGGGCTGGTGCGCGAAAAAATCATTGCGGCAGACGGGGCGGCGGATTATATGCGGCGGGAACTTGCGGCGCTCAATGAGGACGAGTTTTCGCTGTTTGTGAAATATCATCTTGCCACCTGCGAGCGCTCGGAGTTGCTCGGTTCAAGCGCGCATATCGTGGATATTCTGAAAAAGGAACAGCAATAAAGAGAAGAGCTAAAAGAAAAAAGGTCGGCAAAGAAAAGAGGAAACAAGGGGTTTAAGCCCCTTGTCAATACAATACAGTAGAGGTTTTATATGTCTATAAAAAAAATGATTGCAATCGCGGCGGGAATCGCCTTGTGTGTTGGTGCGGCGGCAGAGAAAACGCCGATTGAGAATCTGTATCGCTATCGGCTTTCTAACGGGCTGGAAGTGTTCGTGGCAGAAGAGCACAGCGAGCCGACGGTGTATATTAACATTGCGGTGCGTGCGGGGGCGGTGGCGCAGACGGCGGAAACGGCGGGGCTGTTTCATCTGTATGAGCATATGATGTTCAACGGCAATGCGCTGTATGCCACGTCGCACCAAATGGAACTGGAGATGAAAAAACTCGGCGTGATTGAGGATAACGGCTACACAAGCACGGACGAGGTGAATTATTTTTTTACGATTCCGTCAGACAAGGTGGAGGAGGGCTTGGCATTTTGGAATGCGGCGATTCGAAGCCCGCTGTTGAACGAAGCCGAGCTTGAAAACGAAAAGAAGGTCGTGCTTGCCGAAATCGAGGGCGACGCGGCAGACAAAAAATTCTGGGCGCAATCTTTTGTGCAGTCCGCGCTGTATCCCAAGGCGCCGTTTAAGCAGGACGCGGGCGGTTCGTTCGACGTGGTGCGCAATGCCACGGCGGAGCAGCTGCGCGAAATGCAGCGGGAATACTACATTCCGAGCAATGCCGCGCTGTTTATCGCCGGCGATGTTGATGTAAACGAGGTGATGCCGCTCGTGCGCGATATTTACGGCTCGTGGAGCAATAACGGCGCACAGCCGAAAGAAAATCTCGTTTCCCAGCCGAAAAATCCGCTCGAGAAAACAACGGTTGCTATCTATCCGACCCCCGCGGTTTCGGACAATTTTACGAGCGTGGAGGTCATTTTCCGCGCGCCCGACTGCGATTTTGACTTTGATGAAGTGGTGATTGCCGATTATTTGAGCTATATCCTTGGTTTTAGCGATATGCCGTACACGAAGACCTTTGAAAAAGATACGCGCCTGCGTTTTTTCAATGACGAAGACCGTGTTTCAAGCGGTCTGTATGTTGCGCGCCAGTCGAGTGAGTTTGGATTTAGCACCAATCTCAAAAATGCAGATGAGCATATTATTGACGACGCATTGTATTTCAAAGATAAAATCGTTGACGAGATTTTGCCCAAAATCGCCGACACCAAAAAATATTACACCGCCGCGTTCAGCAATCGGATTGTGGACGAGGCGAGCTATGATTATGTGCCCACCAAAAAGGCGAGCAAAGCGATAATCGACGTTATCGAACAGTTTTGGATTTTGGGAATTGCCGACGAGTATTTTTCTTACGATGAAAAGCTCTTCGATGTGCGTCAGTGGCAAATGCAGGATTTGGTCGAAAAGTATTTTACCCAAGCCGAACCGCTGGTGCTTATTGCGATGAGTCCCGAAAAGTTCAAGGAATTGGAATCGCCCTTGCGCCAAAGCGATGCCGTGATTATTGAGGACGATTCGTTTGTGTGGTGGAAAAACGAATTGGTTTCACCAAAGCCCGTGGTAACAACAAAAGAGGGCATTTACGTTCCAAACGGGCGCTACAACGGCAAAAGCGTAACATTGACTTTGGGCGAAATCAAGACGGCTGCGCTCAAAAACGGAATTCCCGTGTATCTGGTGCCTCACAAAGAAGACAGCGAGGACGCGGATTGTTCCGTGGAATTGGTGCTTCGCGGCGGATTGCAGCACATTGCCAAAGGCGAAGAAGGGCTTGAAAACTGCCTGTTTTTCTTGATGGCGAACAATTCGCAAAAGTACAGCGTGAAAAAGCGAAACGAATGGCTGAGCAAATACGATGCGGCAATCGATTTTTACAGCGAAGATTATTTTAGCTCGCTGTATTTGCTCTCGGGCAATGCACCTGATTTTTTCAAATGCCTCGATATGTTTGCCGACGGGATTTTGAACCCGCGTTTTGACGAAAAACTGCTTGCAATGGCAAAAGACAGCACGGCGCAAAATATCACGAGTTCCCTTTCTGACCCTGATTATTACGTTTCGCAGGAAAGCCGAAAAGAACTGTTCAAAAATATTCCGTATGCGTCTCATACGGGCTTTATTTCCACCGACTTCGATTTTGTAACGGCGGAAAGCCTCGGCGCGCTGTACGAGCGCATTATGAATGCAAGCGATATGTACATCGTTGCTTCTGGCGATGTTGACCTTGAAAAACTCGTGCAAAAACTCAACAAATCAATCGGCAAACTCGCCGCGTATGAATCTTCGTTTGTGCCGTTCTCGCCGTACACAATCGAAGAGGACGCTCCGAAGGTGTTTGCGCACGAAAATGCGGCGGGCACGGGCATCGCGTATAGCTTCCGCCCGGTGCCGTCCCGCGACAGCGAAGATTATGCGCCGCTTCGCATTGCGTCGGATATTTATTCGTCGGTGTTGTATTCGGTGGTGCGGGAAAAACACGGCGCGTGCTATTCGCCGAGCGCGTACAACTCAAAATTTTATGCCAGCGAATGTATCTTCAAGATTTCCGATTTTGCGCATTTCGCCAGCTATCTTGCCGAAGCAAAATCCGAAATGCTTTCGGGGATTTACATTGACGAATTGCTTGAGGGCGTAAAAATTGCGGTGGTGCGGGATTTGGAATCTGGCTGGTCGTCGGTGCGGGGTAAGGCTTCGCTCATTGCACGCGATACGGTGTATTCCAACAATCCGCGCTGGAGCGAAGATTTTGCAAAAAAGATAAACGCCGTTACTGCCGACGATGTGCGCCGTGTGTTCCAAAAATACTGGGTGGACGCGCCGTGCCGCTGGTTTGCCGTTACTGGCGCAGACGAAGTGCAAAAAATCCGCTTTGAATAATCTTTTTTAAGACAATGCAGAGGCAACAAGGGGCTTAATCCCCTTGTTTCAACAGACATTGAAGATAGATTGCCGTGTCAAGTGCGGCGCGTGTTTTGCCCAAAAATGACAGACTTAAAAAATATTCAATTCCATTTAAGAAAACAATTTCGCGCCGTGGAATGATTCCATTAGTTGAAACGGCTATGCGCTCACCGCACCGATTGCGCCGAACACGCCCGCGCTCATCAAAAGCATAATCACGCCCGCGAGAAGCACGCCCGCCATAACCGCAAGCACGGTTTGCTTAAAATCCATATCGAGCAGGCTTGCCGCCAGAGTGCCCGTCCACGCGCCCGTGCCCGGCAGGGGAATACCCACGAAGAGCAGCAGCGCGACGAAAAGCCCCTTGCCCGCTTTTTCTTGCAGTTTTTTTCCGCCCTTTTCGCCTTTTTCGAGGCAGAACGTGCAGAATTTTCCGATAATCGCCTTGTCTTTTCCCCACGTCAAAATGCGGCGCGCAAAAAGGTAAATGAACGGCACGGGAATCATATTGCCCACGATACACACCGCATAGGAGGCGAGCAGCGGCAGGTTTAAGCCTTGCGATACGGGAATAGCGCCTCGCAGTTCGATGAGCGGAAGCATTGAGATAATAAAGATGGTCAAAAATTTGCTAAACATATCGCAGATTATAGTGGAAAACATCTGGAATGAAAAGCATATACAAGGCGGAACGTGTTGACGATTTTACAAAAAAAATGTATAAATATACAAAATAGTCGCAGGCGGCTTGCATATTTTTGCAAAATTATATGCACCGCCTTTTTTGTGAGGAATCTATGATAGAAATCATCGAACAGGTTAATAATGCCATCAACGGCGTTGTTTGGGGAACGGCTGGCATTGCGTTGCTTTTGGTGGCGGGGTTGGTTATGACTGCCGTAAACCGCGGTTTTCAGTTCACGCATCTTGCTCACTGGATTTCAAAGACAATCGGCGCGATTTTTACCGATAAGCACATTACGGCTCACACGGCGCGGGAAAACAAGGCTATTTCGCAGTTCCAGAGCCTTTGTACAGCGATGGCGGCGACTATCGGCACGGGAAACATTGTCGGGGTGGCAACGGCGATTATTTTGGGCGGTCCCGGCGCGATTTTTTGGATGTGGATTATGGCGCTGGTGGGAATGATGACGAATTATTCTGAAAATGTTTTGGGCATTTATTTTCGCCAAAAAAGTGCGTCTGGCGAATGGCGCGGCGGTGCGATGTATTATCTCAAGGAAGGTCTGGGCGGCTACAAGGGGCTGAAAACGGTGGGCACGGTGCTTGCGGTGCTGTTTTCGGTGTTCTGTTTGCTGGCGAGTTTCGGCATTGGGAATATGAGTCAGGTCAATTCGATTGCGAGCAATATGCAAAGCGCGTTCAACGTGCCGTCGTGGGTGACGGGCGTGGCGCTGATGGTGATTGCGGCGCTGGTGGTTCTGGGCGGTCTCAAGCGGGTTGCCACGGTTACCGAAAAGCTCGTGCCGTTTATGGCGGTGCTGTATATTGCGGGCGCGTTCATTGTGGTTTTTATGCACGCGAGTGCCGTCCCTGCGGTGTTTGCGTCGATTTTCCGCGGTGCATTCGCAACGTCTGCGGCGGGCGGCGGAATCGTGGGCTATGGCGTAAAATCTGCGATTACGTGGGGCTTTAAGCGCGGAGCGTTCTCGAACGAGGCGGGGCTTGGTTCTTCGGTGATGGTTCATTCGAGTTCCAACGTCAAGGAGCCAGTTCAGCAGGGAATGTGGGGGATTTTCGAGGTTTTTGCCGATACGATTGTGGTTTGTACGCTCACGGCTTTGGTGGTGCTCACGAGCGGCAGTGTAGACCTTGAGACAGGGCGAATGCTCACGGAGAATGCCGGCGCGGGGCTGGTCGGCGAGGCATTCGGCACGGTGTTTGGGCATTATGGGCAAAAATTCATTGCGATTGCGATTTTGCTGTTTGCGTTTTCCACGTCGCTTGGCTGGAGTCATTACGGCTCGACAGCGTGGCAGTATCTGTTTGGCGAAAAGTCGATAATCTTGTACAAAGCGGTATTTGTGGCAATGATTTTCTTCGGCTGTACGATGCGCCTTTCGCTTGCGTGGGATTTAAGCGACACGTTTAATGGTTTGATGATGATTCCGAACTTAATCGGCGTGCTGTCGCTCTCTCCGCTCGTTGCACGGATTACCGCGAATTATGTGAAGCGCGTTATTCGCGGCGAATCGGAAGAAGCACTTTTGTCCGCGTACACGAAGGTGGAAGAACGCCAAAAAGAAGTGGTCTGAAAAAAGAGGATAGGGCGTTGAGCCAATAAAAAACTCCCGCAGTGTTGCGAGAGTTTTTTTGTGTCAGGCTTTATTTTTCCTGAACCTTATCCTTTTCTTTCTTGATTTTGGTGTCGAGCACGTCCATCATTTTGTTAAGACCTGCTGCGAAATCATAATCATCGCTTGCAACGTGCGCATTTGCACCCCAACGGAAGTTTACCGTGCAATCGAAATAAAATTTCTTGTCTTCGCGCACGCGCAGAATCAAGTCAACGATATGCTCTTCGGCGTACTTTACGCGCTCCAGCTTTTTGTTGATAAGGTCAGTCTGGTCTTTTTCAAAATTAAAACCTACAGCAGAAATCGATTTAGTCATATAAAACGCTCCCTTGCCCAGATTTTTCAATCTAGCTGGTTTATATTGAAACCGCATACGCAGTTCATACTTAAATTATACACTCACTCTGTGAGAAAATCAAAATTTATTTTGTTTTTCTTAACAAAATATTTTATGATTTTCAATTCTGCTTGTATTTACGCTTGTTTTCGCACCAAAATGCTCTTTTTAGAACAAATCTAAAAGTGGATTTTGTCTTTATTTTCTGGTCCCACCATCACGAACCAGCGCGAAGAGCCGTCAATCCAGTATTTTTTGAACGCCGCCGACACATCGTCCGCCGTAACTGCACGAATCTGCTCCAGCCGTTTTTCGCTGTAATACGGGTCGTTGTAGTTGCGGATATTGTTCACGATATTCGCGGTCATACTGCCCACCGTTGCCTGAGAAGCATAACTTGAATTGATAAACGAGTTTTTGTATCCGTCCAACCGCGATTCCACGGTCGTAAACTGATACGTTCCGTCTTTGTTTGCGGTTTCAATCAATTTATCTTCCGCCATATAATCGCGCGCTTCTGCCATATACTGTGCAAAATGCTCTGCGTCCGACAACTTGAACAGATATTCAAACCCGATAGGCGCAAATGAACTGCCCGTTGACGTTGAAGGCGTGTAGCACGCGCCGTGATGTTCGCGGACGACGTTGAAAAGCGTGTCGCTGAAAATTTCCGCCGCAATTTTTGCAGACACATAATCGCTGTCTTCGATTGACGGAGCGGCAAAAACGCGCGCCACAAATCCTGTGCCCTGTGCGCTCGGGTGCGAAAGAACGATATTTTCGCCCGTGATGTTCACTTTCGGCACGTCGATTTTGTTCCGAGCTGAGCCGCGCCCTGTTTTGAGCTTGCCAATCGTCTTGTTGAGCGTGGCAACGAGTTTTTTTGCGTTGATGTTGCCGCCTGCCACGATGTACATATCTTCGGGACGCATAATCTTTTCGTAGAGCGCACGCATATTCTCAATCGTAATGTTATCGACTGTTTCGGGTTTTGCGCCCATCGTTACGGAATACGGGTGATTTTGATACACTTCGTCGTCAATGCGGTCGCTCAAAATGGATTGCGGGTCGTTCAAATCGTGCTGAATGCCTTGGCGCAGATTGGTCATATAATTGTCGTAGACTTTCTGCTCGAACACGGGATTTACCACGCTGTCGCCCAAAATCGAAAGCATTTCGTCAAAATAGGGAGAAATCGCCGTAACCGACAATCCCGCGCCTCCAATTTTTGCAAAACTAGACACCGACGCGCCTGTTCTAAACGCCGTCGTTTGTCGCGTTGCATAATTATATTTCTTTGAACTCGAAGCCATCATCTCAAAAAGTGCGCTTTCCAATCCTGATGTTTCTTCCGTTAAATGCTCAATGCCGCCCAACAGCGATACATACACAGAAGACATTTTTGCGCCTTTCACGTTTTTCACATAAACGGGAATCCCGTTTTTCAGCGTGTATGTTTCGATGTCGTGCGGCTGCGCCACTTTGGAACTGTTATCCACGCTCTTTTCGCTCGGCACATAAATCTCGCTTTGCTCCGGCACGGCGTTTTCCAGCGCAATTTTCTCGGCGTTCGGCTGGAATTGCTCCATTTTCCACCACGTATGTTCGTCCTTTATCTCTTCCGCGCCGATTGCCGAAAGACTGTTCTTCACTTTTTCGTAGACCGCGGGATTTATCTGAATGAGAATGAGCGGCTTTTTTCCGTCGATGTATTTTTCCACAAAATCCTGCATATCCGCGCTGGTAACGCCGGCAATTTTGTCGTTGTAGGTGTAATAATAATCCGCGCTTGTTGCGCACCACCAGAAACGCAGCGTATTGAGCAGCCCCGTTGCCGTCTGCGACACGCGAATATCGTCGTCGCGCAAACTGCGGGCAATCGCTTCGATTTTTTTCTTGGAAAAATTTTTCTTGTCGCGCGCAATATTCGGCAAAATCTGTTCGCGCACCGTTTTTTCCAACAGCAAAACGCGCTCGGCAATCTGTTGCTCAGGATTGAGCATAACTGCGCTAAAATACAGATTTCCCGCCGCGCGCGATGTGCTGTAGCCGCCGGAAACATAATCCACATCGGGAATTCCCAATTCTGCGGTTTTCACGAGCGTTTGGCAAAACTCTCCGTCGGGGTCAGCCAAAAGCTGGCACAGATAATCCGCCGTGTATGTGTCTTCCAGTGCAAAATCCGCATCAGGACCGCGATAATTCACCGAAACCGAAACCATTTCGCTGGAAATCTTGTCGTAGGGCAAAACACCAATCTGAATAGAAGAAAACGGCGCCGTGTTTTGCTGTTTTCCGTTTGCGGGGCGCTCGTTGCCGTTGTTGCTCCATGTGCCGTAAATCTTGTTTACCAGCGCGAGCGTTTCTTCTACATTCACATCTCCGCCGATGAACAGCGCGGCATTTTTTGGAATGTAATATTTTGACTGCATATCGCGCATTTGCGCCACCGTCGCATCTTTTACGACCGAAAACGAACCGCCTGCGTCCAAGCGATACGGCTCGTCGGGAAACATCTTTGTCAAATAATAATCCGAAAGCCACGAAGACGGGTCAGCCGCTCCGCCCTCGATTTCTGCCAAAACGACCTTCTTTTCGTTCTCAAACTCCCGCTCGTCCAACAACGGAGAGCGAATTGCCGCATTCCAAAACGCCAAGCCTTTTTCCAGCTGGTCTGACGGAATCGTGAAAAAATAATTCACATGGTCGCTGCTCGTCGTGCCGTTCCAATTCGACACGCCCATATCGCTCAATGCGCGCTTCACCGCCGCCGCGTTCGGATACAGCGCATTGCCCTTGAACATCATATGCTCATACAGATGAAACAGCCCCGCGTTTTCGGGCGTTTGCGTAATAGCGCCCGCTTTCACTGCGATTTCCACATACGCAAGCGGCACGGTGTGATTTTCCGCAATAAACACGGTCAGCCCGTTGTCGAGCGTGAACTCGGAAAGATTTTCAATCGGCGTTTTTTCTGCAAAAACTGCCTGCACAAACAAAATTGATACCGCACAAACGGCAGTGAACAATTTTCTCATACCCATTCTGTCCCTCCAAAAGTATGCAAAATGAATTTGGTACAACGTAGCACACATATTTTTTTTGTACAATGATTTTTTTTGATTTTGCGCAATAGCATCGCTGTGTTTTTTCCTTTGTCATTCTGAGTGCTTGACACGGGAATCTATCTTTTGTAGCCATTTTGGAAAAAATTATCAGGTCAAGATGAGAAAAGACGAAAAGCACCTTTTTTGCCTGCTCTTTTTTTCGAGAAGACTGTTTCTGCAAAAAAATGGCTTCTCGAGTTTTCGAGTTGGTCAATTTTTTTCCGCGCAAGCAACTCTTTTTTTCGAGAAGACCGTTTCTGAAGAAAAATGAGCTTCTCGAGTTTTCGAGTTTGTCAATTTTTCTCCGCGCAAGCAACTCTTTTTTTTGAGAAGACCGTTTCTGAGCAAAAATGAACTTCTCGAGTTTTCGAGAAATGTGCGCGGAATTTTTACAGACGAAAATCACTAAAACTGTCGACTATTTAACTAAAAAAATGTATATTAAGATATACCTGTTTGCAAAAAATAAGGAAAATGAGGTTTTTTTAATGAATAATAATGAAAATCCAGACGACCGCGACCCGTATAACTTTTTCAAACTTTCGACAGAGCCTGAAGAGGGCGGCAATGGAGATAAAAACGGGAAAATGCGACCGCGTTTGCCGTTTTGGGGACTAATTTTAATTGTGCTCGGTGTTGTTGCTATCCTCAATATTTTTTTGGAGCAAAAGCCTGAAAATCTCATTGATTTTTCGGAATTTACAAACAAAATTGAGACAGGCGACATCGTTGAAGTGGAATTGGGCGAGAATTATTATATCGGCTACGGTCCAAAACTTGCCACGATTGTGCGAAAAGACCCGTCTTGGCGCGAGCTTTTGCAGGGAACAGCGCAGTCAAATCGCACCGTGTACCGCACGAGTTCGGGAAACGTGATTTTGACCAGTTTTATGGATTTGCTTGCCGAAAAAGAAGTTACGTTCCGTTTTGCATCAAAACAAAATAATTATCTGATTCAGCTTCTCATCAATCTTATTTTGCCGTTCGGTTTTATTTTCTTGATGTATTATTTTATTTTCCGCAAAATCGGAGGCGGATTGGGCGGTATGGGCTCGATTTTTGGGGCTGGCTCAAACCGCGCCAAAGCTGTGGACGAAGGCAAAGTGAAAACCCGATTTTCCGATGTTGCCGGCGTGGACGAAGCGAAAGAAGAATTGATGGAAGTGGTGGATTTTTTGAAATCGCCGCAGAAATACACCGAAATTGGCGGACGCATTCCAAAGGGTGTGCTCCTTGTGGGACCGCCGGGAACGGGTAAGACGCTTTTGGCGCGCGCTGTTGCGGGCGAGGCGGGCGTTCCGTTCTTCCGCATTTCTGGCTCGGATTTCGTGGAAATGTTCGTGGGTGTGGGTGCAAGCCGTGTACGCGATTTGTTTAAGCAGGCGCACGAAAAAACCCCGTGCATTATCTTTATCGATGAACTTGATGCCATCGGAAAAAGCCGCGTGAACAACCTTGGTGGCAACGATGAGCGCGAGCAGACTCTGAACCAGCTTCTCGTGGAAATGGACGGCTTTGACAACGAAAAAGGTTTGATTATTCTTGCCGCAACGAACCGCCCGGATATTCTTGACCCCGCGTTGCTTCGACCGGGACGTTTTGACCGTCAAGTTGTGGTTGACCGCCCTGATGTTACGGGGCGCGAGGCGATTTTGAAAATCCACGCAAAGAACGTAAAGCTCGATTCTGGCGTGAATTTCAACACGATTGCGCACGAAACGGCGGGATTTGCAGGCGCGGATTTGGCAAACATCGTGAACGAGGCGGCTTTGCTGGCGGTGCGCGGCGGACGCAAATTGGTTTCGATGCAGGATTTTGACGAGGCGATTGAAAAAACTATCGTCGGTTTGCAGAAAAAAACGCACGTTGTTAAAGAAGTTGAGCGAAAAATCACGGCGTATCACGAAACGGGACACGCGCTTGTGGCGGCGTTTACGGAAGGTAGCGACCCTGTGCACAAAATCACGATTATCCCGCGCGGAATGGGCGTGGGGGGCTTTACGATGCAGTTGCCGCAAGAAGATACATATCTTAAGACCGAAAAGCAGCTTTTGGGCGAAGTTGATGTGCTTTTGGGCGGACGCGCGAGCGAGCAAATTGTGTTCAGCGAAATCAGCACGGGTGCGTCAAACGATATTCAGCGTGCAACCGATATTATCCGCTCAATGATTAGCGATTACGGTATGAGCGAAAAATTCCGCAATATGACGCTCGGAAAGCACGGCAAAGGCTACGATTCGGGAGAGCCATCGCTGGTGCGCGAGTACAGCGAAGATACGCAAAAATACATTGATACCGAAATTGCGCGCATTATGGAAGAGCGCTACAATTATGTTTTGGGTTTATTGTCGTCAAAACGCGATTTGCTGGAATATGTTGCAAAACTGCTTTTGGACAAAGAAACCGTGGACGGCAAGGAATTCAACGAAATTATCAAGGCGCACAATCACGCTGCGGAGCTGCAAATTGCGGCGGTAACGGGCGGCGGCAATGCCGACAGCGCAGGCTCTAGCGAGGCTCAGGGCACGGAGACGGCGGAATGAAAAAGGCGTTTTTGTTTTTGTGCACTGCATTTTTCTCGGCGGCACTTTTTGCGCAGTCGTCGATTTTGACGGTGGCGGAGTTTTTTAAGAGCGTTTCTGAAAATTACGGCAGAATTTCGGATTTTGAAGTAAACACCGAAATCACGGTCGGAAAGCAAACGATGAACGGCAAGGTTTCGTTCAAGCGCCCTAATTTGCTCCGAATCGATTTTTCATCGCCTGCCAATCAGGTTATCGTGTTTAACGGCGACGACCTCACAATTTATCTTCCCGGCGCATCGGCAGTGCTTCAGCAGCACGTTGAAAGCGATGCAAACGGGGCTGCTCTTGCGACTCCGCAGGGGCTTTCGCTTATGAGTCGCTATTACTATATGGCGTATGAGTCTAGCCCGTCTGCTGTGCCTCTCGAAGATGGTTCTGAAGAAAAGGTTGTGCGCCTTGTTTTGAGTCGCAAAAACAGCACGGAATCATTCCGTCAAATCAGGCTTTCAATTTTGCCCGATTCAAAGTTGATTCGGCGTGTGGAAGCCACAACACCGCAGGGGCAGACGTTTACATTCGATTTTTACGATTACAATTTGAATACGGGAATGGCAGAACAACGTTTTATTTACGACGCACCGTCCTCGGCAAACAATTACAATAATTTCTTGTATTGATTAGGAGTTAAAAATGGAAAGCTACGGTTCTTTGCTGAAAACGGCTCGCGAAAATAAAGAAATGACGATTCTTGATGTCGAGCGCGATACTGCGATAACGCGGCAATACATCGAGGCGATGGAGGAAGAAGATACTGCCGTTTTTCCGGGCGAGGCATATTTAATCGGTTTTTTGCATAATTACGCGGAATTTTTGGGACTCAACGGCGATATGATTGTATCGCTGTACAAAAACAAAAAATTGCAAGAATCGCCGATTCCAGACGGTCTTGTGCCCAAACATCGCCCTGTGTGGATAATTCCGCTGGTGAGTTTGCTGATTTTGGCGGGTTTGGGCGGTATTGTGTTCGGCACGGTCAAACTCGTGGGATTTATCACGATGTTGCAGGCGCAAAAAGCCGAAGCTGCGGAAGAAACGCAGCGTTTTCACACTTACACGCTGAGCGAAAAGCCGCTTCAGAGACGCATCTACAAGGGCGACCATATTTTGGTGCCGCAGAGCGAGGGAAATATTGACCTTGCGGTTGCAAATACGCTCGGGCTGCTTCAGCTTGAAACACCGGCAGGCTTGCAGGTCATCGATTTGAGCGACGAAGTGGAATTGGACATCGACAACGACGGCGTTCCCGATATGATTGTGTATGTTTCTGATGTGTCGAATACGGATTCTGACCGCGGTGCAGAGGTGCGAATGTTGCTCAAAACGGGCAGTGCGGTGGGAATCACGAATCTTGACGAAATCCAGTCAGCCGATGAATTGCCGACGAACGCAACTCAGTTTGAAATCCTTACGGATAATCGCGCGTATCCGTTTACTATCAATGCGTCTTTCCGTGCAAATTGTCTTTTCCGCTACCGAATTGACCGCAAAGAGCCAATTGAGGACTATTATTCGAGCGGTCAGGTCGTTACCATTACATCGCAAAACGGTACGAGGCTTTGGATGTCGAACGGCAACGTGGTAAAATTACAGGTGATTGCAAACGGACGTTCGTATGAACTGGAGCCTGTGAAGGCTGGTCAGGTGCAGACAGAAGACGTAAAGTGGGTGAAGATGTCTGACGGGCGATACAGATTGGTGGTGGTTGAAATTGACTAAATTTTTTCTTGACCAGCACGGTTGTGCAAAAAATCAGGTGGACGGCGAGCTTTTGATACACAGGCTTGTTTCTCGTGGAATGACGCAGGTTTTCGACGCGGGCGAGGCTGATTTAATCGTGGTGAATTCGTGCGGTTTTATTGAGTCTGCCAAAACGGAATCGCTAGAGGCTGTGCTTGGCGCAAAAAAAGCGTATCCGAATGCAAAAGTGCTGCTCTCGGGCTGCCTTGCTGAGCGGTATGCGGAGGTTTTTCGCACTGAATTGCCGGAAGTGGACGGCATTTTAGGCAATGGCGATTTATCTGCGATTGACGGCGTTATCGACGATATGGAAAAAAATGAGCGCCCCGTGGTAAAAAAGGCGCAAGTCGGCGTGTGTTGCGGCGAACGAAATATGCTGCTGTCGTTTCGTGGCTCGGCGTATGTAAAAATCACGGAAGGCTGCAACAACAACTGCTCGTATTGTGCGATTCCGATTATCCGCGGCGAACTGAGAAGCCGAAAAGCAAGCGAAATTGTTGATGAAATCAAAGAACTGCTTGCGAAGGGGATTTTTGAGTTCAATCTTGTTGGTCAAGACTTGGCGGCATACGGTACGGGGCGGCTGGACAATGTTTTTGGCGAAGGAAAATCGCCGTTGAATTGCCGAGACGGCAAGCCTTCTCCGCTTTCTCGGCTTTTGCGTGAAATCAGTGCGATTGCGGGCGATTTTTGGATTCGCCTTTTGTATATCCACCCCGACCATTTTACCGAGGATATTTTGCCCGTGATTGCCGCCGACAAGCGCATTTTGCCGTATTTTGACATTCCATTTCAGACTGGCGACAATGCGATGATTCGCGCGATGAACCGCACGGGAACGGCGGCACAGTATGTGGAGATTGCAAAAAAAATCCGCAGTGTGCTGCCGAATGCGGCACTGCGCACGACGTTTCTCACGGGATTTGCGGGTGAAACCGACGAGGCGCAGGCGAACACCGAGCAGTTTTTGCGCGAAATTGCGTTTGATTGGTCTGGCTGTTTTCCGTACAGCCGCGAAGACGACACGCCGGGCGCGAAACTCAAAAATCAGGTTTCGCACAAAATTGCAGTTGCTCGGGCGCATCGGCTGGAAAAATTGCAAGCAGAAATCACGCGGGAACGGCTTTCGCTTCGCACGGGGCAGGAATACGACGTGCTGGTTGAAGAAATTGTGGACGGCGAGGACGCCCTTGCGATTGCGCGGGCTTGGTTTCAAGCGCCGGAGGTTGACGGCAATGTGGTCATAAGCTACGACAGAGACAATCCCGACGAAAATGCGGCGGTGCAATGCGGGCGGCTGGTGCGCGTGAAAATTACGTCGAGCGGTGCTGTTGACCTCAACGGCGAGTTCATTTGCGATTCTCCGTTGAACGCGAATCGTGCGCCGTCTCTGCTGGATTTTGCCGAAGCCAGAATCAACGAAAATGCGCGCGGGGAATCAGCCGCAACTGCCGAAAAAAATCTTTAGCACGATACACGAACAGAATGGAAGAAAATCACATTTCAGACGAAGACTCAGGCTGGGCGGACGATGATTTTGCCGCGTTTAATGCGATTCATAATCAATCAAGCGGCAACACCGAAGAATATCTTTCCGTGCTGAACGCGGAACAGCGCGAAGCCGTGGAACATTCAGGCTCTCCCCTTTTGATTTTGGCGGGCGCGGGAAGCGGAAAAACCCGCGTCATCACCACGAAAATCGCGTATCTTATTGCACGGTGCGGATTAAGACCTGAATCGATTCTTGCCGTAACGTTCACCAAAAAAGCGGCGAATGAGATGAAAGAGCGCGCGGTGGCTCTTGAACCGCGTGCACAATCTGCGCAAATCCGCACGTTCCATTCATTCGGTGCGTGGTTCTTGCGTCTGTATGCCGAAGAAGCGGGCGTTGACCCCAATTTTACCGTGTACGACGATGATGATATGGTAACGCTCCTCCGCGCCGCCGTCCCCGACCTTTCCAAAAAAGACGCGCCGCACATCGCTCATTCCATTTCGCTGGCAAAAGATTACTGCTTGAGCGAGCACGATGAGGAATCGCTTTTTTCCATCAGCGATTTTCCCGATTTTCCAGAATATTACAAAGCCTACGAAGCGCGCAAGCGGCAAACAGGCAACGTGGATTTTGGCGATTTGATTATGCTTCCGACGCTCATTTTGCAAAAAAATCCCGAGTTGCGCGCCCACATTCAGCGGCGCTTTCACGTGGTGATGGTCGATGAGTATCAGGATTCCAACGTGGCGCAGTTTCAGCTGCTCAAGGCGCTTTCGGGCGACGGCGTTTACACGTGCGTTGTTGGCGACGATGACCAGTCGATTTACCGATTTCGCGGGGCGGAAGTGCAAAATATTTTGACGTTCAGCGATGTGTTTGCGAACACCAAAATCATCAGACTCGAAAAAAATTACCGCTCGACTGCGCAGATTTTGGCGGCGGCGGATTCGGTGGTAAAAAACAACGGCGCGCGCTTGGGAAAAACGCTGTCGGCGGAGCGCGGAAACGGCAAGAAGCCCACGCTGATTTTTTTGGACAATCGCACGAATTTTGATATGGAAAGCCAATTTTGCGCCGAACTCATCGAAAATGCGCACAAAAAAGGCGGCGCATACAGCGATTGGGCGATTTTGTACCGCACAAATGCGCAATCGCTGGCGTTTGAAACGGAATTTTTGCACCGACGCATTCCCTATCGTGTGTTAGGCTCGCTGAAATTTTACGAGCGCGAAGAAATCAAAGACTCGCTTGCGTTGCTTTCGCTTTCGGCAAACGGACGCGATGAAGTATCGTTTCGCCGCATTGTGAACAAGCCTGCGCGCGCGCTCGGCGAGGTTACGCAGAAAAAAATCATCGAGTTTTCCATTTCGCGCGGCTGTTCTCTGCTTGAGTGCGCTGACGTGAAATTGTCCAAAAAAGCGGCGGACGGCTACGCGGAATTTTGTGCGATGATGAAAGATTCTGCGCGTCTTTTGGGCGACAAATCGGCGCAGCTTTCGGATTTTGTGCGCGAAATCATCGAAAAATCAGGGATTGCGGCGTATCACAAAGACGTGGACGAGATTTCGGGCACGCAAAAATCGCTGAACCTGCAGGAGCTTGAAAACAGCGCGGCGACGTATCCGTGCACGGTTGACGGGCTGTTGCAGTTCTTGGACGCAATCAATCTTGACCGCTCGCTTGCAGACGACGGCGAAAATGCGTCCGACGATTTCGTTACGCTCATCACGATTCACAACACGAAGGGCTTGGAGTTCCCCAAAGTGATTATGACGGGTATGGAAGCGGGGCTTTTTCCGCGCGACGACAAAATGGGCGCGGATTTGGAAGAAGAGCGCCGTTTGTGCTACGTCGGCATTACGCGCGCCCGCGACGAGTTGTATTTCACCTGTTGCGCGGCGCGGCGGCTGTACGGCAGAATCGCGCATTTCCCGCCGAGCATTTTTTTGAGCGAACTCGATAAATCCCAGATTCGCATTTTGGGAACGCCGCCGTATGCGTTCTCTGCGCCGCAAAAATCATTCGAACAAGACCGATTTGCCGAGTGGCGTGTCGGCACGGCGGTGCATCACAACGATTACGGCAACGGCAAAATCATTTCGGCAAAAATGACGGCGGACGGTGAGTTCGTGGTTATCGCGCAATTCAAAGACGGCTTTCAAAAACAGTTTTTGCCCGCATACCAAAGCTGTTCGCTCAAAATCGCCGAAGATTTCGCAACTGATTTTTCCGAAAGCGATTTCTCCTCCGACGATTACTCCGATGAAGTTCCGTTTTAATGTGCCGCAGTGGTGAAATCGGAGTTTTGAAAAGAAAACGAGCCGTTTCATCAGTGCAAAACCGTTTTTTGAAACCAAATTTGGACAATACCGTTGTGAAATGGCAATTTTGAAATCAAATTTGGATTTTACAGTCATAATCTCCCCGTTTTGAAATGAAAATTGCGCATTGCAGCCGTGAAATCAGCGTTTTGAAACCAAAATCCCGCTTTGCACGACTGCGCTCGCTTTTTTGAATCCAAAATCACCTTTTGCAGTGGTGCGGCGGCTTTTTTGAATCCATCATTCTGCATTTCGCTCGTGCGCGAACAAAATCGGCGCGAAAAATTGCGCGCTCAGAAATGCGGCGTTTGCCTTGAAAGCGTTGCGCAATCCGTGTATCATAGCGAAAAGGATTTTTTGAAATGATACACAGAAAAAAAACACCGCTTTTCGTTTATGTAATTTCTTTTCTTTCTGCCGCCGTGGTCGCGGTCTGTGCGGCAATCGTGCTTGCCGTTCTTGCCCGAAAGCCAAAATCGCCGACTGCCGCTCCGCGCACGATGACGTATTTCGGCACGGTGTGCACGCTCAATTTGTTTGAGGACGGCACGACGGAGCTGTACAACGCGCTTTTTCATCGCATTGAAGAAATCAATGCCGAATTTGACACCAATCTTGCCACGAGCGACATCAGCCAAATCAACGCGGCGGCGGGCGACCACGCGGTTCCCGTTCATAGCGACGTGGTGTCGGTTTTGCGCCGCGCGCTCTCGTATGCCGAGCTTTCAGGCGGTTTGTTTGACCCCACGGTCGGTCCGATTGTGAAATTGTGGGCAATCGGCACGGACGAGGCGCACGTTCCGAACCAGCGCTACATTCGAGCCGCGCTGCCGCTTGTGGATTGGCGGTCGGTCGTGATTGACGGCGAGACGGTTTTTTTGGAAAAAGAGGGAATGTCGCTTGACCTCGGCGCAATCGTCAAAGGATTTGCGGCGGACGAACTCAAGGCGATGCTTTCGGCGCGCGGCGTGTCCAAGGCGATTATTGACCTCGGCGGAAACATTTATGTGTACGGCAAAAAATTGGACGACGAGCCGTGGTATGTGGGCATAAAAAATCCCGAAAACGAATCGGGCGACCCTGCGCTGGTTATTCAGCTTTCGGAATGTGGCGTGGTTACCAGCGGAGTGTACGAGCGCTTTTTTGTGCAGAACGGCAAGCGTTATCATCACCTCATCGACACCAAAACGGGCTATCCGCTCGAAACCAGTCTGTTGAGCGCAACCGTGATTTGCCAATCCTGCATCGACGCGGACGCATTGAGCACGCTGGTGTTCTTGCTCGGCGTTGATGCAGGCATCGAGTTGATTTCGCGAATGAACGGCGTTGCGGCGGTCTTCATCGACGATAATCTTGAAGTTACCGCGTCGGAATCGCTCAAAGGCTTAATCGAATCCCCGATTTACAAATACAAGGTTTTCCATTTCCGCTAGCGCCCGCGTTCAATCGTGATTGACTGGTCGGCGGTAAAGCTCTTGCCCGCCTCGAGCGAAATCAAGTCGCCTTTTTCGCTCCATTCGTGGTTTGTGTTGAGCGCGTCGGCTGTTCCGTACCACGGTTCAATGCAGTTAAAACACGGCGCGCCCGCATTTTGCCACAGCATAACATACGGATAGCCTTTTGTGTTCACCTTGATGAGCGAGCCGTCTTTTTTATTGCGAAGCCCCACCCAATCCGACGTAATGCGCGTAAAAAAGTGCCCTGCGCCGAATCCGTCCGCGTTTATCGGCACGATTCCCGCATTTTTCTCGCCGTATGCGCGGGTTTGGGGCGCACTGCCGTCGTCAGCAGGGAGCAAATATCCCGATTCGTCGGTGAGAACCTGCACGAGCGGTTCTTTTTTCTCAAACTCATACTGATAATCGCTGTTCGTCGTGCCTGCGCCGTCTGTGTTGCGCGGACAGCAAAACGCCGTGTGGCTTCCAAGACTAAAAAGCATCGTCGTGCAATCGGTGTTGGTTACCGTCGTTTTGAACGTTAAACCGTCGTTTCGCAATTCGTAGAACGTCTTGAGCGAAAACCTCCACGGGAATTTCTCGGCGGTTTGTGCGCTTTGAGTCAGCTCAAACGTTGCTGAAATCGGTGTGCTTTCAAGCAGCGTGTGCTCAAGGTCGCGGCTCATTCCGTTGTTCACGAGCGAATATTCTTTGCCGCCGTAGCGCATAAACCCGCCAAGGATTTTCCCGACGTGCGGAAACAAAATCGGCGCGTGAAACTTCCACATCGAATCAGGACCTTCAAACACATAGCGCGTGCCATCTTTTACGGAGCGGAACGAATTGATTTCCGCGCCGTGCGTGTTGAGAACAACTTCGTAGTTGTCATTTTTCAAAGTGATTTTCATAACTCAATTATATGTATTCTCGTTTTGCCCGTAAAATGATTTTAGTGCGGACTTGCTAGACAAAAAAGATGTTTTGACAGGAAAAAAGTGTCACTTTTAAACCAACGATTAAAGTTGACACTTTTTACAAAGTGTATTTCTTTATTTTAACACGACTTCTGAAAAAATCAATGTGTCATTATTAAACCTTCGTTTAAAACTGACAGTTAAACGGACGTTTTTCGGAGGTCTTCTATGATTTTTTCCTCAAAGACACGTTGGTTTATTGCGATGCTTGTAGCAACCGCATTGATTTTCAGTTTCGCTTCGTGCTCCAGCGACAGCGATGATGATGACGATGATTCTTCATCTAGCTCTAGTTCGTCTGCGCCTTCCGCAAGTGCGTTAGCAGGCAAGATGTTCACCACGATTGCAAGCGTGTCAAGTTATGCTGAAGTCGCAGCAAATGATGATATTATTCTTGCTTTTAATTCATCTGGCACTGGTGGTACTCATTACGAATATGATAGTGAAACTTCGGCTTGGAAGAGCTACAGTTTTTCTTACAACAACTCAACTGGTGAAGTTTCTTTTGGAAATACAGTTGAAATAGCACTCGTTTCGCTTTCTGATGGCTACTATTTTTTCATCATAGATTCGCCGCTCGGCAGCGATTTGAGCACTGTTTTAACAAAGTTGCTGGGTAAGACTGTTACGGCTTCGGGTGGAAAAATAACTTACAACGGCGTTCAAGTTGGCTCTTATACGGAATCAGGAAATGTTGTTTCTGTTACTTTGACTGGCGTTTCTGGAACAGGGTATTTAGCAAAATATTCAGGACAGTATTATGAATTGGATATGCAGCTTTACTCATACTCTGGTTCTTTGCCGTCGGTAAATTAAACCGATAATCTTTTCAGGCAATGCCACCAAAAACACCCGCAGATTTTCCCAAAAAGGTCTGCGGGTGTTTTTGGTTGAGAATCCGCCTGTGGCGGTTATCGAATCTTAAAGAAAATACCGAGAAGGGCAAGGCTCACGAGCAACTGGAGCATCAAGAACTTAATCTGAATCTGTGCGGGCGACCAGCCGTACTTTTTGCGCATTTCATCGTGAAGCGGAAAACGGGTGTTCTTGAAAATCGAGATGTGCAGGAACCTCTTGAGCGCAACCTTGAGCAATCCTAAACCGCCGTTGATAAAAATCACCGTTGAAGTAACGAAAATCAAGAACGGATTGCCCGTCACCATACAGCACACGCCGATATAAAACCCGAGCGCACGACTGCCTGCGTCTCCCATCAGCACTTTGCTCGGGTGCGCGTTATGCCACAAATAGCCCATCAGAACGCCTGCCAAACAGAACGTCATCACCGCCCAGCTTGCGCCTGTCTTCAAATGCGGCACGAGCAAATACGCCGAAATGTCTTTGTGTCCGAGCACGATGTAGAAAATCGCGCCCATCGTAATCAGCGCCGCAAGCACCAGCGTTGACGAAAGCCCGTCCACGCCGTCCGTGCAATTCGTCGTGTTCACGCTTGCCCAGAGCAACACTGTGCCCGCCGCAATGTAAAGCCACATCGGGATTTCGATTGTGCCCGAAATAAACGGCAGCCACAAAAACAGCGCGCCGCCATTTTCCCGCGCGGTAAAAAACGCCAACAGCACACTTGCCGCAAGCGAAATAAAAAAATCGAGCAGGGCTTTGCGGTATTCGCCCCAGCTTTTTACACTCGAATCGTCAAGATAGCCCGTGAGCATCATCAGCCACGTGAGCGAAAGAAGCGAGAGCTGCAAACCGTCGAGCGGCGCAAAAACGAGCGTCAAGCACACAAAAAACGTGATGAACACCACGCCCGCGCCCGTCGGCTTTCCCTTCGCCGCCTCTGCCGTCAGCGTGAACTCTCTGCCGCGGTCAGACGGCAAGAACTTGAAGAACAGCGGCAGAAGCTTGAGCGTCACAAAAAATCCCGCATACAGCGCGAGCACAATTAACACCGCATACGACTGCAACAGCCGCGCGGGACCAAATATCTCTTTGAATGAATTTGCAAGATAGTAAAGCATAGTTTTGACACTGTATCACAAATCCATTTTTTATAAAAGGCATTGCGGCACTGTTTTGCGACCTCAAAAACCTCTCCCTTTACCCCTCTCCTAGAAGGCGAGGGAAACTCAAGCGTGGCAAAAAAACACCCCCTCTCTTACTAGGAGAGGGGGCTTGGGGGTGAGGTTGACAAACGCCGAACGCTTGCCATACTATAAAAGAGAGAGGATTACATATGGAAGCAAAAAAAAATGCAATCGCAATGATGGAATCTTTGATGAGCAGAGAGGCTCTTCAAAAAGCGAATGAACTGTACGAAGCCGATAAGCGCGAGATAGAGCGAAATTGCGCGAATTTTTCAGCGCAACACACTGCGGAATCTGCCTTTTTGCCGCCGAAAGCAAAAAGTGCTTTTTCCGTTTCCCGTGTGTAGCATTTTTTAGCTAAAAACGGCTTTTATTTTTCGTAGAAACGTACGAATGTTAAAAAACGATTTTTTTGCTCGCTTAGATGTATACGAAAGCTGAAAAACAATTTTTTGAGGAAAATATATTTATACGAACACCGAAAAATGATTTTTTGAGGCTCGTAGATGTATACGAATGTCGCGAAATGATTTTTTGAAGAAAATATGTTTGTACGAAAGACGAAAAACGATTTTTTGCCTTTCGTAGATATATACGAATGTCAGAAAACTGTTTTTCAGAAAAAATATTTTTATACGAACGAAGAGCGGCACTAATTATTTTCGAGTTGGTATAAGGTATAGTGATACGATAAAATGTATGTTCAAAAGCAGGGATTCCGAAACGAGTTCGCAATGACAGATTGATAAAATCAGCATATCTTTTATTACAAAGCAAATTTTTTTAGAGAGGTTTTTGAAAATGATACAAAAATTGAATTATGCGATTCAGGTAGGCGAGTTGGGGACGCTGGCGATGGCGATTGGGGAGCGGCACGATGAGTTCGCAGCGAATTTTGCGGGCGACAAAGTGATGGATTCGGTGATATCGGGCGAAAAAAAGGAAACCGACTCGATTATTACGGCGATTAAGCGCACCAAAAATGCTTCGCGCGCCGATGAATTGGACGCTGCTCGCGACAATGCGTTTACTGCGCTTTGCGACACGGCAAAGGCGTATCTGCTGCTCGGTGCGGCGGCGGAAAAAGAAACGGCGCGGGAAATCTTGACCGTCTTGGAAAAATACCGCGGCATTGCGCACCTCAACAACGCAAACGAAAGCGCACAGTTGGCGTCTCTGTTCAAAGACGCGGACGCTCCTGCGCTCAAGACAAAGATTGAAGCCCTGCCGAATTTAGAGGCGGCATTTGCGGCGCTGCGTGCGGCGGAAAGCGCATTTCTTGCAGAGACAAAGGCGCAGAATGACCAAAAAATCGGCGCGGGAGAAAACGCTTCTTCGGTGAAAAAGCGGCTCGTTTCGCTCTTGAACGACCAGCTCATTCCGTATCTCAATGTTGCGTCAGTCGCGGTGCCTGCCGATTACGGCGCATTTGCCGATGCGGTTGCCGTTTTGGTGCAAAAAGCAAACGCCGTCGTTGTGCAGCGTTCCAAACGGTAATTATATATATGCAGGAACCTTTTGTACCTGCATATATTCTCAATTCTTTTTGAGGCTTTTATGACAGAAAAACAACGTGCTAAAAATAACAGAACGCTTACATTATGCGAGAATGATGTAGAGCGGCTTCGCTCTCGTTTATTGACTGCGGAAAATATTGCAGGTGCGAATATTGAAAACAAGACTATAAACGGTGATATATTTGAGATGCTCAAATATATTCCTGACGGTTCGGCTGATTTAATTATCATAGACCCTCCATACAATCTTTCCAAAAACTTCGGCGGATTAAAATTCAATGCACGCTCTGCTGACAGTTATGATGAGTATTTGTCGTCGTGGTTTCCAACTGTGTGCGCAAAGTTAAAACAAAATGGAAGCCTTTATATGTGCGGCGATTGGAAATGCACATCGTCATTGCAGCGTGCGATTGAAAAGGAATTAACGATTCTCAACCGCATAACGTGGCAAAGAGAAAAAGGGCGCGGTGCGAAATCGAATTGGAAAAATGGCATGGAAGATATTTGGTTTGCGGTGAAAAATCCGAATGATTATTATTTCAATGTAGATGCAGTGATGATGAAACGTCGCGTGATTGCGCCGTATAAAGTCAACGGCAAGCCGAAAGACTGGCAAGAAAGCGAGAATGGCAATTTTCGCTTGACATATCCAAGTAATTTTTGGGACGACATATCGATTCCGTTTTGGTCTATGCCTGAAAACACCGACCACCCCACGCAAAAGGCTGAAAAACTATATGCAAAGTTGATTCTTGCTTCGAGCAAAGAGGGAGATTTTGTGTTTGACCCGTTTTTGGGTAGCGGAACAAGCAGTGTTGTTGCAAAAAAACTCGGACGGAAATATTGCGGTATTGAAATCAACGAAGAATATTGTTTGTGGGCAGAAAAGCGTCTTGAAATGGCTGATGATGATAAAATGATTCAAGGTTATGCGGACGGTGTTTTTTGGGAACGAAATTCTCTTACTGAGCAGAGTAAGCAGTCAAAAAAATTTGAGTCCACAATTTCGGAACAAGATAATTCTTTTTCTTCTCAATTTTTGTTTGCGTAAAGAGGATTTATGAACCAAGTTGTAAAAGAGTTTGTTGATTTTGTCGTTTCAGATGTATGTCCGCAACACGACAAAGCAAAAGTAAAATCTGCAGTGCAGGAAAAATTTTCATTGGTAGCTGACAGAAGTGTTTTTTATTGCGATTATTTTGCGGTAAGAATAAGTTATACAAAAACAAAGTCATTCAGCAACACCGTTTTGTCATTATCGAGTTTGCAGAAATATGACAGTATACCGTTTTTTGTAGTGCTTGTTTCGGCAGTTGATGGAAACAAAGTCTTTCTTGCTAATACAACATTTCTTTCAAAGATAAGCCATAGTTCACAGCAACTTGCAATGACAAACATAAAGGGCAGTTTCAACGGGAGCGATATTATCCGTGTTTATCAGGGAATTGAAAATAATGCACACAATTTCCAAAAACTGTATGCGTATCATCAAGCATTTTCTTGGAATGATAATTTGAAACGCCTTGTTGAATCAACTTCAGGAATTGTGCCTACGGGAAAAAGATTAGATATAAATGCAGAAATGAGGAAAAAAATATACCAGTCGATTGAGCGGGCAAAATCTTTTATAGCTTCAACGCATTTTTCGGAGTTGGAATTTGATTTGAATACAAGAGTAAAAAAATGTGCAAATTCTATTCTTGTGGCTTCTCATATTGAAAATGTAAATATTCGTGGCAGACTTATCGAAGCTCTGATTACCTCTGGTGATGCAGAACGAAAAATGCTAATGCAAGTTCTTGCAAAAGAAGAAAGTAATTTGCCGATTTACGATACGAAGAATGGCTTGGGAGATTACAGAGTTACTTTTGATAACGGAGATACATATACTGATATAAAAACGAAAATAGTGTATCTTGGGTCAAATCCAAAAGCCTATAATATTGACAAGTTCCTTGAAACTATGGCAGAAGAAAAATCTGTGTTTTTTTTGTATTTTATTGGTATAGCGGAAACGGGGATTTTGAATACAATACTCTGTTCTGTTTACCATAAAGACTTAATAGCAGCAACTATAAAGCAGTTTCAGTGGGCAGGCAGAAATTCGCGTGGTGTAACACAATTTAAGGGCGAAACGCTTGATAAATTGCTGAAAAATGAAAATTTCAAGAATGAAATTGATATAATGCAAGCACGAAAATTCATTGATACTTTGATTGATTAAAAGCAAACGCCGTCGTTGTGCAGCGTTCCAAACGGTAAAACGCGGATTTTATCTGCCTGCGCCTTTCGTTTTTCAAGGTAGAATGACTTGACAGAAAAAGGCGCAGACAATACTATTGAAACACTATGACTGC
>ERZ842401.1736-NODE-1736-length-30375-cov-5.801715_pt1 | contig 30375 bp, 25 predicted proteins | sample MGYA00521270_ERZ842401 | MGnify/ENA primary metagenome ERZ842401 (study PRJEB31892, sample SAMEA3878208) | bioreactor metagenome | biome: Moose rumen | place: Sweden | collected 2011-10 | study: EMG produced TPA metagenomics assembly of the PRJEB12797 data set...
CATAACAACAATGGTGTGGCGCCGGTTTGGAAAGTGCGAAGTTTGGCTTTTGTAACAATCTTTTTAAGGAGGATTATTATGAAAAAGAAACTGTTAAGTACAGTGATGTGCGCAGTAATGGCGGCTACTTTACTTACAGGATGTTCATCAAGTTCTATATCCGGAATGGATACAGAAGAAAGCTTATCCGGAACATTCAAAATTGGAGCAATCGGTCCTTTTACAGGAGAGGCAGCAGCATATGGTAATGCCGTTAGGTGGGGCGCTCAGATTGCAGTAGATGAGATCAATGCAGCAGGTGGAATTAATGGATATCAGGTTGAATACAAGGCCGAGGATGATGAACTTGATAATAATAAGTCTGTTGATGCGTATAATAAACTTAAGGACTGGGGAGCTTCGTTTATCGTTGGTTCTACAACAAGCGGATGTTGCACCGCTGTTGCAGAAAAATCTCACGATGATAACATTTTCCAGATAACCCCATCAGCTTCAGCTGTTGACTGTATAGCATATGATAATGTATTTAGTGCTTGTTCCTTGGATACTACTCAGGGAACAGCTTTGGCGCAATATATAGGTGAGCATGGGCTTGCCGGCAAGGTTGCTGTAATTTATGACAGCTCTGATATATATTCATCCGGCGTCACTAAGGCTTTTGTCACAGAGGCTGCTAATCAGGGACTTGAGATTGTATCACAGGAAGCTTTCACATCAGATTCTAAGACGGATTTCTCTGTTCAGATACAGAAAGCAATTGATGGACAGGCAGAACTGATTTTTCTTCCAATCTATCATTCGGAAGCTGCTATTATTCTTTGGCAGGCGGCAATAATGGGTAATACAGCAACATTTCTGGGGTGCGATAGTATGGATGGTATTCTTGGCGCTGAGAATTTTGATACAAGCCTTGCGGAGGGGATTATGCTTATTACTCCTTTTTTGGCAGATGCAACAGATGATAAGACACAGAATTTTGTTAATACTTTCAAAGAAGCGTATGACATTGTCCCTAGTCAGTTCGCAGCAGATGCTTATGATGCTGTATATGCAATTAAGGCAGCGGCAGAAAAGGCGGGACTAACACCTGATATGAGTACATCAGATATATGTGAATCTATGAAAAGTGCTATGACAGAGATTTCTGTAGATGGACTTACATCACTTGGAATGACATGGTCGGCATCGGGTGAGACTACAAAGGAATCAAAGGTTGTTATCATTGAAAACGGAACATATGTTACAGCGCAGTAAGAAGTTTAAGTAACTAAAACTTCCCACATCGAAAACGGCGCTTGCTCCAGCCAAGGTGAGGGGCGTTTTCAATGTGGGGAGTTTTAATAAGTAAGTTATAATGTTTTTACGTAACACTTTAATCACATATTATTTACTTTTATGTGATATACTTCCTATGGAATTTTTGGAGGTTCTTTTAATGAAAAAAAATATTATTATTATAATCGTTGTAATCGCTATCTTCTTAATAACAACCGGCACAGCTTTTTTGTACAGATCAAGTCAAGAAAACAAGGCCACAGCAGATAGTCAAAGTTCACTTGATTCAACATCCGATGTATCAAACGAAGATTTATCCGTTTCTTCAAATGGCCTTGATACATCGGATTTAGATACGCTTGCAACTGTACCGGACGGTGTATACACCAACGGCAGTGAGTCAATGATATTTGAGGGTAATACAGTTGATATTTCCGGAATGGTTTTTAATTACACACTTGAATCAGGCTATATTGTTCTTGATGTTGATAATCTTACTTTCTCTGACGAGTTCATTGCCATTTATAAAGACGAAAATGGTGATGACGATTCCCTAATTGAGGAACAGCTATCTAAGACCAAAGAATCTGCTTTAGATATAACTCTTCAATATAGTGAAAAATTCGACTGGGTTACATATGAAGAATATATATTCAAGAGAACCGAGGATTATTCTACCGGTCCATCAGGGACTTATGAAAACGAAGACAATTCTGAAATTACACTATCTTTTGATAACGGAATTGCTACTTATGTAAACGGTGATATCACAGAAACATATCCATATGTTATTTATCTTGACGGCGAAGATACCATCATCACTTTCTATACATTGGATTTATATACAGGTGATTTATATAACAATTACTGTGAGAACAACTACTTCTATTACGACGATGAAAACAGCATAGATTTAGGCTTCGGAACATTTGTTAAGTAATGACTCATACTTCCCACATCGAAAACAGCGTTTGCTCTGGCTAGGATGCGGGCGGGCGCCGCGAAATAGATGGCGGTGGGCACCTCGCATCCTAGCCGGAGCAAACGCCGTTTTCGATGTGGGAAGTTTGAGAATGCAGGATATATATGCTATATTTATTGAAGCATATAAATGATTGTAAGGATTCGGAGGAGAAAAATGTTACAACAGGTTTCTATTTATGCAGAAAACAAAAAGGGAGTTTATAGAAATATAACAGGACTTCTTAGCAGGAATGATATAAATATACTTGGTTCTGTTACCAATGACAGTGCGGAATACGGTATGGTACGAATGGTAGTATCGGATTCGGACAAAGCTATTAAGGTCTTAAGTGATGCAGGATATATGTGTAAGACAACTCCTGTTCTTGGAATTGAGACAGAAGATAAGGTCGGAGCGCTCAATAATCTTCTTGATGCTCTTTTTGATGCCAATATCAATGTAGATTATATCTATTTGTCCTTTAACAGAGAATCAGGAAAGCCTATTATGGTTCTACATACAGAAGGTATCTATCAGGTAGAAAATATATTAACCAATAAAGGGTTTACATCAGTATAAAGACTCAAACATCCCACTTTCCAAACCGGCTGCACCTTCATAACGGTAAAGGGGCGCCAGTTTGGCAAGTGGGATGTTTGAGTAAATACTAAACGCCGCCGGGAAATTTATAAATTTTCCTGGCGGCGTTTTTGGGGTAGTTAGTTATTTACCGGTTCAAGGTCAAAACCAAAATAACGAACGGCATTATTATAAGAAATGTCTCTTACTATGCCTCCTATGTAGTCATAATCTTCGGGAAGTTGTCCATCCTCTATCCAGCTTCCAAGAAGTCTGCATAGAATTCTGCGGAAGTACTCATGGCGAGCATATGATATAAAGCTTCGAGAGTCTGTGAGCATTCCAATGAAGTTTCCAAGAAGTGAAAGGTTGGCAAGATCTGTAAGCTGATCTGTCATTCCCTTGAAATGATCATTGAACCACCAGGCTGAACCAAGCTGAATCTTGCCTATGGCATCATCATTCTGGAAGCATCCAAGTATAGTTCCGATAGCGGAGTTATCGTTAGGATTAAGTGAGTAGAGAATAGTCTTCGGCACTTCGCCTGTAGCACTAAGTGCATTGAGGAAGTTAGCAACAGCTGCTGTTGAAACCTGATCTCCGATGCAATCAAAACCGGTATCGGGACCAAGCTTTGCATACATCTGTGCATTATTGTCACGCTTGCATCCATAGTGGAGCTGCATTACCCAATTTCTCTTGTGATATTCTTTTGCAAGGAAAATCAGGAATTCGTACTTGTACTTGTCGACTTCAATATCGCTAAGTTCATTTCCGGAAAGCTTCTTGGATACAATAGCTTCTATCTCAGCTTCCGATGCAGGAGCGTATGGGACATAGTCTATGCCATGATCGGAAACATTTGCACCATGCTGGGCGAAGAATTCCATTCTAATCTTAATAGCCTCTTTGAGTGAAGCAAATGAGTCAATTGTAATTCCGGCAGCTTTGCCAAGAGTCTCAAGATAAGATGCATAGTCCGGCTTATTGATATTTGTGGCCTTGTCAGGTCGCCATGCCGGAAGAACTTTTACATCAAATGAATCATCGGCTGCAATCTTCTTGTGCCATTCAAGAGTATCGGCAGGATCATCGGTTGTACAGATCAGGGTTACGCCGGAATCCTTTATAAGCTTTCTGCATGAAGTTTTTGATAGCTTCTCATTACATATATCCCAAACCTCTTTACAGGTTTTGGAATTAAGAACACCGTAATATCCGAAATATCTTTGAAGTTCGAGATGACTCCAGTGGTAAAGAGGGTTACCGATTGCTCTCTCCAAAGTGGCTGCCCATTTTTCAAACTTCTCGTAATCAGTGGCATCGCCTGTTATATATTTCTCAGGAACGCCATTGGAGCGCATCTGTCTCCATTTGTAGTGGTCGCCGCCAAGCCAAAGCTGTGTGATATTTTCGAATTTACGATCCTGTGCGATTTCCATAGGACTGATGTGACAGTGATAGTCAAGTATTGGCATCTTTTCTGCATAACCGTGGTACAGCTTTTGAGCAGCTGTGGTGTTAAGAAGAAAATTCTCATCCATAAACTTTGTCATAGTTTCCCCATTTCTGCGCTTCAAATATGGTTTTTATAAATAAGAAAATGTTATACTACGGCAGTGAGCGCTGCTGCTATGGTATATTAAAACACATATGACACAAGAAATGGTTAAAGGCAAAGCTTCTTTGCGATTATTGCAAAGTTAGTAATCAGTTTTGAAATGTTAGGAGCATTTGATAATCACTATGTGTCATACACATGTTTAGATGTAAGGCCGTTTACTGTAAGCGCTTACACAAATACTATATTCGATTGGGTTGTAAATTTCAAGACAGTGCATTGCCCAAAAATATCCAATATTTATGGGCAATATTAATAGAAAAATGAGAAGTTTTTTTGGTTGTGTCTGATAATATAATAATATATAATGTAACCGATATGTAAGTATTTACAGTATATTTTGGGGTGTTCCAGGAAATGAGGTTTTATAAATGGCGGTAACGATTTACGATATAGCCAGACTATCAGGAGTATCAATTGCAACTATATCACGTGTTGTCAATGGCAATCCTAGTGTAAGCGACAAGACAAGAGAGAAGGTTCTTGCTGTTATGAAAGAGTATGACTATACTCCTAATCCTTTTGCAAGAAGTCTTCAGTTCAATTCAATGAAGATGGTTGGAATATCTTGTGCTGATATCAAGGATGATTATATGGCACGTATGGTTTCTATTCTCGAAAAAAAGCTCCATGAATACGGATACGATTACATGCTCCTTTGCAGTGGCTATGATTTGGAATCCAGAGAGCATGCGGTAGACCTTCTTTTGAAAAAGAAGGTGGATGCACTTTTACTTATAGGTTCGCAGTTCCTGGGTAATTGTGAGAAGGATGAAGTTGCATATCTCCACAGAGCTGCCGAGCAGGTTCCAATGTTCATATTAAACGGATATCTCGAGGACAAGAATATATACGGAGTCCTGGGTGATGACAAAAATGCGATGTATAATGCAACAGATTCGCTTATTAAGGCAGGTAGAAAGAAAATCCTTTTTATTTATGATTCTGAGTCCTATTCATCCAACCAGAAAATGGCTGGTTATGAAGAAGCGCTTAAGGACAATAAAATCCCTGTAGATGGGAACCTTAAAATCAAGATTTCCTGCTCGATCCACGAAGAGAGAGATATCCTTCTGATGAGGAAGGATCTTGAATTTGATGCAGCAGTTGCGACGACTGATGACTTGGCAGTTGGGGTTTTGAAGTATGCAAAAGCAAGAATGCTTCAAGTTCCCGGGGATATCAGCGTAATAGGCTATAACAATTCTTCTATTGCAGATTATGTAGAACCGGAACTTACATCTGTTGACGTATCTATCAAGGATATGGCGCATATTGCCGTAGACAAGCTGATGGAAACTCTGCAAGGCAAAAAGGCAGACCATAAAACGGTAATTGAGTCAAAACTTGTAAAGCGGTGCACAACAGATTTCTGATTTTCAGATATGAAGCGGTGGACGCCACTTTATTTGCGGAATTTTGGAAATGAAATATGAAGGAGCTATGTCTTTACAAGATTGTAAAGCGAGCTCCTTTTTCTATAGAGTTAATATCCTTCCAACCGGCAAATCTCTTTTTATTTATATGCTGTCCAAAGGTGCAGTTTTCAAATGTTGCTGCTCCAAAAGGTCGCCATGGGCGTGCGAGATAAACCGAACCATCCATGCAACGATCGGTGATAAAGTTACAGTCAATGAATTTTATTCCGGGTTCATTTTCAAAAGTACAAGGAGCACATACAAAGCCTTGTATAAAAGAGTCGGTATATACGGCTTTTTCTCCCTTTTTAGATAAATTCATATCTCTAAGAGGAGCTCTGTATAGGGATACTATCGTGCAGTTATAAAAGGTGGCATTAGCTCCTCCGAAGATAAAGTCAACATCACCTTCTATAATGCAGTCTTCGTAATACTGGTTCGTCATAAGACGAGGACTGTCCTTGCGAGGGCCGTTAAAACCTCCGATTTCTCTTTCTTCAAGGGGAAGGGGCGACATAAAAAGAGTATCCTGGTGCCCCTTTAAATGGACTCTTTTGCAGGTGATATTCTTTGCATCTGCATAAAGGGCTATAGCCTGACCTCTTACGCGGCCATCTCCTGCAGTATTCTCTATAGTCATATCTTCAATGATAGCTTCCATACCGGATACAAACATAGTATAGCTTCTGAAAGTTCCTAGCTTATAAGACTCATCATCAGGAGCCTTGTCATAACCTGCATCACTCCAGGAAATAGTTGTCATATCCATCCCGGCTCCGCGTATATGAATAGATTCATCTTGTATATTATTGCTTTTATAATAATCGTCATCGTAGCTTAGCTTTTGATAATAAGTGCCTTTATTAAAAAGAATTTCCTTCATAATCTATTAACCTCTGCATAATTTGGATATATGGATAGCCCCTTTTTGATAGTATGATACAGCGCAGGCCCTTGTCGTGCAACACTTTAAAATCACGATATTGCAGTTGTTTTATGCATTATGCTTAAACTTCACACTTGCCAAACTGGCGCCGCTCCTTTGAACTTATACAGGTGCAGCGCCAGATTGGCAAGTGCGAAGTTTAAGGCATAATACTAAAAAGCATTGACTTAAGGCGCGTATTTATGATAAGGTTCGTGTGTATGTGGGTTTTTGCTACGGATTATCCGCTCGCAGCAAAACTAACAGGGAACCGGGTGAAAATCCCGGACAGTGCCGCTACTGTGTGGGAACAGAGGATGCGCATAGCTGAGGGATACAGCTATGAGGGCTCCAATAAAAAGTGTGTTCCTAAGCCAGATACCTGCCCATGTATTAGTGCCAATTCTTCGAGACAAGGAATAGGTACCGGTCAAAAAAAATCCTTATAAGAATACAATCTTTTTTACCAGGTAATAATATTCTCGATAGATTTGGCTATATGTCCTTTGACAGCGAAGCACTGACAAGGGCATACGACTGATTTTTTTGCTTCAGAATGGAGAATATTATGAAAAAGAAACTACTGTCAACAATTATTGCAGCAGCTATGTCTGCTTCGATGCTTGCAGGGTGCGCATCGTCTGATTCTCAAACTGATGATACGCTAGTGTCCGGCACAGCAGATGCTTCTGCACAGGATTCTTCATCTTCAGAGGATGAAGAGACCGTAACAAGTGATGAGGTTGCGGCAGAACAAGCACTTCCGACTCAGGATCTTGTAGGAAATGATATAACAGTTCCGCAAGAGATTGATGCAATCGTGTCTATGTCACCATCTTCCACACGTCTTCTAATCGATCTTGGACTTGCGGATTACATAGTTGCATGTGATACATACTCTTATGAGTACTACGGTGATAACTTAAATGCTGATGTATCCAGGTATGATATGATGGCACCTGACCAAGAGGCAATCGTTTCGCTAGATCCTGATATTGTTTTTACAACAGGCATGAGCTATGCAACGGGCTCAGATGTTTATGCATCTGTTCGCGAGGCGGGTATATGCGTTGCTGATATTCCAAGTGCATCATCTCTTGATGAAATAGGAGAGAGTATCATATTCATTGGCTCTTGTACAGGTACTTATGATGAGGCACAAGAAATTGTAGATTCAATGAATGATACAATTGATAAGATCAAAGAGATTGCAGCTACAATTTCAGATGATGATAAAAAGGTTGTTCTCTATGAGACCAATACACCTACTCCTGACTATCCGACAATCTACTCAGCCGGATCAGGTACATATATTAGTGAGATGATTGAAGCAATTGGAGCTGTAAATGCAACATCCGATCAGCAGGGATGGGCATCTCTTACCGAAGAAGATGCTGTAAGTCTTAATCCTGATGTGATTATATCTACAGATATGTATACAGATGATGCAGTAAATACTCATCTTACGCTTGAAGGCTGGGAGAATGTTACGGCTATAATCAACGAAGATGTATATCTTATGGAGCATTCCAATGAGATTAATCAGCCCAATCAGCACGTAGTAAGTGCAATGGTTGAGATGGCCAAAGACATATATCCGGATGTTTACGAGAATCTTGAGGACCCTTTTGAAGTTTACGAACAGTAAATAACTTTTGTGATATGCGCAGCCTTTGTTGGCTGCGCATTTTCCAAGGGAGCATTTTATTGAATATGAAAAAGACTCTTAATAAAAATATACTTGAAGTCATTACGATTATCATATGCCTTATGATTCTTGCTATTTGCATGGGAATAGGCAGCGTTGATATTCCTGTATCTGATGCACTTACTATTATAAGAGGCAAAATATTTGGAAGTTATATTCCTGATAGTCTTACTTCTACAACGTCGATATTGTGGAGCATAAGGCTTCCGAGAGCCTCTACTGCTTTTTTGGTGGGCGGCGCACTTGCCCTGTCAGGAACTATCATGCAGGCTGTACTTCAAAACCCGCTTGCGTCTTCTTATACACTAGGGGTGTCCAGCGGTGCTTCGCTTGGCGCGGCACTTATAATTGTTACAGAATTTACCATCCCCATTCTTGGTAATATTCTTCTGCCTGTTTTTGGCTTTATATTTGGCTTTGGAACAGTCATTATTGTTCTTGCGATCTCTGCAAAATTTGATTCTACTATGCATTCCAATACGGTTATCCTTATAGGAATGGTTATCTCTCTTTTTACCAATGCAGTTATGACACTTGTAAGTTCTTTTGCAAGAGCTCATTCACAGCAGCTTCTTTTGTGGCAGATGGGATCATTTTCAGGTAAAAGATGGTACCATGTTCAGGTATTATTGCCGATTTGTATATTTGGACTAATTGTGATTTTATACTTTGGAAAGTCACTTGATATCATGTCTTTTGGCGATGAACAGGCTTATGCTATGGGGGTTGATGTAAGACGCAATAAGAAAATATTGCTCCTTTTATCGGCGCTTCTTACAGGGGCATCTGTATGTTTTTCCGGAACGATTGGGTTCGTGGATCTTATAGCACCACATGCTGTAAGGATAATATTTGGCTCTTCACACAAAAGAGTAGCTCCTATAAGCTTTTTTGTAGGAGGTGCGTTTATGGCTCTTTGTGACCTTATAGCAAGAACTATTGTAGAGTCAGAACTTCCTGTCGGAGCAGTTACCGGAATTATAGGCGCACCCTTTTTTGTATGGTTATATCTTCGCGGAAGGAGAAATGCCTGATGGATTTGAATGCAATATCTGTACAAAGTTTAAGTGCCGGATATGGCGAAGATACAGTGATTAGAAATGTGTCGTTCGATCTAAAATGCGGCAACAGGCTTTGTATCATGGGCTCTAACGGAAGTGGTAAGACAACACTCCTTCGAAGCCTTACAGGACTACTTAAATACAGCGGCAATATCACTATTCTTGGCAAAGATCTAAGCAAACTTAAAAGGCGTGAAATAGCAGGAATGATGGCTATGATGTCGCAGTTTTCTCCTGTATATTTTTCGTATACTGTTAGAGAAACGGTCGAGCTTGGAAGATTTGCAAGACATGATAATGAAAGGCATCAAAATGGCAGAATATTACCGCAAGCAAGTGCTCAAATGCTTATTCATGACAGGGAAATTGTGGATAGCTGTATAGAGATAACAGGACTTAAGAATATTGAGAAAAAACAAATAAGTGAACTTTCGGGAGGTCAGCTCCAGAGAGTTTTTCTGGCAAGATGTTTTGCTCAGGAGTCGCCTATAATACTACTGGATGAACCAACCAATCATCTTGATCTTAAATACAAAGCAGAGCTTATGGAACATCTTGATAACTGGTCGAAGGGTTATACCAGAACTTTCGATGGTATGAACGTTCCTAACACACTTGTGGGGGTCTTTCATGATATAAGCCTTGCGGCGAGTATTTCAAGTGATATGATATTTATAAAAAATGGTGAAGTCTTTAGTAAGGGTTCTAAGAATCAGGTATTTAATTCTAAGGTGCTTAAGGAAGCCTACGGTATAGATGTGGTCGGATACATGAACAGGCAGCAAAGTATATGGGAGAGTTTATGAATAACGTAAAGTCTATGAACAACGAAGAGTCTATGAACAACGAAGAGTCTATGAACAACGAAGATTCTATGAACAACGAAGATTCTATGAACAATGAAGAGTCTATGAACAATGAAAAGTTCATGAGCAATGCGAAAATTAATCTGCTAAAAGAAAATATAGGCAAAGTAATCGTAGGTAAGGACAATGTGGTGGAGCTTTCTCTTTGTGCACTTATTGCGGGTGGTCATGTCTTGCTTGAGGATGTTCCGGGAACCGGCAAAACAATGCTTGCCAAATCTATTGCCGCGTCAGCCGGAATAGACTTTGAACGAATACAGTTTACTCCTGACCTTCTTCCGACAGATATAACAGGACTAAATGTATATAATGTCAAAGAGGGAGATTTCTCTTTTCATAAAGGGCCTGTATTTGCATCGATAATACTTGCAGATGAGATTAATAGGGCAACTCCCAGAACGCAAGCAGGACTTCTTGAATGCATGGAAGAGAGGCAGGTGACGGTAGATGGTGTTAGCAGAAATCTTCCGGATCCTTTCTTTGTAATCGCAACCCAGAACCCGGTAGAGACAGCAGGAACATTCCCGCTTCCTGAAGCACAGCTTGACAGATTTATGATGAAGCTTTCCATGGGATTCCCCACGCAAGATGAGGAAAAGAAGATTCTGCACAGGGCTCTTACAGGTGACAGGCTTAAAGCCTTAGATGCAGTAGTTAGCAAAGAAGACATAATCGCATTTAAGAAAAGCTCGTTAAACGTCACTGTTTGTGAGGCTCTTATAAGTTATATAACAGATATTGTTAAGGCTACCCGTACAAGATCTGATGTAGCATCAGGGGTAAGCCCAAGAGGAAGTATAGCCCTTCTTGGATGTGCGAGAGCACTTGCTTTTATACGCGGAAGAGATTATGTGGTTCCTGAAGATATCAAGGAACTTGCAGTTCCGGTTCTGGCTCACAGACTTATAATCCCTCATGCTTTTGGAAACAGTCTATCGGCAGACGAAATAATCAGAAGAATTTTGAATGAAGTAACAGTTCCGACAGAAGAATTTGCAAATGCGTAGTAAGGGTGGGAGATAGACGTGCAGATAATACTCATAATACCCATTGTATTTATTGTATTCTATTTGTATAAGCTTCGTTTTAGAAAAAGCTGGGCTGATAATTTAAACGTTGAGCTTACCTTCGGAAGTGATATTGTAGAAGGTGGTGAGACTGTCCTTTCTGAAGTCATCAGTAACCGTAAGAAAATGCGTATTCCATTTCTTGAGGTGCGCTTTCAGGTGGCCAAGGGACTTGAAATCGAAAATGGACAGAATGTAACAGTATCTGACAGAACCAATATAACAGATATATTCAGCCTTAGAAAATACGAGAGGATTACAAGAACGCTTCCTGTGCATGGATACAAACGCGGTTATTATGAAGTTCTTCTGACAAGCCTTGTAGGTTATGACATGATAGGAGGGGCAGAGCATTATACATTAAGAGACCAGAACACTTCCCTTTATGTATATCCGTCAGAGCTTTCAAGTGACAGATTCGATGTTAGTTTTTCTAAAATGCTTGGAGATGTTGTTACAAGAAGCTTTCTAACAGAGGATGTATTTACCTTCAGGGGGATTAGAGACTATACAACACTTGATACTATGTCATCGATTAATTGGAAGGCAACAGCTGCTACAGGAGAACTCAAAGTTAATCTCCATGATCCTACATCCTCTCAGGAAATAGTCCTTATACTGAATGTTGAGGAACCTTCTGTTTTGTTTGATTCCGATTTGATTGAAGATAGTATAAGACTTATCATGTCGCTTACATCTTTTTTTACATCCAAACATATCCCCTTGAGATTCATAACTAACGGCAAAGACATTATTTTGTCAAAAGAAATAGAAGAAGACAGCGGAAGCTCAGATGCTCACAGGCATCGTATTGCCATGGACCTTGCAAGAATTGATCTTTCAAAAAAAGTGAGACCCCTTTCCCAAATTTTGGATGAGAGAATAATTCCAAATGAGAAAAAAAGGAGCAGTCAAAATAATGTAACTTATATCCTTGTATCAAGTTGTCAAAGAGATGACCTTATAAAAACTGCAGGAGAGCTGGCAGAGCTTGTTGGTAGTCTTATATGGCTATGCCCTCTGACCCCATCTATGGAAGCAAGGGTTAATGACGACAGAATCCATTTCTATAAGATAAAGCATGAATGATAATGAGGGCATTTTATGGTTAACGAAACTAAAGGAATGACGATTATTCGAATATTAAATAACTGTATGATTGCACTTTCTGTTGTTCTGCTCTTGCAGGGAGTATATACAGATATGTCATATAAGATGCTCTCTAAAGACCTTATAATATGTCTTGACGTTGTTGTCATGCACTTTGTTTTGAGGTATTTAAGAAGCTTTGTGCCATTTACATTTGGATGCGCAGGGCTTTTATTGGTCAATTATCTGGCTTTTGCAAGTGGGATTCAAAATAAAAATTATGACTATATTCCTGTTATCGCTATTTTGCTTATCATAGTGATATTGGCCTATTATGCGCATATCAATGAAACGTTGATGGTACAGCCAACTTACTGGGGGATCTTGTACTGCATACTTTATCTTTTGCTTGCAACATTTATAAGAAGTACGATACCACTTAAGATTGGAGAATTGTATACTGTTTGTGTTATTGTATTTGCATTTATTTATTCCGTTTTGGATAGACAGGATCAAAGACTCGTACTTTCAAGCGATAGAACATATGTACCTGTTGACAGAATAAGGTCTTCTAATTTTATTCTTATGTCTATTGGGAGCGGAATAGTCTTTTTCCTTGGAATTATATTCTTTGTAATAGGACATGGGGAGAATCTTATAAGAGCTGTATGGAATGCTATTATGGCTTTTTTGAGATTTCTTTTTTCAAACCTTGACTATGAATATTCACAGGAGGCTTCTGTAGGCGATTCACAGACGGGCGGCTCTATAGATTTTGGAGAGCTTGTTGAACAGAAGGATAATCCTTTTCTTGATAAGTTATGGGAAGTTTTGTCTTATGTGATGGCATTTGTTGCAGTAGCTCTTTTTGTATTTATGATTGTAGCAATTGCGATAAGCTTTTATAAACGTTTCCAAAAGACCTCGAAGCTTCGTGAAAAAGACAAGGTTGAATATTTAAAACCCGTTGAGAGTATAGTGCCGGATAGACACAGAAGTAGCAATCATATAAGCTTTATTGATCGTTCACCTCTTTCGAGAATAAGGAGACGATACAAGAAATTTATAATAAAATCCCCCGGCTATAAAGATATTAGTAAACAGATGACACCGTGGGAGATAGAAAATACAGCCTACAACAATACTGATTTCGATAACAGAAATAGGATTCATGAAATATATGAAAAAGCCCGCTATGGTAACTGCGAAATGACTTCGAAGGATGCATCGGACTTTGAGAGGCTTTTTTGAAAATGTTTGCTTATGGCTAACTGCCCCCGCCTGCCAGCAGGTGAGTTTTTAGCCATAAACAACAAGGGGAAGAAAATTTATGCAAAAAGTTCCCTGTCTTTTCAAAGGCTTTCAAATATATGGAAACACTTCCCATGCGTTTGGGGCACTTTTATACCGCCATCTATTTCGCGGCGTCTGCCCGCATCCTAGCTGGAGCAAACGCTGTTTTCGATGTGGGAAGTTTGAGTTATTATTATCATGAGAAGCCAAACAATTTGTTGGCAACGTTGTAGAAGAATATCTGGAAGCGTCTTCCCAGATTAGTTCTAAAGCTAAGTGCAGGTCCAAATACACCTCTTCTGAATTTCTTGTAGAAATAGTAGTGGTTTTCTTTGAGCCATTTAAAAAGTTCTTCCTTCTTGGCTTTATTTTCAGGAGTTCCTGACTTTATAAGGAGGATAGAAGATATTACGGTAATAATCTCGGCATAGCTATACATGTATCTACGAAGATGAATATTCTCTACCTTTCTAAGATCTGTTCCATCAAGCATAAGCTTATTGACTTTGAGCTGCTGATCGATTCTCGAAATCATTACTTTCTCATTAACAGACTGGTCGTCACGTCCAATAAAATAGTGGTAGAGATTGGTGTTTGTATAATACAGCTTCTTGACATAAGGAAGAGGCTTATATACAAACAGATTGTCTACATAGAAGGTATGCTCCGGTAGTTCAAGAGCACTGTCTCTAAGTACCTGTGTACGATAAATTACGGAATGCATCAGAATGTACTGACCCTTCCTGAAATGCCTTGCATGATCCCAGCTGATGATTTGATCTGTGGGGAGTGCATGTGTATAACGTACTACCTTTTTGTGTCTTGAACCGGCTTTGTCATAGATATAGTTGGCGATAAGCAGGTCAACATCTTTGCTTGTTCTTACAAAGCCGTCCAAAAGTTGCAAGACGTGGTGGAAAGCGTCAATTCCAACCCAGTCATCTGAATCCACAACTTTAAAGTAGGGGGCGGTTGCATTCCTGATACCTGTCATTACAGCTCCGCCATGCCCTTTATTTTCTTGGTGTATAGCACGGACAATTCCGGGATTGGCAGCTTCCAATTCCTTGGCAATTTTTAGTGTGTCATCTTTAGAACCGTCGTCTATAATCAGAATCTCAACCTTGTCTCCTCCTGAGAGAAGTGTTTCAATACAGTGGCGCATGTAATCCTGAGAGTTGTAACAAGGCACGGCCACGCTCAATATCTTTTGCATAATATGTTCCTTGGAAATAAAAAATTTATTGATTCTTTTTGAACCCTTGTATGACATTTTAACACATTGAACCCAAAACTGCTCACTGGATTTTGCTCGTTTTAAAAAAACTCAAACTTCCCACATCGAAAACAGCGTCTGCCCGCATCCTAGCCGGAGCAAACGCTGTTTTCGATGTGGGAAGTTTGAGTAAAAAAGGGCTCCGGACAAGCCGGAGCCGTATAGAAAAGTGGGTTGATTACATTTTGATAAATTGTCTTGTGTCTTCGTTGAGCTGTTCGGTGACATTGTTGTTGGTATCCATGGCCTCACTGATACCTGTGATTTCATCAACAATATCCTGTGAATTTTCTGCCGAAAGGTTAATTGCATCTGAAGCTTCCTGAACAGAATCGGTAATAGATGTGATGGATTCTGCCATATCGCCCATGTAGTTATTGAGGTTATTGGTTTCAGCTTCCATGGCGCTTAACATTTCATTTATAAATTCTGCAGTCTGCTCATATTTCTCACTGGTTTCAACGAACGCGTCATAATCGCCAAGAACAGTTGTGTTGATAAAGTCTAGAACCTGCATAGCATTATCTGCAAGAGATTTAACAGCCTGTGTAACTTCATTGCTTATATTCTGAATATTTCCCGCTGTCTGACGCGAATTCTCAGCAAGGGAGCTGATCTCTTCGGCAACAACAGCAAAACCTTTACCTGCCTCACCTGCTCTTGCAGCTTCAATTGAGGCATTTAGCGCAAGGAGGTTGGTCTGTGATGCAATATCGAGAATTACATTTGTAAGCTCATTGATCTGGGCAACCTTCTCGCTATCCTTAACCGATTGCTCAAGGACACCGGATAGTTCTTCCATCTTGGAGCCGGTATTGTTCTTCTTGCTTTGGGCATCAGTCTTGATTTCAAAGGCTTCCGATTTGATCTCCTGAGCTTTGGCTGTACCATCCTGAATGCCGTTGTTAATGCTTCCTGTTGCATTCTTGACATCATCGAGCTTGCCATTGATTGTACCTGCTGTATCAGATACATTCTGCATGCTTGCCGAAAGCTCTTCTAGTGCAGCAGAGGTATTGGTTACATTATCACTTGCAAGCTGTATTTGATTTGTGATGTTATTGGAAGATTCTGTGAGCGTAGCAGTGCTATCTTTAACATTTCTCAAAATGTTCTGAAGAGCACCGATGAATCCGTTGAATCCATTCTTGATATAAATAAGCTCCGAAGAAGTCTGGGTCTGAATTCTTGCTGTAAGATCACCCTTGTGATTTCTGATATTTGCAATGATATCATTGATTTCATCTGCAATCTGTTTAACTTTGCGTCCTACAAGCCTGTAACTGAATATGATAGAAACAATCATAGCTATGATATATATCATAAAAACTACGTTAACGGCTCTTATAGCACTTTGGGCTTCATTATCAACTACGGCCGCCATTGTTGAACGAAGACTTACAACCTGGTTGTTGAGTATTTCAAGTTGTTCTTTCATAGTAGCGAGCTCAGTAGCTGCGTCGCCGTAGACTATACTAACGATAGTGTCTACATCTGACTGATTTGCAGCCGTAATTACGGAGTTATATTCTGATTTATAAGAGGTATAAGTGGATTTTAGTGTTGAAATGGCCGAGGTAGCTTCTGATATGCTTCCGCCATAGGCATCCAAAGATGAAAAAACACTCTCTATTGTAGTTAGAGAACTGTCCATTTCGGTTAGACATTCCTGCATTTCAGGAAGCTTGGTTTCTATCTGACCCATTGTTTCAAGAGTTTCGAAACTAGAAGCCAGTGCAAACCCGTCATTGTCCAAAATTCGCATATCGACTTCGAATATGCGCATGCTGTCCATTACATTCTCAGTCATTTCTGCTGTATTTTCGGAGGTCTCTTCGATAGTTTTCATCTGATAAGTTACTATCGCAACAGACAGAATATACAAAGCAAATAGCAGGATATATGTTATTAGCGTCATACCGGTTACTGATTTGAAGAAATGAACCTTATTTAATTCGGCGGGATGGAATTTACGTCCTGTTTGGGAAGTGTTTTCTGATTTGGAGCTATTTGCGGACGTATTTGGTGGAATTTGTTCTTTTTTTGTATCAATCTTTTTTTCAAGAACTTCCTTATTTTCGGCCATGTAATCCTCACTTTCTGCTTTGAATCATAATTATGCACATATTCCACAAAATTATCCACATAATATGATTTATTTACTCGGTAAACAGACGTACATATATAGAAAGTACTGCGAGAATATTATCGGCATAATAGTAGTAAAAGTTAATGCAAAAAAGAGATAACTTACTTACTCAAACTTCCCAATTGCCAAACTGGCTGTACCTACATAACAGTAAAGGGGTGGTGCCAGTTTGGCAAGTACGAAGTTTGAGTTGGTTATAAGTGAGGTTTTAGGCGATACACATGTATAAATCTATGCTACAATATAGTGAGATACGAAAAAACGTTCATCACATAATCAGGAATTAATAACATTTTTAATAGCATTTAGTAGCTCATCATAGTCTTCAAAAGCCGGAAGTTCCGGATTTTGGGCTTTGATTTGGTCGGTTGATTTGAACAAGAAGCCTGCTTTGCTGGCTTTTATCATTTCCAGATCGTTGTAACTGTCGCCGCTTGCGATTGTTTCAAAGCCTATGGACTGAAGTGCCTTGACAGTTGATAGCTTACTTTTATCACATCTCATTTTGTAACCGGTTATTTCACCATCTTTTGCAACTTCAAGACTGTTGCAGAATATAGTTGGCATTCCAAGCTTTTTCATAAGAGGGCTTGCGAATTCCGAGAATGTATCAGAAATGATTATTACCTGGGTAAGAGAGCGGAGATTATCCAAAAACTCTTTTGCACCCGGTATTGGATCTATAGTTGCGATTGTTTCCTGAATTTCTTTAAGGCCAAGACCATGTTCTTTGAGAATTCCAAGTCTCCAGTTCATGAGCTTGTCATAATCGGGTTCATCGCGGGTTGTTCTACACAGCTTTGGTATGCCGCTTGCCTTTGAGAAGGCGATCCAGATTTCCGGAACCAGAACACCTTCAAGATCCAAACATGTAATATACATATAAATATCCTCCTAAGATTTTTATTATAACAGCTTATATCAGTATAACAGTTTTTTGCGTTTACGCGGTAATTAATTAAAGCATATCGTAAAAAGTAGATTTCATGGCTTAAAGTTTATGATTGGATTAAGAGGTAGGCGTTTTTAGTTGGTATTTTTTCATCTTCATAGTCCATTGTAAGTTTATGATTGGATTAAGTGGTAGGTATTTTTAGACCTTGGATTGGAGATACGGCAAATGATTTGGAATGAATATTTTGAAATAGCGGCACTAATGATTTCGGTTGTGTTGCTTCTATCAGATATATGGAAGAGGCATCTTCCTTTTAGGTCGTGGAATTATTTTGCCTGGCTTCTTGGACTTCAGATAGCCAGCTGTATTACGAATATTATTGCATGCTTCATGGCAAGGGATGCGTCTATGTATCCTGTTGGTATGCATTATTTTATAAATGTTATCTATTATATATGTTTTATTATGCAGATATGGTCTTTTGCTATATTTACTATTGCAATGACAGGTAAGAGTAAAAGCATTAGCAAAAAAGCCTGGTTTTTAATCGCACTTCCATATCTTATTTCTTTTGTATCAGTAGTTGCAACGCCAATTTCTCATTTCTTTTTTTATATTGATTCTGATGGGAGGTATCATCAAGGGCGAGGGTATTATATTATCTGGACTATCTTCCTTATCTTTTATGTACTTATGCCGATTGCGTATGCATGGTTTTATAAACTATATATGTCACCGCACCGAATGATGTATACAGTGGGATTCTGGATGCTTACACTTACAGGGATATTCCTTCAGGGTTTTATATTTACTGATGTTCTGCTGGAAGGAATATTTAATGCCGCAGCTATACTTATAATATATATGGATATTCAGAACCCTTCTAAATATACGGATGCCGATACAGGCCTTTATAACCAGTGGGCGCTTGGAGAAGTTATAGATGAAAAGCTTGAGTATGGCGATCCTATAGATATAAGTATCATTGGAATTGAAAATTTCCCTGTTCTTGAGAGTATATATGGTCGAAGGAAACTCATGATGGTTCTCCATAGTATAGGAGATGAGATAACTGAGCAGATCAAAGGCGTTAACCTCTTTTATATGCATAGAGGGAGGTTTGCACTTCTTTTTGGTCAAAAAAATACCCATAAGCGTATAGAACATGCTATAAGAAGGCGCTTCGAGATGCCTTGGGGTGATGACGATGGGAAGGTGACTTTTAAAATTCATATAGCACATCTTGATGAGGATGTGCCAAAAATGAGCATTAGAGAGATTTTTGATGCACTTGATGAAGGACTTGCATATGCCCAGATGAGAGATAATGAGGTTACACAGAATATAAGCGCAGCCAAGATTGAAGCGATCAGAGACAATATCAAGGTTGAAAGGGCGGTTAGTAAGGCTATTCGTGAACGAAGGATTGAGGTTGCATTTCAGCCTATCTATTCAACCCAAAAAGAGAAAATCATCTCAATAGAAGCGCTTGCAAGAATCACAGATGAAGAGTTGGGAATTATCGAACCGGATCAGTTCATACCAATAGCGGAAAAGAATGGAACAATAGGATTTGTAGGATCTCAGGTATTTGAGCGCGTTTGCTCTTTTATCAGAGAGATGGATATGGAAGATTTGGGGATTAAGTTTATAGAGGTCAACTTATCACCAGTGCAGTGCAAATCCGGTGAGCTTGTATCTGATCTGTTCAATCTTATGGAAAGATATGAAATAGATCCAAAGCAGATAAACTTCGAGATAACAGAATCCGCAATGGCTGACAGTAATGTTCTTGGCGAGATGATGCACAAGATAATTGAAAAAGGAAGCACATTCTCGTTAGATGATTATGGAACCGGATATTCAAATCTTGTTGAACTATTAGAGCTTCCCTTTAAGATAGTCAAGATTGATAAGTCGCTTGTGTGGTCGTATTTCAATGGTACAACGGATATTCTTCCGGACTTTATCAAAACCTTTAGAAGTAGAGGATATGAGATAGTTGCGGAGGGAGTAGAGACACACAACATGGCAGAAAGACTCAGGGATATGGGCTGTGAGTATCTTCAGGGCTTTTACTTCTCAAAAGCGCTACCCAAAGAACAACTTGTATCGTATGTATATAATAATCGTCGCCTTCGCATAATGGAGGAAATGAGGCTGTGATATGATGGGAGGAATACTCAAAAATGAGTGCAAAAATCAAAAAGAGGACTATTAAGAGCTTTATAAAATGGGGGATAGTAGTAATAGTTATCATCGCTCTTGTGCTGTATCTAAGGAATAAGACAGGAAGTACCATAGAATCCATGTATACAGAAGATACAGCAGTTATCCGCGATATTCAGACGTATCATACCTTTACAGGGACAACAGAACCTGTGAATTCCTCAGAAGTAATCCCGCTTGTAACAGGAATTCAGGTAAAAGAGGTCATGGTTGAAGTGGGTGATGAGGTCAGCACAGGCGATGTACTGATGACTTTGGATACCTACAATATTCAAAGTGCGATAGATCAGCTTTCTGCTACCATGGATGCTGCTGATACCTCCAGTGCTATCTCGATTGCACAGGCGCAAAAAGCTTATGATGACCTTAAATATGAAGTTGATAACGGACTTAATTCAACGCTTCAAAATGCCTTGAATGGTATAGATTCGGCTTTTGCCAATATGGTTTCGGCTCAGGAAAGCTATAATAATGAAGTTGAGCTTAATAATAGGCAATTATCAAGCACGATTCGAAATGCAATTTCTCAGGTTGATAGTACTTACGGAAGCCTTGTGAGCGCCCAAACATCGCTTTCGCACGCACAGGAAAACCTCTCTGATGCAGAGGAAATATATGGTTCGGACAGTAGTGTCCTTACAAGTTACAGGCAGAATGTTGAGACAGCTCAGGTGTCGGTGGACAATGCATGGAGTTCTTACAATAATGCAGTAGCTTCGTTTGAAGCTGCCAAAATGCAGGAAGAAAACTCTCTCACCCAGCTCTACGACGCTCTCATAACAGCCCAAATCAATTATCTTAATGCAATAGATTCATACAATGCTGCAACGCTTTCAGTTAATCAGCAGCTTGAAGATTATCAGCTTTCAATTAAATTGGCAGTAGCAGGAAGTAATGACTCGGCTAATCAGCTTAAGCTTGCAGATTATCAGAAACAGTTAGCTGACTGCACCATAACAGCGCCAAGAGACGGAATTGTATCAGAACTTCCTGTCAAGGAAGGCAGCTATGTTTCTACGGCCGGTAGTGTGGCAACTGTTACGGATTACAGCCAGATGAAGATAGCTGTAAAGATAGGAGAGTACGATATACTCGGCGTTGACGAAGGAGATGCCGTCAGTGTGTCTATTGATGCACTTGATATGACCTGTGATGGAACTATAACAAAGATTGCAAAGGCAGCAACCGTATCAGGCGGTGTATCCTATTTTGAAGCAGAGGTTACGATAGAGGCTGATGATTCACTTAGAAGCGGTATGAGCGCTGAAGTTAAGCTTATTATGGATGAAGCTGATGGCGTAGTATCTGTTCCAAGTGCAGCTGTTATGTCTGATTCTGAAGGCGGCTATTATGTATATATAAGGGATACATCAAATTCTAAGAACAAAAATCCTATTCAGAAAACTGTTACTATAGGACTTACAGATGGCTCCTATACCCAGATAACGGATGGCCTTTTGGAAGGCGATCCAATACTTGTTCCAAAGACGGATTCTATGGCTCTTTTAATGCAGGAAATGTCAACAGGAAGTGGGACGACATATGGGGATAGTGTCAATGAGTGAAGTAATAACAGCAAGCGATAAGATTCTCATGATGCATAATATATGCAAAGATTATGAGATGGCAGGACAGACACTTCATGTTCTCAAGAATATCGATTTGTCTGTCAAAAGAGGACAGTTTCTGGCAGTACTTGGACCTTCCGGCTCCGGTAAATCGACGCTTATGAACATCATAGGATGCCTTGATGTTCCAACGAGCGGAGAGTATGAGCTTTCCGGACGTATTATTGCGGATGAAGATGAGAAGTCACTTGCCAACATCAGAAATAAAGAAATAGGATTTATCTTTCAGTCTTTTTATCTGTTACAGAGGCAGAGTGCTTTTGAAAATGTCGAGCTTCCGCTTATCTATGCCGGAATGTCCGAAAAAAAGCGTAAAGAAAGGGTTGAAGAGGTTCTTGAAAAAGTAGGCCTTGCTGACAAAATGTACAATCTCCCCAATCAGCTCTCCGGCGGGCAGCAGCAAAGAGTTGCCATAGCAAGGGCTGTATCTACCAATCCCACAATCCTTCTGGCAGATGAACCTACGGGAGCACTTGATCAAAAGACAGGTGCTCAGGTTATGGATTTGTTTCATTCGCTTAATGAAGAGGGAAGGACTATTATCATGATAACGCACGACAGCAAGATAGCCGGACACGCAGGTCGAATAGTCAAGATTTTGGATGGGGTTATTAGCGAAGGAGATATTGAGGATGCGTAAATTTTTGGGAATGCTCAAAGAAAGCATCAAGATGTCGGTTCAGAATATAAAGAGCAATAAGATCAGGTCGTTTCTGACGATGCTTGGAATTATGATTGGCGTTGCATCAGTAATAGGTCTTATTACAATAGTCCAGACTGCTACGGATTATGTCATGGGACAATTCTCTGAACTTGGTGCCGGAACTATAACAGTTATGACACCCGGTACAGCTCTTAAGACGGGGTTATCTGAAAATGACATAGAAACTATAAGAGCAATTGATGGAGTGGACGGTGTTGCGCCATCAGTATCTGTCACTGTTTCCGCGGTCAACGACGGCGAGATATATGATAATGTGACAATGGATGGTGTGGACGTAAGCTATTTTTCTCATAATGATATTATTGATGATGGGCGTTCTTTCAGGGATTTTGAGGCAGATGGTTATACGCAGGTATGCATAGTTGATCAGACTTTCATTGATACAGTCTTAAAAGGAGAAAAGCCTATCGGCAAGACAATTCATATTGGCGGCTATGATTATCTTATCATAGGTGTACAGGGCGATGATGTAAGCCTGTCTTCAGCATATACTGATACCAGTGACCTTGATGGGAGTGTCATGGTTCCTTACAAAAATGTCATGAGAATGACATTTACCAATAACATTACAAATTTCAATGTTTATGTTGAAGATGATGCATCTACAAGTGAAGTTGAGACCCTGCTTAGACAGGAACTTAACCGTATATATAATGATGCTGATAATGCTTTTTCTGTTATCAATCTTGAGGCTCTTGTAAATGTAATGGGGTCTATTCAATCAATGCTTACATCAATGCTGGGAGGTATTGCTTCGATTGCACTTTTAGTAGGCGGAATTGGAATTATGAATATGATGCTTACATCCGTATCTGAGAGGACCAAAGAAATAGGACTTCGCAAAGCACTTGGTGCTGAGCCTTCCAGAATTCAGCTGCAGTTTTTGATGGAATCTATATTTCTCTCACTAATGGGAGGCTTTATCGGAATAATCCTGGGACTTATCATCGCATATGTAGGTTCTAACCTTATGAATGTTACATTTAATATATCCTGGGGCGCTATTGTACTTGGTGTTGGATTTTCGGCAGCAGTCGGAATCATCTTTGGATGGATGCCGGCGAAGAGGGCAAGTGAACTTAATCCTATTGATGCACTAAGAGCAGAGTAAATTAGTAACTAAAACTGCCTGCACTTGCATAACAGCAAAGGGGTGGCGCCAGCCTGGCAAGTGGGAAGTTTTAGTTAATAACATAAAAGCTGTATATATCGAAAGAATGAAGCTTTTTGGAGTTTTCACTTTATTATTTTTGGTAGAAAAGAGGGATATGATTATGAGAATGTCAAAAAAGCTAAAGAAAGCAACAAGAATCACGAGGATAGTAGCATTATCGCTTGCACTTTGTTGTGCCTTGATATTATTGTCATCGCCTATAAAAGCTTGTGCAGGAGCGGCATATGACAGCGATTTTACCAAAACATATGTGTTCGAAACACTTATAAAACCGGCGCTTACCAATCCCTATACAGATGATAACGGGATATATGAACAGCTTGAGCTATGCTTTCGTTATCGCGTTATGACAATGGGAGAAGTGCTTGATATGTATGATCATGGTTATACAGTTCCGGTAACCGTATTGGAAAGACTGTATAATGGCGGATGGATTAATAGTTATGTTTATCATAGGGCAGCAGGAATTGCGATTACCCCTTCTGATATGAGCGATGTATTTGATTACGAATACTACTATAATGCAAACCCTGACTTGCAGGTTTTGGGGCTAAATGAAGAAGTGCTATTCAATCATTTCCTATTATGCGGAATGTCTGAAGGCAGAAGGGCAAGTTTAAACTTCGACCCTGTATATTTTAAAAAAAGATATCCGGATATAGAAGCTGAGCTTGGCGGAGATATGGCTGAATACTATATCCACTACATAATTCACGCAGTAGAGCAAGGGAGAGCCGGAAGTGCCGAAGACCAGGCTGAGAAGATAGATCACTTAAATGACTATGCCAATGTAAATGACGTGAGATATAAATAACTCACTTCCCATGTATTTAGAGTCTGTGTTAAGAATCATATATTTTTTTCCGATAAAATATTAGTGTACATACTCATTCATATCTATTCAAATATAAATGAGTCAACAACAGAGCTATTGTGTATTGGTCTGGAGGGCAACTGATATATGGCGCTGTTTGACTTTAAATTTAAGTCAGGGAAGATTGTAAAAAAGGGAATTCAATATAGATCAGTCTGGAAAGATTTTGAGGATGGCTCATCCGCGGCGCTTCTGTCATACGTCGGGGATATGTTTGGGTGCGACCGTGTAATTGTACTGCTTAGAACCACCGAAGATACCTATCGCTGCAGTGATGAATGGTGTGGCGAAGGTATTAAATCTGTAAGAGACCAGCTTCAGGAACTTACCTGGATTGATATGATGTCCTGGCTTGATGTGGTCGAAAGCGGAAGCGTTACCATAATCGAAGATGTGGCAAGTATAAAAGAATCCAATGAAGATCTGTACATAAAGCTTGAACAGCTTGGCTCCAAGGCAGTTATCATGGGGCAGTTGACGCATATGGGTGAAGATCTGGGCTTTTGGCTTGTTGTTAATCCGGCTCTGGAAAATATACAGAATGTTTCTGCAATTTTCCAGGGTATTTTTTATCTTGTTGGAAATCTATATCACAGTCAGGGAACTATAGAACAGCTTAAGGATATAGGCTTTACGGATAAACTCACAGGTGCTGCCAATCGTAATGCACTAACCAGAGATATAGAGTTATTTAGGGTGGGAGTAAGTCTCGCCATTTTGTTTGCAGATCTAAATGGCATGAAGGAAATCAATGATACAGAAGGACACGAAGCCGGTGACAGGCTTTTGATTAATTGCTGTAATGCTATTCGTGAAGTGTTCCCGCCTGATTCTCTCTATAGAATCGGAGGAGATGAGTTCCTTGTTATATTATCAGGGGTACAAAAAGGCGAATTTGATGAAAAGACGCAGCTTCTTCGTGAAAATTTCAAAAAACATGAAATACAGGTTGCTATAGGTGCGGTCTTTGCAGACAGTTATCAGAGGAATTTTGATGAACTTAAGTCACAGGCTGATGACCTTATGTACAAGGATAAGAAGTCATCCTATAAGAACTTTGAAGAGGGCGAGGAAGCAAGCAGCAGACCCGATGAAGTGATGGAAATCTACCCTCAGGAAAATGGTTACAGGGTCATTTACTGTGTTCCGCATAAATATGAGGGCAGAGGCGGCCGTGAGAAGACAGGTATTTTTTCTATAAAATTAAATGAAATTGCAGATGGCAGTATCCATCCTAGTGACAAGCTAAAGTACATGGACTTTTGGAATATGTCTTCACTTATCACCAATCTGGAAAAAAAACATAGAGAGGATGCGGCTATTATCAAATATCGTGCGCGTACAGTGGACGGATATTGGTGCTGGGTAGAAGAGCAGATAACTATAATGCGCCGCGATAATAACAAGATAGTCCTGATAAGCTCATTACGGGATATAAGTGATCAGAGAGAAAGGGAGATTATTTCAGAAAATCTGACAAGTAGTTCAGAAGATTTCGTTGCTCAAAAACAGCTATATCTTAACAAGAAATTCACAAAACAGGCAGAAGAATGGCTCGAGAGTAGAAAAGAAGGTGAAAATGTCTGTACTATTGCTATTAATCTTGGGCATTTGCGTTTATATAATGATACGTTCGGAAGAGCAGCCGGGGATCAGCTTATATCACTTGCAACCGGAATTGTATCACAGGCTGCATATATGCTTCATGGTCTCTCTGCTTATCTTGGAGGTGACAACTATTGTGTCATAGGACTTGCGGTAGATTACGTAAGTGCAGATAATCTGGCGGATTATATCAGGAAGAATCTCAGAGAACACCACATGGACGGGGGATTCGCTCCGGCAATAGGTGTCTATACAACGATTGACAGAAAAGAGAGCTTTGCGACAATGCACGACAGAGCTCTTATAGCGCTGTCAAATGTCAAGGACAATTACAAAGAGCATGTACATGTATATAGTGAAGGTGACTTTAGAACAGAAACTGAGAATAAGCGATTGCACGTTCAGGAAATTCAGCTGGCATTGCTTCAGGACGAGTTTAAGTGCTATATGCAGCCGGCTGTCGAAGTTGAAACAGGTAGAATAGTTGGAGCTGAGGCTCTTATCAGATGGCAGAGGGGCATAAATCTGCTAAAGGCTGATAGCTTTATGGATGTTCTTGAAGACAGCGGATATATTCTGACATTGGACATCAAAATGTGGCGTAAACTGTGCCAGTGGATGAAGGATATAAAGGAGAGGGGCATGACACCTCTACCCTGCTCTATAAATGTTTCACATATAGATTTTCATTATATAAAGGTTGCAGAAACTTTGATAAGACTTTTGAGTGAATATTCACTTGATTCCAGGCTCCTTATAATAGAGCTTTCAGAGCTTACCTATGCTGATGATCCTGAGAATATCAGCATGCAGGTAGATCTGATGCGAAGAGCTGGCATAAGGGTATACATGGATGACAGCGGATGCGGATTTGACAGTTTCAGAATGCTCTATGGTACCAAAATTGACGGAATCAAAATGAGTCAAAGCTACCTTAGCATGTTACCAATGGCAAGCAAAGCTTTTAACCCCGTTAAGATGATGCTGGATGTTGGTAAGGAAGAGAGTATTCCTGTGATTTCTGAAGGTGCTGAAACTCGCGAACAGGTTGAAAAGCTAAAGAAAATCGGCTGCGAATACATTCAGGGAAATTGCTATTACAGACCTATGTCAATAGCAGACTATGAAAAGCTCCTTATCAAAAAGGGCTTCGTCAATACATCTGCATGAACATAAAAAAACCTTGTCTTATCAATGACTTCCCAAAATATAAGTAGTCTATCTGCTTTTTTGATGCTACCTTGTTAGCGCATTAATATCGATTTCACCATAATCATCTGCAAGATACTTGTCGTAGAGTTCTTGCAGATCTTCAATGTTCTCTTCCGAAAGGTTATCCTTGACATAGTTTGCTGCGCTTTTCATATCGCCATTTGAAACGTAGGATGATATCGTTGACAAAGTTTGAGAATCAACGTTGTCTTCGATAATATTGGTGAGAGTTTCCTGATCCTCTTTATCCATTGAATTTAGAACCTCTTCAACTTCCTTGGAAGTTACGGATACTCCGGAAGAAGCGGCAAGCTGTTCTATTACATTAGAAACAGCATAATTAATAGCTTTCTTCTTGAGTATTGAATCCCATACTGCGGTTTTAAATATGAATATTATAATTCCGAGTATTACAAGAATCAGTACAAACTGAATAAGTTTTGCAAATGGATTTGTTTTATTTCGGCGTCTTGACATAACTATCCTCACAGGGCAATATGATTTTGCGGCTTATCTGCAAATTGCCCATTACAAAGGATTGTACCGCATTGCAAATGCATTCTCAACTTAAAGTGTTTAAATGATGATTATTTTCTGAATAAAAGGATGATTTATATATGTATAAAAGTCATTTTAAATCTTTGATATGTATGTTTCTTATATTGGCACTTGGCTTTTTGGGGTGCGGTAGAAATGGTAATGATAAAGATAAACTTGGAGATGCAGATATATCTGCGAATGCGGAAGACTCTTATGAATCCCAAAATGATATGCCAAGTTCTGGAGAAACGGCTGAAAATAAATCAGATAATGGCAACATGGATAAAAATAGTTTGGATGAAGATACTGTGAATGGAGAAAATACCGATACTAAAAAGGGAAGTTTAGAGCAAATGTCATCAGAAATAAGGAGCGATGATTTTTATATATCAATGATTCCTGACGATATTTTTGAACAGATGCAAGGTAAATCATATAAGGCCGATTGCAATATTCCACGAGATGACCTTAGATATATACACGTATTATACAAAAATATTGATAAAAAAATTTGTGAAGGTAAGATGATATGCCACGAAATAATTGCAGAAGATCTTCTGGAAATATTTGAAGAGTTATATCTAAATGATTATCCGATTGAAAGAATGGAACTTATAGATGTTTATGATGCAGACGATGAACTATCTATGACATACAATAATTCATCATGCTTTAATTACAGATGTATATCGCATACTACTACTATATCTAAACATGGACTTGGAATTGCTGTTGATATTAATCCTTTATATAATCCGTATACCAAAGTGGTTGATGGAAAAAGGATAGTTGAACCGGCGGTGGGCGCTCCATATCTTGATAGAGAAGCTGAATTTCCTTACAAGATAGATGAGGATGATTTGTGTTATAAACTTTTTACAAAGCACGGCTTTGAATGGGGAGGCAGCTTTAATAGTGTCAAGGATTATCAGCATTTCGAATTGTCCGATAGCGTAGCTGATGAGCTTCGGGCAAGGTATGAATAGACATATGGGAAGCATTTTAATTGCTATGTAACAGTAAAGGGGTGGTGTAAGTTTGGCAAGTGGGAAGTGGAGCTGCTCATTGAAAATGGGCACACGCTGCGTAAGGCATGTGGGAAGCCTGCAAATTATATAAGGCGAAATTTTGAAAAAAGTAGTATGATAGAAAAGATAGTAATTTTGCATTGGAGGAGAGTGTTTATGAGTTCGGAATATGTTATAACTTGCTGTTCTACAGCCGATATGCCAAAGGAATATTTTGAAAAAAATAAGATCCGATATATTTGTTTTCATTACCAGCTTGACGGAGTTGACTATCTGGATGATTTGGGAGAATCAATGTCATTTGATAAGTTTTACAAAGCGATGGAGAATGGGGCGGATACTAAGACTTCTCAGATTAATGTTGATGAATATAAAGAGTTTTTTGAAAGTATTGTAAGAGAAGGTAAGGATATTATTCATCTGACCTTATCGTCCGGTATTTCCGGGACAATCAATTCTGCAAATATTGCAAGGGATATGGTTTTGGAAAAGTATCCTGACAGAAAAATAGCCGTTGTAGATTCTCTTGCAGCTTCTTCGGGATATGGTCTATTAATTGATATTTTGGCTCAAAAACGTGATCAGGGACTTGGATTTGATGAACTTGTTTCTTATGCAATGGATATTAGAAATAAAGTTCAGCATTGGTTCTTTTCCACTGACCTTACATTTTATATTAAGGGTGGTAGAGTTTCAAAGACAGCAGGATTTGTAGGAACTATGCTGAATATCTGCCCGCTTCTGAATGTAAATATTGAAGGTAAACTTATTCCAAGAGAGAAGATTAGAACTAAGAAAAAGGTGTCACAGAGAGTGGTTGACATCATGGAAAAGAGAGCGCTTGGCGGTAAAGATTATTTGGGCAAGTGTTTTATATCGCAGTCTGCATGCAAAGAGGACGCAGAATATGTGGCCGGGCTTATAGAAGGGAGATTCCCTAAGTTAAATGGTAAGGTTATGATCAACGACATTGGTACAACAATTGGTAGTCATACAGGTCCGGGAACTGTGGCAGTGTTCTTTGTGGGAGATGAAAAAGATAAATAATCATAATTTCACCATATATAAAGCGGTTCCTGCGCGTAGTGGGCACCGCTTTATGCATGCTGAGAGAGTTATATACTCAAACTTCCCACTTGCCAAACTGGCGCCACCCCTTTACTGTTGTGTAGGTT
>ERZ842401.1737-NODE-1737-length-30371-cov-5.072602_pt1 | contig 30371 bp, 32 predicted proteins | sample MGYA00521270_ERZ842401 | MGnify/ENA primary metagenome ERZ842401 (study PRJEB31892, sample SAMEA3878208) | bioreactor metagenome | biome: Moose rumen | place: Sweden | collected 2011-10 | study: EMG produced TPA metagenomics assembly of the PRJEB12797 data set...
TGCAGTCTCAGCGGCGGTAGCACGTGCAGTCTCGGCATCTGTGTAAGACTTAGCATAGTCTTTCGCATCTTTGAGAGCCTTTTTAATAGAACCTTCTGTAGCCTCATTACCATTAATGATAATGATTTTACCCTCGGCAGTCTGGACTCTTGTATTGATTGCATCCACATCACTTACAACATCGTTTACTTCAGCCTTTGTAGCAAGTGTTGAAATGTCCTGGTGTTCTGTGAGATATTTAGCATCAGATTCAGCCTTTGTATAAACATCACCGGCATTGGCTTTTGCAGCAAGAGCAGCATCAATACCGACAACCTTGATACCATCAGCAGTTACTTCAAGATAAGCCTCACTAGCACCATCTTTTTTGACAGAGAATACATTACCATCAAGTTTTAAGCCGTTGCCGGCAACATATGTGTCAATAAGGTCAGCGATATTGATTGTAGTAATCTTAGCACCGTCCTTAGTATCGAATACAAATGTGAGTTCCTTACTTGAAGCATTGTATGTTACATCGCTAAGTATCTGGTCTTTTGGAATATTGATTTCTCCTACTTTTGCACCATCTACGTACACATTGTAGTTGAGGTCATCTTCAGCAGAAGCTTTTTCAATTACAACTGATTCTATCTTATTGGCAAGAGCGGTTTCAAGTTCAAGGTCTTTAGCCCTTAACTGAACAATTGCGTTTGCATTTGCAGTCTCAGCGGCGGTAGCACGTGCAGTCTCGGCATCTGTGTAAGACTTAGCAGTATTAAGTGCATTAGTGGCTTTTTCAGTTGCATCAGCACTTGCGGTTTCAATGGCTTCAGCCTTTGCATTAGCAATATCACTTGATGAACTTGAACTGATTTCAGCAATTTTAGCATCTGTGTAAGCCTTTGCAGTATTAAGGTTAGCAGCATCACGTTCTCTTGATGCGGTATCCTTTTCTATAATACTGTTATTCAAAGATGTAATATTTACATCAACCTTATTATCAAGAGCGTCTGTATATTCTTTTGCATCATCAAGAACATGCTGTAATTTATCATTCAAACCATTATTAATCTGATTAATTTGTGTTGTATTTGCACTAATTCTTTCAGATAATGTATTTTCAGCACCAGTTGCCCTTGCAACCTCATTTGTTACGGCTTGATTTGCAGAAGCGATGTCAGCCGCAAGTTCGGCTTCTTTATTAGTAGCACGTGTAACCTCGGCAGAAATTCTACCGGCGGCATCAGCGATATCGGCAGTAAGAACGGCATCAGCCTCTCTACGGTCATTTATTTCCTTGTTGATTGCGGTTGTATTCGCTGTAATACCGGCCGCATTATTTTGAACAGAAACTTTAAGACCATCAATATCTGTCTTATTTACCGTGATACGGTCAGCAAGGTCTCCTTCCTCCTCTCTTGCACGTGTAACCTCGGCTTCAATTGCATTTGCATTGTTTTCTACATTACCTCTAAGCAATGCTTCTTCTGCCATTGCCCTTGTTTCCTCGGCTACAATATCAGTCGTATTTTTATCAACTTTTGTTGTAAGTGAACTGATTCTTGTATCAACCTCATCAAGACCATTAACAATTGTATCTCTAAGTTCTCTTTCAATACCGGTAGCACGGTTAGTTTCAACCGCCACCTTATTATCAATATTTGCCTCCGAAACAAACAATTGACCGGTTGCATTTACACCTAAAAGATTATCTGTTGAAGAAACTTTCAAATCGGCAGAAAGAGTATCAGGTTGACCACCTGCGCCACTTGTCTTTGTAAGGACCACAGGACTTGACTGAGAGTTACTAACAATCCAAGTAGTAAGCATATCTGCCACTGGAATTGTAATAGTCTTTCCATCAGAAGTCTTGATTATAAGAGCCTTGTTAGCACCGTCATAGTAAATATCATTGATGATATCAATACCCGGCAATGTAAGAATCTTCGTATTATTACCGATTCTAATAGTAAGTGTGTTAGTTGCACTATCAATAGAGGCATCAATATTAGCACTAAGTCCACCGTTTGATGTAATAATCGAATTATCGTTACTAAGTCTCACAACGTTTGAAATTGTGTATCCGCCAACGGCATTCTTTGTCGCTGTAACAATAGAAGTATCAGTTTCTGCACCGTTGATATCACTCGCATCAACGACCTTATCAAGTTTTCTTTCGATTACCTCGATAGTGTCATTAACATCATTAAGAGCCTTTGCAACGGTTTTATTGCCGAATTTAATATTTTTGGCACGACCTTCCACCATAAGTTTGCCATCTACAACTTTCAAGATGTTATCTTCACTTTCAGAAAGTTTAGCATCTGCTGAAATTGTGGCATTGTTGGTATCCCTTGGAGTAATTGTTACCTTAATATTATGACTTTCGTTATCGGCAGTGTATTTGGAGTGTTCGCCCAAATCAATTACCTTACGTGTTGCATCATTCTTAAAGATACCATTCTTCATACCACTTGCAGTGAATGTGAGTTTGTGTGTATCTTCGTCATAGTCAAGGTTTGATGCGGCATAAAGTCCATCATTCTTGATTCCAATCATATTATTATTGAAATCAACATCATCGTTACTACCGGCTTGTGATATAAGAACGTTTGCATTGATGATACGGTTCTTATTTTCATCAGTTGTTATGGTAAGTTCAACACTTTTGGTATTCTCGCCAATAAGGTCTCCGCCAGCAACACTTTCTTGAAGTGCCTTTGACAAGAGGTCAACTGCTTCTGCCAACGATGTAGCGTTACCGATAATGTTGTCTCTTGCGTCCGGTTCATAAGAGATTTGGTTTCTTCTCTTATTCTCATCGTATGTAAGACCGGATGCATTAATAATACCAAGGAATTTCTCATTGAGTGCAGTGATTAACTCATCACGACCCTCGTCTCCTTGTTCTATTGCAGCGATAGACTCTTCAATTTTACCGCTGTCAATATATGTCAGTTTTCTATCACCGGCACCAAAAGCCAATATGAAATATGGATTTCTTTTGTTGCCATAGTAGAAAAGTGCCGGTTCTGCGTAAAGGGCCTCATATTTGAAATTATCGTCAATATATTCCAGAGCCTCTTCACGTGTGTCGAACACCTCACCGTGTGATAAAAGTTGCAATCTAAATTCGTTGGACATATTTTATGTTGTCTTAAAAATTATTTTATATGTATTAAATGGTTCCCATGTTGAGTACAAGTTGAATCTGAATGTCGTTAGAGTCATCATTACTCTTCAAAGTGATTATACCGGTTTCAGGATTAAAGTTTGTACCATTTTCGACAATAAGTTTGCCTTCAATTTCGGTATCCTTTGTTTCCCTTGCAGTTTTTTCCACTTCAATAGCAGCATCAGTTTCTGCCTTGTTAGTATCAATTTTTTCTTCTAACTCAGTGTCTTTTGCTTCACGTGCTTCTTTCTCAGCAATATCAGCAGCTTCCCTCTCAGATTTTTCGGTTGCATCCGCTTCCTCACGGGCGGCGATTTCTTCAGTAATCTTTTGGTCAATTTCGCCATCTTTTACCTCAAGTTCAGCAATCTTCTCCTCAAGTTCAGTATCCTTGTCACCTCTAATAATTCTTTCGGCCTCAATAGCCCCATTAATCGTATTGAAACCTTGTGCCACATTCTCGTTTATGGTATTGAATCCTTGTGCCATGTTTGCATTGATGGTGTTTACAGATTCTACGAGATTGTTATTGACAGTTGTGATGGTTTCATTTAATGAAGTATCAGCAGCTTCCCTCTCAGATTTTTCGGTTGCATCCGCTTCCTCACGGGCATTTTTTTCGTCTTCGAGTTTTTGATTAATTACAGTTTCAGCAGCAGTCCGGTCTTCAATTTCTTGTGTAAGTTGATTTGAAACCTCTTGTACACGGGCTGAAATCTCGTTTTCTCTAAGAGTTGACCTTACTGTTTCCGTTTCAATTTTCTCATCAAGTCTTTCGATTTCCTCTTCAACTTGTGTATAAACAGTACTTACAATTCTGTCTGATACGCTGATTAAGTCACCTTTTACAACTTGATATTCGTAACCGTATTTATCTTCTGCGGCATTTAATATCACTACGCTTTCACCTTCTTTAAGAGTGTTGATAAGCCATTTATCACCATCCCATTCATATATATAATAATGGTTTGTTTTAGGAAGGTTACAGCCAAGATTAGGTTCAATTGGATTATAAAGTCTATCGGCAAAAGCAATGTTTACTTCAGTCCATATGGCATGTCCTTTCTTTAATGAAGGCATAAGTATTGCCGGTACATCCAAACCAAGAATTTCTTCTTTCTCATAGAAATTACTGCCATCATAGTCTTTTATAAGTCTAAGAGACAATGAGTTATTTGAAGAAATCACATCCTGATATACAGTTGATTTATTGTATTCAAGTCTCTTCATAAAGGCACTGTTTCCACAGTTTGCATTAGTTGCTGTCCAGAAATAAGCTCGGTCTCCGAAATAACTTACATTACCTCCATCATCGGCATAACCGGCTGGTAAGGCACGGAATCCGTATTTATCGACACCTTTATGTGAATTATCTTTTGGCTTACAGCAGCAAGAAGAATATTCACCACAATACATTGGAGAACATTCAATTGGTTTTCCACAAGTGCAATTGCATCCGGTTGTATTATATTCAATACAAGTACTTGCAGAATCATCACAGCCACATTCAGACCTCCAACCATCTACGGATTTAAGAAGTTTGCCGGCGTAACGTCCAAGATAACGGTTGCATGATGCACTTGAATGGTCACGGTCGCATTCACATGGCTCAATAGCGTTAAGCATATCATCCCAATCTTCCTTAGTAGGTATTCTCCATTCAGAATTTGTACCTACAAGGTCACATGCAATTCTTTTAACACCATTATAGTCATAAAGATAACCATAATCACTTACACCGTCTAATACGATATATCTGTCACCGACTTTGTTGTCGCTGTCAACAGGAAGGTTTTCACCTTGTGTTTTGTCTATAACCCTAAGAACTGGTTCATACTTACCTGTGCGGTATGAGCGTGAAATGCCAAGAGGATTTGATGGCTTACCGTTACCGGTTAAAGTGCTGTCTGAAGCAACAGACTTCTCATCTGAAAATTCAGTTACAAATCCCGGAATCTTCGTCTCCACTCCATTTCTTGTAATGTAAAGGATACCGTTTTCCGCATCAAATCTAAAAGTAAGGTCTTTAGTGAAAGTATTAAAAACCTCATCAGATGAAATAACGTCTCCGTTTAAAAGTCTTACCTTAATTCGGTCTCCCTCTACATACACGGACTGGATATCTCTTCCTTCGAGAACAAAGAAATTGTTATCCACTTCATATCCGTCCAAGGCACAATTCTTAGTGATATCACCCTCGTAAGGGGAATTCAGTCTGAAATATGTTATACCCTTGTTATTCATTGTTCAGATTAGTTTATTTATTAATAAATATTGTGTTAATTTCAGAATGAGCCGTCAAAAATGGTATTTTGAACAATTTCTGAAAAAGTTATTGGACAATTATATATACGCAATGACTTGAAATATCCGATAAAAGTACCGGCGAACTCTTTTTCAAGAGGCAAAACATATTTCGGAAATTCACGGTAATTAAGGTAAATTACATCACATAATCCCTGTGTTCCACCACCTACTGATATACTAAATGGCACACCTTCTTGTTTACTGTACATATCATTAAGTTTTTTCAAATTTAACATCGGTAATTCTTTCGACACAAGTTTTAATTTGCCATTCACATATATCATAAATCTCATTTTATCTGAAGAAGATGTGTTTTCAACACAATCGTCATATATTTTACCAATTGGAAGAATTTTTATTGTTATCGTATTCCATTCATCATCCTTTACTGCTTTTTCTCCCGACCATTCACTTTCAATCGTATAATCGTTTTCTCCATTGCAATCTTTTAACATATATTTGTAACCGATTTTACCATCATCTGTAATTTGAAAAGCAAGTGCATTACGGTATAAATCAGACATTACATTATATTTTAAACTTTCTTTGTGAATAAGTTCATCTATAGTTTTTGTTGTATAGCCATCACATGTTCTGTTAAATAAAAGAAAAAAATTGTCAATATCAGATGTTACAATATCTGTAATGATTGTCTCACTGCCTTCAACCCAGTTTTCAGTAGTAAACCCATCACATGTACGGTCAAAAAGTAAAAATTTGTTATTAGAACGATATTCTCTAATATTTGGTTGTCTTACACTGTAGCCATCTTTTGTAAACAATTCTTCATCAATGTCAATATATTCTTCGTCTTTAAGATATTCATCTTTAACATATATTGTGCAATCACAAGATTCAGAAATATAATCATCTGAAATGTAATTGTCTGCAAAATATGTATTACAATTGCATTTTCTTTTGGATGGTTTAATATCAGAATTTCCGGAATTATTTGTTGTGAAATGCTCATTTTCAATCCATAGGTGTCCATCATTTGTAAACCATACGGAATTATCCTCATATGTATTTAAAAATTCCGGATAAGTAAATCTTGGCATTGATGTTTGATTTGGATTTACTTCACGTCTTTTACCTTTGTTATTGCAACAACAGTTTTTATCATCACATTTATCGGTCAAATAACCATCGGCAAAATATTCACTGACAGCATACAAATCATCATACGGTTTTAAATACCCTTCATTTAAGGAGTTTGTATTGGTATAATCATTATTAACATATCCGTCTACAATGAAACCATTTGCAGATGTTTCTTTGTTAAAATCAGTTGTATATTGTTCCCACCATTTATTTTCAGCACGTGTTCCGATATACAAAAATATACCTTTATTGCTTATATGACGGTCATTTATTTTGTTACCGGTTGTCTCAAAATCATGTTTTTTTAATACTATTTCAAAAGTAATCCCTTCACCTATGTTTCTTGGGAGTATCTTATAATTGTCATCTGTTCTAAAAAAACCCTGATAGAAACCACCGTTTAACTTTGATACCAACATCCCATCTTCTTCTACGATATCATTATCATAGGAGAAAATATCGTTATTTCCGTATACCTTATTTAATAATAAACGTAAATCATCTTTTTCTATTTTAAATTCTGAATTTGAAAAAAGTTTTAAAAATTCTTCATTACTTGTACGGTCTTTCTTATAATTGATTAAACCATTGTCAACACCGGTGTACCCAATGTTTTTTAAATCCAAACCATTATTTACGGCTTTATCCCAATAATATTGTTTTTTACTGTAAAGTTTATCGAACCATACACATTCAGGGTCAGTAGTATCAATATATGATATAAGGCAACCGTCATAAAGACCGGAACTGTTACCATATGAGCCGAAACTTGTCTGACTGAGGTAGAAATCCCAGTATTCACTTCTATCAAGCCTAAAAGTGAAAGGTATTCTATTGTGATTTAATATGTTTCCCATTGCCGAATATCCACTATTTATAATAAATATAGGTAAATACGTTAATTAATATGGGACAACGCATAATCAAATTGACAAAACAACAGTTAAAAGAGGCAGAAGAAGGAGCATTTGAATTTCTTTCCAATGGTGATTTTAAACAATATAATGGTCAGTCAGAAGTTTCGGTTGCCGGTAAAAAAGATGACGAACATTATGGAGACCCTAAAACGTCTGATGATTTAGGAAGAAAAATCACTGCACAGACATATAACAGATATTGCGGTGTTGCTTCAAAACCACGTAGTTTAAGAGAAGATGACACCAATCATGATGGGATAGATGATTTCTACAATAATGATGAACTGGATACACTTGGTAATGAAACAACAAATGATGACCTTGTTAAAATACCACAAAGTGTACAATATAAAGCCGACATATTGATGAATGCATTGACCCAACTTACTCCAAAACAGCAAGCCATTGTTTTGAATAAGATAATTGAAGGTCTTGACCTATCATCGCTACCGTATGCTTGGCTTAAAGAGTTACGTCTTAAAATAAACAATAGAAAACAAAACGTTAAACGTTAAAAATATATGTTACATCTTATTTTTGAAGGAAACCAAGATTTGAATCATCGTACTTTTCCTCTCGCAAAGGGAATAAGGAAACATTTGCAGAAAACACTTGATTCATATAAAGGCGACAAGTCTATTGACGGTTATAAACGTCTTAATAATGTCTTGTCTATGGATTCTATTGCTTATAATGAGATGAAACGTATAAAAAACTTTTTCGATAACTACAAGGGAACGCCTGAGTCTGCTGAATTTGTACTTAATGGTGGTGAACCAATGATGAATTGGGTTAATAATACTCTTAATACCGCAACGAAGGCTGTACGTGATTTTAAACAAGTCAAAAAAGATGCCGGTATGAGCAATGCGTTTATTAAACCACATGAAAAACAAAGACAGATTAGAAAAGACAAACCAACACAAGCAAAAATTCAATCGAAAGATGTATCCAAGAAAATAGGTGATAATAATGCTATAAGGTTCGAAAGTAAACAAAAAAAGATTATTTTTATTACTGAAGATATGTTTAAAGAACTTTGCAATGACTAATTTGTTGGAATTAGTCATTTTTTTTTGAATTTTATTAAAATTTAACTTACTTTTCTTGCTATTTTTATTAAAAATAGTATATTTACTATATATATATACAGAATAATAAACTTAAAATTTATTAAAATGGGAAAAAGATTAACAAGAAAAATGAGTGAGGAAACAAAACGGAAGATTTCCGAAGCAATGAAAGGTAAGAAAAAGAGTGAAGAACATAAGGCTGCATTATCGGCTTCTATGAAAGAATATTGGAAAAGCATTCCGTATGAATAAACATCTATAATAATTTTAAAATGAGACGTTATAAAGATAGAGAAAGTTTTATAAAATTGGCTAATATATTACATAATAACTTTTATGATTATTCAGAATTTGTGTATGGTGGAAAAAATACCGAAGGAATAATAATTTGTCCCATACATGGACCATTCAAACAAACACCAAATATTCATGTTAGAGCAATTAGACCAAGTGGATGCCCTCACTGTTCTATTGAAAACAAAATTATACCATTTGAAGAATTTGTTTCAAGAGCAAGAAAAATACATGGTAATGATTACGTCTATAAAGAAGAAGACTATGTTGACATGAAAACACCTATGGATATGTATTGTACAATACATAAGCATGTGTTTAAACAATCACCAAATAATCATGTCCATAAAACAAATCCAACAAAATGTCCGATATGTGCTGCTGAAATAGTAATTTCTAAAAATAGGAAGCCGTTTAATAAGTTTGTTGCTGATGCTCGCAAAGTTCATGGTGATAATTACGAATATGACGAAAAATCGTATGTAAATGCTATAATCCCAATAAATATTTTTTGTAATAAGTGCGGAAAATGGTTCAAACAAAAACCACATGACCATTTATCAGGAAGTGGATGTAATAAATGTAATTCTTCAATAATGGAAGAACGAATGATGGTTTTAATGGATAAAATGAGTATAAAATATCATCATTGGCACACATTTGAATGGTTAATATATAAAAAACACCAGTTTCTTGATTTTTATCTTGAAGATTACAAAGTCGCCATTGAATGTCAGGATGAACAACATTTCATGCCGGTTGATTTTTCACATAAAAAGAATTTGAAAGAAGCATCAAGTCGTTTTCAATTAAATCAAAAACGTGATGAAAATAAACGTAAATTATGTGAACAACATGGTATAAAATTGTATTATATTAATTATAATGAAAAATTAGAGGATAGATTTAACGAAATATATAAAGAAATTATTGGTTGAACAGATATTTATAAACAAATAAAAGATTAATCTAAATAATAACATGCAGACATGTTTAGAAAAAGTCTCTATACAAGAGAGAAATGAAGAAATCGTAAGAAGCGATTACCAGAGATACAACCAATATAGTGCAACTCATCCAGATGCTTTGGCTACCGGAGATGCCCAAGGTAAAGGAACAGGACATAAAGGGCACTCACATTATCTTCCAAATTGCAATGGTACATTAGGTATTATCAATTATTCAAACTTTGACACTAATCCTGCAAGTGGTGCCGGTAACAATGTTGATAATGAAACCCGTGAGGTTGCAATGGCAAGAAGTCTTTACAATTATGAGAATGCTTACTCAGCAAGAATTGTTGATACTACATTGAATCTCCGTGAGGGTCAGTACAGAGTACCCTAATATATAAAGGTATACAGAATAACACCCCATTTTGTTTTCTTAATGGGGTTTGTTTTTATTAAAACATGCTTTCAGAATTATTACAAGAAATACTTTTGACAGAATCAGTATCAGTTAATGACATTGACGATGCAATGGATAACCATAAGAGAGTGATTATAAACTATCATTCTAATGGTGAAGACGTTGCTACCGGCGCACGTGTCATTGAGGTGTATGCCTATGGTCTTACAAAAGCCGGTAATCCTGTGATAAGGGCATTTCAGCCATTTGGCGATACCACTTCAAGAGTACCGTCTTGGAAATTCTTTAGACTTGACCGTATATCGGCATGGAAAGAAACTAACCAAAGATTTAATCGTCCGGCATCTGAAATTTATCGTGGGCTTGGAGATTTCAATCCTGATGATGATAAAACCATGAGCGTTGTGTACAAAATTGCAACATTTGGTGACGAAGATATTTCGGTTAATAGTAACAATGGAAACACCAATCCAAAACTTAAACCGGAAGCATTTAAGACCGATACCGAAAGGAATATGGAACGTCTTAGACAACAGGTTACAAACCCAATAAAACTGTCTGACATTAAAACCAATGATGCATTTAAAAACATTGAAGAGCCTTCAAAAGATACCGGTCCAAAATTAAAAACAAATGAACCGTCAAAACCTGATTTGTATCGTACCGATACTGAAAGGAATATGGAACGTCTTAGACAACAGTTGCAGAATCCTAAAAAAATTGATTTGGATACATTTGGTCGTAAGAAGAAACCGGAAACTAAACCATCTGATAAAGAAATTGCAGATTTGAATAAACGACTTGGTGATACTACAGACCGTATAACAATGAGAGATTTAAATAATCGATTGTCCAAGAATCCAGAACCCGATTTGTATCGTACTGATACCGAAAGGAATATGGAACGTCTTAGACAACAACTCGCAAATCCACGAAAAATAGACCTTGATAAACTTCCGAAAAGATAAAATGACTTGACTATTGGTCAATGATGTAATATCTTAATTATATATTAACCCTTTGTAATGGACTTAAAAGCAAAATTAAATACAGCAAAGAACATGACCTCGGAAACACCTCCATCAGAGAGACGTATACAGAGGCAAAATGTTCAGACATTTACCGGTAATGTTGAAAGTCTTGACAGACAAGTGTTCGGTGACGTTCAAACTATGTATGATAGTGATGGTCGCCCGGTTTATAGTGCTGATGAGGAAATGAAAAGACTTAAACAAGGATTACCGCAAGATTTGTCTAATTGTAGACTTCCTGATGCCATCAAGGAATCAATAATTAGTAATCCACTTATTGTTACATCAGTAGACCCGAAAATGGACAGTTTTACTGAGGCATTATCAAAAAAAATACCCGGTGTTCAGAAAGTGGCTAGTATTATGAATAAACTTGACGAGGATGACAATGAAAAAGAAGCTGCTCGTAAAGCCGTCATAAATGAATCAATTCAACGTGGCTCAGTTTCAGTTGACTATGGTTTGATTAAAAACATCGTCGAAAATGCAGTCAAATCAATAAAAGAAGAATTAAGAAATGAACTTAATGAGTCTATAAACCGTACACGTTCAAACAATACCTCTGTTACGGCGATGAAAATGACTGACAAATTCCTTTTTCTCGATAGTGACAATAATGTATTTGAATGTCAGATGGTTTACAAAGGAAAGAACAAAAAGAAAAATTAAAATTCTGTTAACATACTTTCTAAAAAAAAAAATTAATTTTGGCGGAGGAATGAATTTCCTCTGCTTTTTATTTGCATTTATCATATAAAAATAGTATATTTGCATTGTAGGAAAATAAAAACATATAAGACAATGCTCACACAGGAAAAAATTAATTTGAATTACATTACTTTTTGTAAGAAACTTGAAAAATACCATTGTTATTCTGAACAAATGATGAATGAACTTGGTGAAGCAATTAAGAATTGTACGTTTTCATTAAATGAAGATACCGGTTCAGCATATAATGGTTCAATGATTGATGTTGTATTAAATCATTTATGTTCAGTTGCATATAACATCAATGAAACTGTATTTGGTATCAATGGAAAATTTTCAAGTATGAAAGTAAATCCGGATATGCTTATGCGTGTACTTCTTTTGCAGCATATTGCAAAGGCTGAAATGTTTGTACCAACGGAAGAACAATGGAAAATAAATAGAGGACAACTTTATGATTTTAATAAAGATACAAAGGCAACACTTAAATTAGGTGAAAGGTCGTTATATTTGTGTCAGAAATATAATATTGAAGTAAGTGAAGAAGAATATGAAGCGATAAGGATTATTGATAAATTAGACGATGAAAAAATAATTTCGTTTATGAATCCGTTATGTACTCTCGTAAAAATGGCAAATCAATTGGTTGCAGTTGAAATGAGACAAAGATATATTAACAATAAAAAACAAGAAACAATAGAAGAATAATGTTTGGAAAGAAAATTGACATTAAAATTTGGAAACAATTTGTCGGTTATGAAAAACCGACAATAGAAGATGATATACAGACACTTGAGTTTGTAAATGAGTCTAACAACGAAGACCCGGTGTTTACCCATATAGGGGATAGTGGGTTTGATATTCGTGCGTGGATTAAAGAAAATGAGGATGGTGCTAAAATAGATAAAGAAACTAACTTACCATATATAATATTAAGACCACTTGAACGAAGAATGATTCATACTGGTTTATATTTTAAATTACCCCATTTTACTGAAATACAATGTAGACCAAGAAGCGGGTGTTCCATCAAGGACGGTTTAACGATTATTAATTCACCCGGAACAATTGATGAAAAATATAGAGGTGAATTATGTGTATTGGTTATAAATCTTTCAGATAGAAAATTAACGATTAAATCAAGTGAAAGGATTGCCCAAGGAGTGTTATGTCCTGTCTATAACTCATATCTCGTTAATTTACAGAAAGTAGATGAACTTGACAAAAATACTGAACGTGGAGATAATGCATTTGGTAGTAGTGGTAAAAATTAATTAATATGTTTAACAAGAAAAAAATCCTTTATAGTTTAAAAGATGTGGCTATTATGCCGGCTACAATATCAGATATAGACCATCGTAGTGAGTGTAATGTATTGTATAGTAATGGTAAATTGCCTATTTTTACTGCTCCAATGCCGTGTGTTGTAGATTCAAAAACTTGTGAAAAATTTGAAATGTTTGGCATAAACACTATCTTACCTCGTACTGAAAATATCGGTTTAAGATTAGCGGTATGTGGTAAGCAATGGTGTGCATTTTCATTAGATGAATTTGAAAAATACTTCATTAATGAAATTGTAGAGAATGGAAATCTTTTCATATTGATTGATGTTGCCAATGGAAATATGAGAAGATTATACAATGTATCTAAAAAGGCTAAAAAGTCTTATGGAGAACGTATGCAACTTATGGTTGGTAACATTGCAAATCCGGAGACATTTAGAAAATTTTGCGAAATCGGTGTTGATTATGTTAGGTGTAGTGTAGGCTCTGGACAGGGTTGCATTACGGCAACATGTCTTGGTATATTATATCCGATGGCAAGTCTTATTGATGAATGTTTTCAGATAAAAGAGAGTAATAATTATAACACGAAAATTATTGCAGACGGTGGTTTATCTAGTTATCGTAGAATGATAAAGGCTTTGGCTTTAGGTGCCGATTATATAATGCTTGGCAGTACACTTAATAAACTTCATGAGAGTGCCGGTAAATATATAACTCTTGCCAATGATGGTAAACTATACAAAGAGTATTATGGAATGGCTTCTGAAAAAGGAATGAGTTTGCTTGGTAAAACCGGTACACCTGAAGGAAAAGTAATTTATAATGAACCAAGCGGTACAATAGAAAGTTTTGTAAATGAGTTTACAGATTACTTGAAATCAGCAATGTCATATTGTAATATTACTGATATAGAATCATTTGTCGGAGGACCTGAATTAAATATTCTTAGCAGTAACGCTTCAAATCAATTTAATCAGCAAAGGTAGAGTTTTTCTTCATTGTTTTATATTTTTCCATGGATGGTCGTTTTTAGTGGCTGTTCATGGTTTTTTATTTATTTTTTTCTTTGGTACAATTATATTGATTAATATAACAAAAATAAAGATGATTTCACAATTAACAACTGATGAACTTTATACATATTTAAGACTTTGTGAAGCAAATATGGAATATCTTGGAACAAAGAGACATCTTGGAACTCAGACAAGAAAAGATTCTATTAATTTTAATTATACAGCATCACTAAGAACTAAACTCTATGAAGAAATAAACATACGATTAAAGGAACTTACAAAGAAAGATGAACATACTGAAGAGGACATACAACAAACTGTATAATTACTGGGTCGGTTTGTTTTGGGGATTAAAAAGTACAAATGATGTAATATTCACTCAAACTGGTCTTGATAATTCCGTAGGAACGACAATTAACCAACAAGTAACTGAAAACCGTGTATCAAAAGATTTACTTAAAGGTGAGGTAACACAACAAGTGGAAGAACTCAGATATCGTACATATAAAGTTGACCGTGAAGCCAAACAATTTGAATATTTTTCCCCGACAAAAGCCATAAAATTTGATAAACAAGATAGTAAATTCGTTAAATATGATGATAGCGATGGTTTGCATTTAATAACAATTCAACCTAACCATGTTATTACATCAAGCGTAAATGATGGCACTAAGAATGTTGATTTTATGAAAGCAGAAATTATAGATGACCAATCTAATATTTCTATAAATGTAGGACATTTTGATATTGATGAGAAATATAATATTGAAATCATACGTGATTTTATGCCAAGATTTAAAATTGAAAATTACACGACAAGACTTGTAGTTAAAAAACTAGATGATAATGATAATGTCATTCTTGATTTTTATGTGAGTAAATATCCAAAAGAGAAAGACATGAAATCAATTTATTTTGTCAAGGAGGCTGAAAAAATGATGAGTGGTTACAGGCAATCAGATATTACAGATATGAAAATGGTATCTTTTGTTACATCACATGCATATGGCTTGAATGACATGCTTCAATTTAAATTTGACCATATCTATTATCGTAATATTAGTGAGTTTGATGGCCATTATATCATTAAGTTTAAAGCACATGCATTTATAAATGGAAAAGACCTTACCGATGAGTATTATTCTCGTACAATGGATGAGAAATATCGTAACAATGAACGAAAAGATGTTGTAATGGATTTATCCGGAGGTTTTAAAAGTGAGATGTTTGTTTGTGCAGAATGTGGTAAGACAATTGAATATAATACTGACATGATTGATGATATGTCCGCTACATTAGGACGTGACATTACCGAAGATATCATACCACAAGATAATGGTATCATGTCATATATGGATTTACAAATTTCAGAACAAACATTTGGTAAAAAACTTTGTAAGGATTGCCTTGCAAAATATCTTAATAATATGAATAAACAATAGAAAATATGTCAAGACAATTTGCCTTTTTAATGATAGATTATGACACACCTAAAGTAATTAAAGACATACAAGAAAAAATCACCGATGATGAATTGTATACAGAAGATAACGAAGATTATGGTATAGAACATGAGACCCATGTGACTCTTGTACCATGTCTTGAAAATGATGTTGATTTGGATGAATTGAAAAAAATGCTTGAACCACTTAGTAAATACAAATTAATGCTAAATAATATATCGACTTTTGAAAATGAGAAATTCGATGTATTGAAATGTGATGCAAGTTCATTTATTCTATCTGATACCAATAAGAAAATAACAGATAAGTTTCCAACTCACAGTGATTATAAAGAATACAATCCACACGTAACAATAGCATATCTTAAAAAGGATATGGCTGATAAATACAAGAAAGACATGCTTGAACCATTAGTAGTCCTTAAACCTAAAAGATTTCATTTCAGTTGGGTAGATTCAGACGGAAATGAGAAAGACACTTATTTTGAATAACAGTTGAAAAAATAACCATCATTTCATAGTTTAATGTATATGTGCAAAAACGCTAAAGTACTTAATATAAAAAGCATATTGGAAGAGATGGAAAAAGACAACCACTCAATAGTAGTTACACTTCCATCAAATATTGAATGGAGTGATTACGAAAAAGAACTTTCACGCGTAAAGGATTACAGTGAAGTTATGAATTTCAAAGTGTATAATTTTCCAAAAGGTATAAATCGTGGCGACAAATGCTATATTGTTCATCGTGGTTATGTTAAAGGATGGATGAAAATAATTGGTTTTAGCGAAAAAGAATTTAAATGTACTACGACCGGTCAAAAATATAGTGGAAAATTTATTGAAAGAAGTGGACCATTTCATTACCTCGACAGAAAAATACCGATGAAGGGTTTTCAAGGTTTTAGATATTTTAACATACTTGATTATTAATAAAGACTATATAAAGAAAATATAAAATGGGAATTTTAGACAATTACAAGAGACAGTTAGAAGAAGATAGACTTAAAGAAGATGCCGATTTTGATATGCCATCGTTTGATGACGATATTGCAGATAAACTTTCTGCAAATGTCGATAAAGAGGCTGTCGCAAAAAGGGTGAAAGAACTACGTAATGACCCTAACGATATGGAAGTTCAATACAAGAAGTTCCAAGAACAATATCCAAAAATACATGAGGAAACTTTTACTGATAATGATAAACTTAAAACCGAAAAGGTAACGGTATCTGTTATTCGTGCATATTGTCCTAATTGTGGAAAAGAAATCGTGTCGAAGTTCCCAATTATGTTTAATCCATATACAGGAGAAAAGATAGGACGTTATGATTGTGAGTGTGGTTTTAAGGCTAATCTTGATTATGCTTATCCAAGAGTAGCGTATTTTAACGAAAATGGTGAAGAAATAAAAGCTTTTAATGTTTAATGTAAATGAAAATTGCAATTGACATTAATGATGTGTTGAGGGATTACACGACACAGTTTAAAAAGTATTACATTAAAAGTATTGACCCTTCATTCGAAATAGAAGATAAGGATATCAATTCATTTGATTTCTTTGAAGTGTTTCCGTTTAAGGATAGAAATGCATATAATATGTTTAAGTATGTCGATTATGCTTTTGAACTTTTTGGACGTGCTGAAGCAACTGAAAAGATGCTACCTTATCGGTTTAATGATTGGACACAAAAAACTTTACGTAATCTTGATGAAGATAAAGTTCCTGAGATTATGATAGTATGTCCTTTTGAAACCGGACTTGCAATTCAATCAACATATGCATTTCTTTCAAAAATAATGTCAAGAGTCCGTGAGGTATATTTTCCGGTAGATTCTGCAACTATATGGGATAGATGCGATATACTAATCACTGCCAACCCTAATTTAATAAAAAATGTACCGGAAGGTAAAACGGTAATTAAGATTGAAACACCTTACAATATTTCAGCGGAAGCAAAATATTCATTTAAATCAATGACAGATGTTATTAATGACCCTAATGAAACTGTAATAAAAATTTTACTTGGTGAAATAGATGCCTAAAAAAGATAACAATAAAACCGCAATAAAAAAGAAATATGTTATTAATTTTGAAAAGTTTTTCGATTTAGTAACGCATAAAAGTGCCAATGAAAAGAATAATGATTCTACTGTTACTGAAATATGGCAACCAGACCAAAATAATGACCTTAGAATCGTTAATAAGGAAATCGTAGACAACAAATACGATTCCAATAATAATCTATGTGGTGTCAGATATGATTTTCTTAATGGTTTAATTAACCAAGTGTTATCAGTATATAGTGGAATAAATAATACTTTATTTATATCTGAAAGCCAGATGTCTTTTGGTCAAAAGATAATTTTTGAAAGTTTCAAAAAGGAAGGTGTAATATATGAAATAAAAGATAACAATGGTAATGAAGATGGAGAATAACAAATCAAAAGAAATCATCAAACGTATTGAGGGTACTATTTCTACCGTAGCAGAAAAGAAATCAATACTTTATTTCTTTATTGCTGATGCAAGGAATACGCCTAATGCTAAGATGGAATACATATATCAACTTGCATATACATTACATGAGAAGAAATACAATGTTTGTATGCTGTATCAACTTGATAACGAATATAGTGAAAAAGAAATTGCTGATTTGATTAGAAAAGAAAAGCCAATTGATGAAAACCGAAGATTTGTAGGCGTAACAAAATGGCTTGGTGAAAAATACGGACGTTTGAAACACTTTAATTTAAGTAAAGGCGAGTGGAAAGTATCACCGGCCGATTTCCTTTTTATTCCGGAAGCATTCTCAAGTCTAATGAAAGAGACTTTTGATAATCATATCCCATGTAAAAGATACGTTATACTTCAGAATTTCAATCATGTAACTGAGTTTATTCCATTTGGTGACCAGTGGGCTAACTATGGTATAACAGATGTGATTGTTCCGAATAATAGGCAAGCACAGTTAATTAAGTCAGTGTTTAAGTATACTAATACTTATATTCTACCACCTTATATTCCAGAATATTTTAGAAAACCTGTTACGGCAAAAAAACTTATTGTCAATATCATTACTAAAAATCGACATGATGCTGAACATATAATTAAGGTATTCTATTGGAAATATCGTATTTTCCAATTTGTTCCATTCCGTGTTTTAACAAATTTACCAAGAGAACGTTTTGCTGAAATGCTAAAGGAGAGTGCTATTACAATTTGGATTGATAAAGATTCTTCATTTGGTTATAGCGCATTGGAATCAATTCGGTGTGGAAATATCACTATTGGTAAAATCCCAGAAGATGCTCCCGATTGGATGGAGGAAAACAACGAATTTAAATCAAACGGAATATGGGTAGATGACGTTAATAAAATTCCGGATATTCTTGCATCTGTCGTTAATGAATGGATAGAGGATGAAGTTTCACCTGAAATATACAAATCAATGGATGAGACTAATAATCTTTATTCAATCGATGAATGGAATGCTAACGTTGATAAATTGTTCTCTGACATATTTGAACGTAGAATAAAAGATTTGAACGTAATAAAAGACGAAGTGTCTGAAGATAAAAACAAAAAGGAAAATTCATAATGAAAGATATAACAATTATTATTCCATTACATGAATTCAATAAAGAAATCAACGAACATTTATCAAAAGCTCTCAATAGTGTTGTAAAATGTCGTTCTTTATATGAAAACGGAAAATTACCGGTTTCTATTATTGTTCCGCCATCAATTAAGGATGAATTGTCACAAGTTGATTTTATAAAGTCGTTTGAAGATATTAACATATTAATAAATGATGGAGAAACCGATTTTTGTTCGCAAATTAATCGAGCAGTTGATTTAATCGATACAGATTATTTTTCTATACTTGAATGTGATGATGAATATCGTGATAAATGGTTTAGACAAGCCAATGAATATTTTTATGGCAATGAAAGTGTTAGTGTTTTTTTACCAATAAATGCGCAACATACCAATCATAGTAATTGGGGTTTTGGCAATGAATTCGGACTTTCAAATGCTTTTATTACAGAAGATGTTGATGATACGGATGATATTGGCATAATCAATTTCAAACGTATGGAGAAATGTTCTGTGTTTAATCTTACAGGAGCAATATTTAATCGTAATGATTTTATTAAAGTTGGAAAATATAAACCGTCAATAAAGGTCGCATTTAATTATGAATTTCTTTTAAGACTTACAAATAAAGGTTTAAAGGGAATGGTTGTTCCAAAAGAAGGATATGTTCATGAAATAGGGCGTAGTGGAAGCTTGACGGATATTTATAATAATACTTTAAAACCGGATGAAATTAATAAATGGTTTGAACTTGCATTCCGTGAATATGTTTATGATGAAGACCGGAAAAAGAACATTATCAGTGTCTCTGAAGAAGAACTGAAATAATCTCTCTATTTTTATTATATTTTTCTAATGTGTGAAACCAAAACTGAAATATTAAATGACGTAGAAAATACACAAGAAACTTTAGAAGTAAAACCAAAAAGACGTGGAAGAAAGCCAAATCCTGAAAAAAGAAGTGGTTACTTTTACGAAGAGGAAGAACAAGCCTTTAGGGAATATGTAGAAAGTTCAGACCAAAAGTTTAGAGACCGCATATTCAGAGAGAAGTTATATCCGGCATTTACAAAAATGATAGAGTCCATAATTAGACGTTATGGACTTTTTACACCATCTGAGGACTTTTCTGATACATTTAATGATACATTATCGTTTCTTATAACAAAAGTTAATAACTTTGATTTCTCAAAGGGTTACAAAGCCTATTCATACTGCGGAACTGTATGTAAGCGTTATTTATTGCTTAAACGTACAAATGATATGAAAAAACGTGATACAGTGTTATCATATGACTTGATGTTTAATGGCGGTAATACTGACAACAGAAGCGATTATGATAAAGAAGGTGCTATGATAAAGTTCAACACAGAACTTATTAATCGAAACATCGAAAAAATACAAATGATGTTAAGTCCTGAGAATAGTGACGAACTAACGAAAAATGAGATACAAGTTGGTTATGCATTACTTGAAATATTGATGAACTGGGAAAAATTTTTCTCACTATCATCTGATAGAAAATTTAACAAGACATCGTTTTTGTATTTTGTTAAAGAATATACACTATTATCAACAAAAGAAGTAAGAGATGCCATGAGAAAATATAAAGATATCTATTTTGTTGAAAAGCAAAATTTAATTGAAGAGTAATTATTAGTATAAACTAACAATAAAAATGGCACTTAAAGCACTGAAGAGATACAAACTTAAACTTAATTCCGCTGATAAGATTGAAGAACTTTTACAAGAACTTTATAACGAATCTTGTAAAAATATTGAGACAATTCAGAATGAGATGAACAAATTGTCCAATTCAATTAATCTTAACGAAGAAATTGTTGACTCAAAGACAAAATATGCAAAGGCTATGAATGACTTTATCACAAATAAAGATAAAGCCATTGGAAGAAAATTGGAAATCGCAAAACTCATGTCAGAAATTCTCAAATTTAATGGTAATATCTCAAAGACCTTCTCTGAAAGTGAAGCAGTAGGCGATTGGGGAGAATTTATGAGTATGGTTAATAAACAAGGCGGTGAAACAACTGAAAGCAAAGAAGAAATACAAGAATACAGACTTAACTAATGGCTAATATCAAAAAGACAAAAGATGATGCCCTTGCAATCATCAATGCGGCACTTACGATTCTTGATAAATATCCAATGTTTGATGAGGTTAATACGAGTCTTTCTATTAACACATCAACCAATCCTTTTACATTCCTTATGGATTTATTCAAGACAACGGCTGGTTATAATGTCTTTTTGAAAATTATTTCATCCTATATAGCCTTCATGCTACCAGCGTTGGAATTGACGGTAAAAGGAATATTATTGTCAAATATTAAAAATCTTCTTACTTGTTCTCTTAATCCATTTATTTCTAATGAATTATTAGAAAACGGTATTGTATTTGACCTTAGAAGCCTCGATGTCATGAATATGCTTAGTTATAGTCCATTTGATAGAGTCGGAAAGTATTATTATTTTGGATGTGATGGTTTTGATTATCCGGACCAACTTGTTAAAGCAGGTGATTTTAATGCTTTCTTATGGCATACAAAAAACAAATCATTGAGAAGACAAGTTTGGAGAGGTGTAAATATTATTAAATCAAACGTTGATTCTTCATTATATGAAGATGAAAACGGAAATAGTACAATTTTACAGAAAGAACCGAAAGCCGGACAATATCCACCGCATAAGGGTTCTCAGAAATGTAAAAAAAGTGATGGGATTATAACCATACAATATTGCGAAAGACCGTCAAGTTTGAGAAATGCAATCGGCAATGCATCTTCATATTTACAAACGCCCCATAATCATTGTCTTCAGGTTTTTTTAGGAAATACTCAGGAAGATGATACGACTATTTCCAGTTATGAAGCAGACATTGATAACTATGATAAACAAATCGCAGAACTTCAAGATAAGATATATGAAGAACAATTAAATCTCGAAGATGTATCTGTTAGTATAGACAATCTTAAGTCAGATTACGAACAGCAACTATGTGATAAAGATTACTATAAAACTGAATATAAAGAACTTGCAAAAGAAGAAAAAAAAATAAATAACCGGATTAAGGCTTATCAAAATTCGATTGACAGTATCATTCCTAATAAATTACAAACAATCAATAACTTAAAAAATGTAATGGCTGGTGTGCCTAATTATCGGAACATCAACCAAAACTATTATTATCATCGTACTCTTATCGAGTTCAATACGGATTACGTAATGTCGTTAAAATTGTTTGATTCCAAAACAGTGGCGGCACAACTTATAGATGCCCTTACCGGATGTCTTACCATTGACTTGCATCTTTCATATGAACAAATGTTGGTTAAATATGAGACAAAAAAAATGGTAAGTGCAATCGTTGAATCTGATGATACTGTTGTTAGTGATTGTTTCTTTACTTTTTCTAATGCTGATTATGACAAAATGTTGCAAAAATCAGAGTTAGCAAGAGAAGGCTTGTATGCAATGAATCCAGATAATCCAACCGGGGTCAAAATAGATGCCGAATCTGTTTTGAATAGTCTTAATAATATAAATGAGGGTGCATCACAAGAAACTGTTCAAAGTGTTATTGAAGGAAGTCTTACTGAAATAAGCGGAATGATTTCTGATGTTCAATATGAAGAAAAAGATAAATTGAATTTCGGTGCCGAGATAAACTTTATAGAAAACATTATGAATAATCTCGCATACGTAATTACAATGTCTATTCTTTCACCAAAAGTTTATTTATTGCTTGCAATTAATTTACAATTACTTGGACAACAGACAAACTTTAATATTAATGATTTCATTGAAATGCATCGTCAATTGATTGTACAGATACTTAGAGCAGTAAGAGATGCTATTATACAATATCTTGTAGATGAATTGATGAAGATACTTGCAGACCTTGCAAAAGAAGTCGCAGTAAAACTTACAATTGAACAGGCACAATATTATATGCGATTGATTAAGAGGCTTATAGATTGTTTCAGAAGTAACCGTGGAACTCTCGGTTTCAATATTGATAATGTGGATTATGCGGATATTTTGCAAGAAGCCGAAGAACCTGTAAATAAAGATTGTTAAAAGGAAAATTTATGAGTTGGATTACAAGTATTGCACAGGGAATAGAAAAAGCGTTTACCGGTATAAGGCCGGCATTAAAAACAATACCACCATTGTTACTTATTTGTGAGTTATATAAACGTCCTGGTTTGTCTGCCATTGCTTTAACATCTGCAATAATAAGAAGATTACCTGAAGCCGGTATTGAAACCGGTACAAACGTGGATGGCTCACCTAATAAGATAAACGGTTTTGTGCGTATCATCTGTGAAGAAATGGTAAAAGAAATAAAAGATAATGCAAGAGTTACATGTGTGATTGAACCTGGTAGCGTAATGTCAACCGGTACAGGTGCTAACGCAGGTGGTCCTGTTGTCGTTACATCGGTAAATACAATGATTGGTAAAACATTAGGAATTATAGAATAGTTCAAATATGATAGAGAATCTTATAATGGCGACAAATGATGAACTCAAAGAAGAATCAAGAAGACTTCTTAATGAGTTTGAAAACGAAAAAAGTAATATCGCAAAGGCTTATGCTAAAATGATGGCATACAAAAAGAAATTTGATGAAATAAAAGAAATTCTAAATAAAAGGGAAGGAAATTCATAATGGATGGAAATAATAACTTATTGTATATGTGTCGTGTATTATCAGTAATAGATGATAGTGAAGGATTAAGAATAAAAGTAAGGATACCTTATCTTGATGATAAAAACACACCTGTAAGTGAATTACCTTATGTATTTCCATTATTACCAAAACTTCTGCATGTAAATCCTAAAAATGACGAAATGGTTCTCGTAATACTTCAAAGTATTGGAGACAGTCAAGGAAACCGTTTTTTTGTTGGACCGGTAATATCACAACCTCAAAAATTAGATTTTGATGCATACAACTATTCAGCACAAAGTCTGTTGAGAGGAAATCAAATAGCAAAACCATTACCGGCACCAAGTCTTAATCCTGAAAATAACGGAACATTACCAGATAGAGATGATGTAGCGTTACAAGGAAGAGGAAACGCTGACATTGTACTTAAACCATCTGAGATGAGATTAAGATGCGGTTTTAAGCAAAATTCATATGCTGATAAAAACGATTGTCTTAAGTTCAATAAAGTTGACCTCGGTTACATTCAAATGAAATATAAACGGATGAAAGACCATAAAAATAATGATTTTTCAAGTATTATTAATGTAGTTGCTGATAGAATTAATTTGTTATCACATGATTCTAAAACATATTTTAACTTAACTGACCCTGAAACATTAATTAAAGAAGAAGAAATTAAACACATTCTTGAAAACGCACATCCTCTTCCATATGGAGATGAATTGATTAACTTCTTAAAACAATTAATACAAGTGATAAGAAATCATACTCATCCATTCCCAATGGACCCGCCATGTTTCAAGGAACAAGAAGAAAAAATACTGTCGACAGACTTAGACGAAATGCTTTCCAAATCAATCAGAATTAATTAAAAATCCATTCTCTTTTGTGTAATCGGTCAATGTATAATTGACCGGTTTTTTCTATTTATATATAAACATTGTATCAACATGGCAATCAATACTAAGACGTTCATTTCAAAAGCAAACACTATTATAAAAGATAATGCGGCAAACACATCATTGAATCCGGTAATGGAACTTAATTACGGAAAAATGATTACAAGAGGAATGATTTATTTTGACCATAATAAAATAAAAAAAATGGTCGAAGATAAAATATACCCTGATATATCAAAACTAAAACACGTACTTCATATGACGAATGCCTCATCAGTACGTGATAAAAACATAAATTGTCAAACGTTAGATAGTGAGTATCAATATTATAAACAAAGAGCGGTGTCATTCGACATAATATTTTTCCTAATACCGAATGATTGGGATGAAGGAAGAGGTTTTGACTATGCACAAGACTTATATGATAGAGGACATCGTTCAGTTTCAAAAGACGGTTCTAACTGGTATCAATATCGAAATTACTGTGCATGGGACAGTGAAGGTATATATTCAATTGAAAGGTTGTCAAACGAAGTAGACTTATTTACATCAAAACAAGGTAATCTCTCAAAAGTTATAGTAGGCTATCAACATTTTGATGTCGGTAATGAATCCATTGTATTTGATATGACAGATACATTTAATAAATTTATTACTGGTGAACTTTGTAATTACGGTATTGGCATTGCTTTTTCACCTGCGTATGAATCTGTAAAAACTGATATGTCGCAATATGTCGGATTTTTTACGCAACATACAAATTCATTCTATGAACCATATATAGAAACGACTTATGATGAAACAATAGACGATGACCGTTCTGATTTCTATCTTGATAAAGACAATAGGCTTTATTTTTATGCCTCTGTCGGCGGTAAAACAGTCAATTTGGATGAATTACCCATCTGTGAGTTAAATGGCTCTGAAATTGTCTCAAAACAAGCGACAAAGGGCGCATATTATATAGAAACTAATATGTCTTCCGAAGAGTATGAACCAGATACTATGTATTACGATATATGGAAAAACATCAAATATAATGGACGTAGTATAAACGACATTGAATTAAGTTTTGTAACCAAGTCACCAAACGGATATTTTTCTTTTGGATTACCTTCTGAAGAAACAGAAACCGTAAAATTTCAACCTTATCTTTATGGTATTAACAATATGGAAAAAATAAAAAGAGGTGACATTAGAAAAATATCAATTGATTGCAAAATACCTTACACAACCAATCAGTTATATGCTGTAGATAATCTTGAATATCGCCTTTATACAATGCAAGGAGAAAAACAAATTGACGTGATTTCATATACAAAGGTTGAAAGAGGTTATAATTCAAATTATTTTTATATTAATACTGCTGATTTAATACCATCAAGATATTATATCGATATAAAAGTAAAATATGATATTGAAGAAACATATCATCGTGATATGCTTGAATTTGATATTGTAAGTGACGTTAAAGAATATTTTACATAAATTATGAATAGCAATTATCTTATAACGACAATACATCATTGGTAGGTAATACTTAAATTTACCTATAATGAGAAGAACAGAAAATAAACTTAAACACAAAAAGATTAAATATTGTGTTGTAAACTTTCACGACCGGTATGACCGTAATTTTGTGAAAAAAGTGTGGGCTGATGCACGATTTGTTCCAAACGGAAAAACAATGCGAAATGAACCGTTTGATGAGACAGATTATTGGATGTTAAGCCAAAAACGTGTTAAATGCTACGTTGAAAGATGGCTTCGTAAACGAGTCGGACAGAATAAAGATAAAGTTTTCAGTGAGTTTCAAAAACTTGGATGGAAAGACCATTATACCATGAAAACAATATGGAATGATATGATTAAAAGACCTGAAAATATAAAATATCATCGGTGGTCATTGTTCTGGGGTTTCTATCTGTCAGATGACGATATTATAATGTATAAAGAAAGAGGGACTGAATAACAGCCCCTCGTTTTGTTTTTATTGATTAGCCCAATTATTGTTATCATTTGGGTCAATACCTTGTTTCATTAGTGAATTTGAAGTCAGAATTTTATAGTCTTTTGCATTAAGCCCATAATCAACCAAATCAGTAATAAAATAGTCTTTCTTAAATTGTTTTAACTCTTCACCACTTATACCTTTATAATCCCATCCATTTACAATTTTACCGGTGTTTTTATTAACAGCAAAATGTGTATAGTTCTGATTGTTTTTGAAACTACGTCCTTCATGCATCTTGCTTTCAAAAGAATATCTTCGGCCACTTATCTGCATGTCACAAGGTCTTGTCTTAACGGCATTTATTTTATTGATACAATCACAAACCTCACGCCATACCTCAGTTGACCGTTGCTTATCATCAAGTACGCTTCCCTCGACCTTACTTACAAATATATATCCATCGTCATCCATACTTACGATAATATAGACATCACCGAAATCAACGAATGCATCGTATTTGTCAATATCACAAGTGACGTAGTATTCATAGCCTCCGGCAATCTCATAAAGAAGGTTAAGAATCATCTTATTGTTTTCCCATATAAAATGGTATTCTTTTTCATCCTCTTCATCCGTATCTTGTTCGTTATCATCCATCTCCATTATACCTTCGTTTACAAGACGGGTAATTACACTTTCCATAACATTCATCATGTCATCTTTTGAAAGATTTGTTCTATTTACACTTTCATTTGGATGTTGCCCTAACCATATCTGAGCGAAACCATGCATTATACATCTTGCAATGTATTCATCATTTTTACTGTTTATATTGCAAGCCACATTTTTTGTTTCACCACCATATGCAACAGTTATTTCATTTTCAGATTGCCAATATGCTTTTAACATATCATCTTCGGTAGGAACATGAAATTCGTTATGAAGTATTGGAATTTCCAATTCACCCTTTGATTTGAGATTGAATATTTCGTCTTTTACTTGCTTGAATATATCGTGTGCTGAAATATTTGTCATCGTTTTGAATATATGTTTATTATAAATAGTTTGGATTTTTATAAATATAACGAATAAGACCACAATCCCATATACGGTCGTAACCTAATTTTTGGACAATTTCTTGTTCCGTCATACCTTCAAATTCTGGATGATTTTTCAATAATTGTGATTTTTTCAAGGTCAATTTATGCTTTCTCTCGCAGCCGTATAATTTTGGATAATAATAAGTAAAACTTGGTTTAGTATTTCCATCGTTTGTAAAGCCTAACTTTGTATAGATATTATTTTCTTCATTTATTGTCCATCTTCTGTCAGCAAATGATTTTATTTCATCATATTCATAGTTACTAATAAAATGTTTGAATAATTTACCACCAACTCCACAGCAGATGAAATGATAATCAGAAGCAAACCTTACCAATTCCCATTTATTATTTGGTTGTACTGAAAAACTCATTACAGCGATTAACATAGCGTTATAATATGCCCCAAGATGAACAGTTGCTTTTGTTGTTCCTTGTATATGATATTTTTCAAGAAAAATATCTGCTTCACTTTTCAGAATATTCCTTATTTCACACTTTCTTCCATATATCTTAGGTTTTTTAGAATCGAAACCAAGTATATGAGCAAGTTTACTTTGAACAATATCTTTATGTAAAATATATTCATCTTCGAATATTGAAATTAACTTTATCCCTTGTTTTATACATTCATTTTTCTTGTTAGCATGATAGTATTTATTCTTTTTTCCGAACCATTCAGTATGCCATTTATTACCATTATATTCAATTCCGATTTTCATTGATGGAATATAAATGTCAATTTCTTTACCATGTAATATTTCTCTGTCTGGTCTTGTTTTTATACCATTATTTATAATAAAATCCCTTATTTCATTTTCATGTTTTGAATTTCTAACCGGTATCATTTCACTATTTGTTTTAATTGCCACCTCAGACATCATTTTGTGAAAATTTTTACAGATAAGTTCTTTATCACCGAATAAAGAAACATAATCTTCTATGGTCATATTATGGGTTTTAATGTGTAAACCACCAATATGACTTACTTTTTTGCCGCAAATTTTACATGTTACATAATTATCAGGATTTGTTTCCATCTGACGATTCAGAATCGGTGAAACTAATGTAAAATACTCCCGGTCTTCAGGATGTTCCTCAAGATATTCAAACTTTGTCATACAATGTTTTTTATTAAGATGCGTTTCAAATATACCACTGGCATTGTTTACATCCTTTGTTTCCCAATCACAATAAGGACATTTTTTTGTTTTTACATTTTCTACTAATATAATATCGAACCATTGTTCCCACCAATAGTTACCAGTACGCATATAGTACATTCTACGGTCATATAATGTTGGTATTTCTACATAATATTTATCTTTAATATGAGATGTAAGAACACCAGCTTTGTTTTTATAATCAGTAGTTGTAAAACCATCGTTTTTATCTCTTGCAATATAATGTTTGTTTTCAATTTCCGGATATTTTTCAATTTTCCAATCTGTCACAACAAAATTACCAGTAAGTGGTTGATTACCTTTTTTCTTAAATTTAACCCCATATTTTTTAAGAATTTCTTTAATCCTTATTTTTCCCACATGGTATTTGTTTGCTAATGCTTCAATACCATCTCGACCGTTCCGATACTCATCACAAATGAGTTTTTCATCTAAATTTGTTTTTCTTTTCATAATATTAAAAATATAAACCTTTTATTTTCTGTGTAACTATTAAGAGCCACACCCAAAATGGATGTGGCTCTTAAGATGGCTAATTATTTTATTGATTTATGCTTTTCCGTCTGCCTTTGCAGCTGCCCCCTGAGCAATAGGAATAAATATCATTGCTACAACGTAGCAAAGAATGTACATTGGAATGAATGTTCCAAGGAATGCAAACAAGAATGCTGGTGCAGGTGCCCCTGCGAAAAGCTGAACATTAACAAAATTCATTGCAAGACCAATGATGACAACGAAAATTACAACTACTGGTACATTACCTAAGAATCTTCCTGGAAGACTCTCAGGGTCAACCTTGAATAGTGTTGGGAATTTCATTGCGATAAGTGGAATAGGAAATACTGCATTTACAATACATGCCAAAACAAATCCAATAAGAATATTAATTAGAAGTGCTGGTGTAAGCAAATTTGCTGCGTTTCCTGAAAAAATCATACCACCTATAGACATTGCTGTTGCAAGTGGAATGTTCATAACTAAATTAAATACAATAAAAAATTTTAAACTTGGCTTCTCCATTTTTTTCTCCTTTACATATACCAGTTATTAACTGTTCTACCTCAAGGATAACTACAAGATTTTATCTTGTATCCCCTCTATATTCCTGTGGGCAAATTCATTATTCTGCCCACAAGAACTCGTTTTTATTTACTGTGCCTTACTTGGTGATGGTGTAGGTGCAATAACACTTGTGTAATGCTCCTTACGTGCCTTGA
>ERZ842401.1738-NODE-1738-length-30362-cov-11.545518_pt1 | contig 30362 bp, 28 predicted proteins | sample MGYA00521270_ERZ842401 | MGnify/ENA primary metagenome ERZ842401 (study PRJEB31892, sample SAMEA3878208) | bioreactor metagenome | biome: Moose rumen | place: Sweden | collected 2011-10 | study: EMG produced TPA metagenomics assembly of the PRJEB12797 data set...
ATTCATTTCATTTGTCCAGCCGATATTCAAGCACGATATCTATAATGCGTTTGCCATGACCTAGGCAGAGACATTCTGAATCGTCACCCTTGCCCTGTGCAACTTCATGTAATTCATCAGCAGTTCCCGCCCCTCGTTGTGCCCGTACAAAAAATATGTCGCTGGTTCCCAGAGTGCAACCCAGCCCACAATGCCAAAGCCTTCACTCAGGATATTGAGGAAGGGGTGAGCGTCAGCATCAACGCGGAACACACGTGCCAAAAGCAAAAAGAAGCCTAGTACCAGAATTCCCAGAAAGAGCTTACGAATCCAGCTGTAAAGAGATACCTGGTTTTTGATAATCTGCTCTTCCGCCCGGATTTTAAAGTGATTTGTAAAGGCTTTCTGCATTATTTCCCTGTCGTATTGGGAAGTATCATCAGCAAGAATGGTTACGCCGATGCGGGATTCTTTATTCTTGTGCTCCATTTCTTTAAGGATATATGCCTCTACTTCATCAGAAAGTTCCCGTTCTGACTCAGTTTCAGGATCAAAGGGATTATAGAAATCAGTTGGTGAATCAAGACGGATAAGAATGGTATTTTTTCGATAGAGTTCCACCGCTTCTCCTATAAGATGGGCTTTTCTTTCCTTTTCTTCCAATGCATTTTTTCTTTTTTTGAATATCATGGGAAAAGTATAGCCGAATTCACGATTTTTTACTATATTATAACTGATAGAGGTTTAACGAATATGGCAAAAAAACTTACCCCCATGACGCTTTTGTGCGGGCGTAAAAATTTACGCTTGAAAATACGCTTGTTTTCGGGTATATTTTTTGTGTGAAAGAAACGCATAATCTTGAATACAAAAAAGATGTGCGGAACGATACCGCCACGATTGAGGTTGATTCACTCGAATTCACGCGACTTGCGCTGAAGGGCAAAAATCTGAAATACGAGGACTTACCGGCGGAAAATCAGAATCTTACTTTTTCATTTCTGGAGAAGAAATTTCGGGAAATTGCGAGTGTGGAAGTTTTTGACGATAACATTCTCAAAACGCTTTCCTTGCAAGATGGTTTCAACAATGCCGCCGCCCTGCTTTCTGACCAGAATGATTTTCCGGGAATTGATGCGCAAAATTCGGCGAGAATATCAGCATCATAAAAAAACGCGCGACTTTTGAGCATCGCTCCGTCCTTGAATCCTACGAAAACGCGATTTCTTTCTACAAAGATTTTTACGAATATGAGGAAATCAAGGGCGCGGTCAGAAGCACGGTGCAGACCGTTCCAGAGGCGGCTTTTCGTGAGGCGGTCGCAAACGCACTGATTCACCGCACTTGGGATGTCTCCCCCGCGATTCGCATTCTGATGTTCGACGACAAAATCCAAGTGATAAGTCCAGGCGGGCTTCCTTCAGGCTTAACGGAAGCGGAAAATCCAAGACGGGTGAGATTCTGAACGCGCTCGCAGAAGCGGGGTATGTGAGCGTGTCGGGGAACGGAAGGGGAACGAAGTATGCCCTGGGCTGAGTTTGAAGAGCGAGATTTTGGCGCGACTTGGTAGCGACTTGGACGATTTGTTTCAGATGATTTAACGCAAGCTGCCAGCATCATTTCCTTTCTCACATAAAAAATTGTCGTTTTCAAAACGACCTTTGCACATCTTTTTTAGTGTATCCTTATTTCAAAATGATAAGGAGTTTATCTTATGGAAGAAAAGAAAACGGCAAAAAAAGAAACGCGATTCAGAGGAACTTTTTGAAAAATGCAAGACGGTGGAACTAACGCCATTGCCGCATTTTGAGCTTGAATTGATGCAGTTCCCAGATGAAGTGCATGATTTTCTACGGAAAATAGCGAGCGAGCATAATTGCACGGTCAGCCGCGTAATCGAGCAGTTTATGACGGACTTGCTTTCTGAAACGAAGGATATTTCAGAAAGCAATGCGGAAACCTTGCAGAAAGTGTCAAAGGAAAAGCCGTATTTGCTCGTGAAAAAAGACGGAAAGCCGTTTGCAAGGGTCAGTTTTTTTGATGAGAAGATTTGCGCTAAATGATTTTTTCGCCGTAATGGTCTAAAATTTCATTGACGGTGATTACATCGAAAATCTTGTGGCAAAAGCAATATCGCAGAAGCAAATCGGTGCGCAAACTTCTTGAAAGGGAGTAGCCAGCGGTTTTTAAAAGCGATTCGGCTTCTTCAATAGTCAGTTTCATTGCGAAACACAGTTTGACGAGCGTGTTTTTGTTCGGGTGATAGTCTGGCAACGTGCGGATTTTAGAGAACAATTTGCGGTCGATGTCGGCTTTTTTATACACCTCAACTTCGTCAAGATGCTTGGAATTGATTATTTTTCGGATTTTGTCTTGAAGAATATCGTCCGTAGGATTGATGAAGTTGCTGATTGAGGCGTAATCGGGTGTCGGTTCTCTTACCATCAAAAATGTTTCGTGAATTTCATAGCGAAGTTCGTTTTTGATGTAGGAGTCGATTTCTGCAAAATCTATTGGAGATGTTTTCATCATCAATAAGTATAACACAAAAAGAGGAGCAGGGAAGCATATTGTATGAATAATGAAGAAATTACGCCGATTTTGGTTGAAAGCAAGATTTTTCTCATTCGTGGCAAACAGGTGATGATTGACCGCGATTTGGCGGAACTGTATGGGGTGGAAACAAAGCGCATTACGGAGGCGGTCAAACGAAACATCGAGCGGTTTCCAGAGGAATTTCGCTTTCAATTAACGATGGCTGAACACGATTTTTTGAGGTCGCAAATTGCGACCTCAAAAACGGACGAAATTATTTTGAAGTCACAGATTGTGACCTCAAAAGGGGAGCGGATAGAAACACGTGGCGGACGCCAATATCTTCCCTATGTCTTCACCGAACAGGGCGTTGCCATGCTCTCCGCAGTCTTGCACAGTGAAACGGCGGTACAGGTGAGCATCCGCATAATGAACGCCTTTGTGCAGTTGCGGCATTATGTCAGTTCACAGATTGTCAAGACGGACGACAAGGCGGAACTTGCTGAAATCCGCCGGTTGCTCTTGCTCCATATCGACCATTGCGACAAAAAGTTCTCCGAGCAGGACAGAAAAATCAATCAGATTATCCAAGTGCTGAACAATCTGATTGATGAACCAAAGTCGGAGCGGAAAATCGGTTTTGCGAGCGAAGGTTAGAGCATACCGCAATTTGTGATTCCAAAACAAGTTCGGAATGACAGAACTTTAGACCTTAAAGGAGCGACTATGGAAACAGATGAAAACGGAAACATTAATTTTGACAACGTGATTCTTACGCCGTTGGAACGGTGGGTTGACACGGAGTTTGATTTTGAGCAAGCGATGGTTGAGCGGCTGAATCTGCTTGCAAAAAAATCAAATCAGAGCGTGGACAATGTGGTGAATCATCTGCTTTGCGATGTGTTTGCCGAGCATCTTGATTTTTCGGCGGTGAGTGCAGAACGATTGCGGACGGCGGCGGAAAAATGTCCGTACATTCTGCTTGTGGAAAAAGGCAAGGCGGTTGCGCGGGTGGAAATGATTAAACGTGGGCAAGGCGAACAGATTTTGTTTGCGGCAAAAAATCCGCTGGGCAAAGACAGCGCAAGTGCGGAACTGGTCGCAGATTGCGAACGGTTGCAGTGCGAAGCGGCAAAGGAGGCGAAAGATTCTGCGTGAGTGAAGTGTAGCGACAATCAATAGGATTTGCCAATGCTGTTGCTGACTGCTACTATTGCTTGCCATTTATTCGCTCATCGCTTCCAAAAACGCAAGCATCTTTTCTTGCTGATTTTTTGAAAGTTTTGACCATTGCCGCAGAAAAATTCTGTCCGATTCTGTCGGCTGCGATTTTTTGGGGCGGGGCATTTCTAGCAGTGTTTCAAGCGGAATGTTCAGAGCGTGTGCGATACGAAGCGCAAGATCAGCGGCAGGAATGCTGTTTCGTTTGATTCCTTTTGAAATATACGAGTCTGGAAAATCCGCTTGTAATGCAAGTTCTTTTCGGCTCATTCCCAAAAATTTCAGTTCCTCATCAACGTGTTCCCAAAAACCCATGCGGTATGCGCCGCATTTGCGTTGGTGACGGTGTCTATGAGTTGCGGAAGCGACGATGATTCAACACCTACAAGCGAGCCGATTACTACTACGGGAGTAGCGGCGGTTGCACCAGGAGAAACGATTGACATTGACGGTGAATCGTACATCGTGCTTACGAACATCTACTACAGCGAGACGAACCGAAGTGCCGTCCGTTCTGCCCGTGCCGCCACGATTGAACTTGACGAAACGCAGAAAAATTTGATTGACAAATACAAGGAATGGGTGAATGTGGAGCAGATGCTCAGTCAGATTGGCGTGAAAGAGTATTGCTCGCTTGTTTCGGTGGACTCGGTGAAGACGGGTGAGATTTCCGCCACGGGCGACAAGGCGAGCAAATTGCCCGTGTATCAGACAACGGAACAAGTGAATGCAACGGACAGTCTCTATTTTTACAATAAGGACAAAATAAAAATTGCTCAACTTGATATGACTTGGGAAGGACCAAAAATTTATTCTGCCGCGCACGATATTCAAAAAGATACAAAAGGAATCGAGGCGGTCAAATGGATTGAAGAAGAGGCGGGTCTTTCCCCAAAAACAGGCGACACGCTTCCTGTTGCAAAGCATTATTACACCGTCGATACCGAAAAATATTCTCAATTCCGGCTGAAATATGAGCCATGCTCATTCCGAGTGACATCATTCCCCGAAAATGTACATGAAGCGGATTTGTACAAAAAACAAGCTCTCGCATGGAAATTCAAATACGACAAGACTTCTGAGGGCGGCTTGACCATCGGACTTTCTTCAGATTTATCGGAAGATGCATTCAATGCGCGCATTAAGACGGTGACTTATAACCTGTATTATCAGAATATTGGCGGCAAAATCGTAAGAACGTATGTTGAATATCCCGATTTAAGCGCATATCTGAGCGGTGACGAAGATTCTTCGGACGAAAACGCCAGTCATCAATTTGTGCTTAGCAATCTTGACAGCACTATGTTCTATGCCGTTTCCAGCAAGTCCAACGATGGAAGCAAAAATATTTATGCGCAGGCTTCGGGAACAGGTCTAGTGAACGGAACGGTGAGCGAACCCCAGTACAAGAATAAACTGACGATAACTACAAATAAGACGCTTGGAAATGATGTGCAACTTTTGCGGATTGTCGAAGAGATGACGGGAAGCGCGACGACAGAAAAGACGACACGGTTTTTTGTGAATGCGAGCAATAACACTGATGAAAAAACGCTTCTGAACATGAAAGTCACCGTAACGGTTGATAACACCGAAAAGTTTAAGAATGATGACGGCTCGACAACCTACACGCTTTCCGAGGCGGTTACGGAATTCTTGAGCCATGCGGTCGCTTTCAGTTCGGAGACGACACAAATCAACGGGTACACTGTGCCGCAGACACTCTATTTCCGCGCGATTTTTTTGGAAACAGGACACAACAAGGATTACACGGTGATTGCGCTCACGCCAAAAGCGCAGGGAAATGCGTTTGTGTACGACCTTGCCTGCGAAAATACGCTTGGCACGCGCAAAGTTCCCGCCTTCGTGGAAACATTCGCCAAAAATATGAGCACGATTTTCGTCACGATGAATTACAAGGGAGAAACCACGGTATTTGCAGAAGACGACGCGAAAGACCAAGATATTGATGCGTACACGGTGGACTTTGCGGACACTTCAATAAGTGACTATACGGTTTCAGCAGGCTCAACGCTCACGGATACGAAAGACAGTTCAAATTACCGAGTGTTGAACGGCACGGCGACGGTTCACGGCGTGAGACTCTATGGAAGCACAAATTATCAGGGAAACAAAATGCGCATAAAAATGCTGGACGATGACAGCACGACCGTGTATGCGAATTTCAACGGCGGCTCGCTCGATAAATCTACGCAACAAGGAAAGCCACCTGCGGGTGTCGCAATTCCCGCTGTGGGCAACACAGTAACGCTTTCCAATGTGAACAATTATGTTAAAATCCCGTGCTCATCAAGCAAGACGCTCACATTCAATGCGTTCACCACTGCATCAAGCGAAGAGTTGTACGGCAATTTCATCGTGACGGACGATACGGGAAAAGTTCTTCTTTCTGAAAAAACTGTCAAACCTGCTGATATGACAAATCCAACCGAAGGCGCAAAAAATTACAGCGTGAACATCACAGGCACGGTCTACATCATGTACTGCCGCCCCGAAGGAAAATCAAGCGGGGGCGGTGCTATCAACAGCATTACGATTGAGTAACAAGCAGATTTTGTCCCGCTCTGTGCGGGGCATTTTTGCGTTTTGCCCATCTGTGCCTTGCTCATTTTGCTTCTTCGTCCGCTTGCAAAACAGATGCCTTTGTATCTGCCGTCAAGCCGATTCCGTCGCGGGCGTTGAGCGGGTACATTTCCAACGTATCGACTTTGCCCACAGGAAACGAAACGCCCGTATGCAAGGCAATTCCCAAAAGCGACCCCGCCGCGCAAACGGCATATTCCGGGTGTTCCTTGCAAAAATATTTGAGCGATTCCATGGCACGCGGACACTCCTGAATCTCGTCAAAAATAATCAAAGTGTCTTGAGGCGTGACTTCCAGTTTGCATTCAATCCCGATGTTCGTTAGAATGCGCTCAATGTCGTAGTCGCCTTCAAACACATCTTTCATTCGCTGATTTTTGAAAAAGGTGACATACGCCGTCTTTTTAAAATACTGCCGTCCAAAATCTTTGAGTGTCCATGTTTTTCCCACCTGACGCGCACCTTTGAGAACGAGCGGCTTACGGTTTTCTTTTTCTTTCCATTGTGCAAGTTGCGTGATAATGCTTCGTTCCATACATACCTCATTTTTTCGGGGATAAAATGGCAATAGAACTACACTTTTTCTGCGGAAAGATGTCGCTTTGTATGTCATTCGCATTGCATGTAAAATAATATCCGTTTTCTATAGCCGATTTCGCAAAAAATTACTATTATGTAGATAAGCGATTGGCATAGCCGAAACATGCTACGCCGTGCTGGAGCGGTGGCGCAGCCAGTGCGTAGCACCGAGGGTTACCGAGCCGCGCAAGGACGGATAAGCCGACCGCCCTTTCACAACCGGCAAAAAAGTATCGTCCTAAAAATTCTTTAGAAAAAAGAAATAGGAGACTGCTTTTTACAACGAACAAAAACGCTTAAAAAAAGCGTACATATATGTGTACAGAAAAAATTGCGTAGCGTGAGGCAGGTTCCGACACCAAAAACGCTTTGTGCGGGCGAGCGATAGCGAGTCCAATTCCTTATACGCACAACCGCGGTTTTGGTGGCGGGTTCTGCCGGAAGCGAAGCGATTTTTTCTGTTGATGTAAATAAAATTTTAAAGAGGTTTTATATGGCAAAAAAACTTACCCCCATGACGCTTTTGTGCGGATATTTGGGTGCGGGAAAGACCACACTTTTGAATCAGGTGCTGAACAATCAGCAGGGCTACAAGGTTGCGGTCATCGTAAATGACATTGGCGAAGTAAACGTAGATGAAAAACTGATTGCAGACGGCGCAAAAATCACTGATACGTCAAGCATCGTGCCGCTCACCAACGGCTGTATCTGCTGTACGCTAAAGAGCGAACTTTCCAAGAATATTGAAAACCTGATTAAGACAGGAAAATACGACTACATTATGATTGAGGCATCTGGCGTTTGCGAGCCCATGCCCATCGCGCAGGAACTGGAGACAATTTCCAACGGCAAACTTGACAATGTGGTTGGCGTTGTGGATGCAGCCCGTCTTGTGGACGAATTTGCAGGCGGCGATAAACTCTTGCACAAGGAAGCGATTGGTGAAGAAGACATCGAATCCCTTTTGGTACAGCAAATTGAGTTCTGCTCTACGCTGATAATCAACAAGAAGGATTTGGTCACTGAAGACGAATTCAAGAAAGTCCGAGCAGTCATTAACGCACTGCACCCTGGCGTAAAGATTATCGAAACTGACCACGGCAAGGTTCTGGTAGGCGATGTGCTTGCAACAGGCTCATTTGACTTTGAGCAGGTGTACACAAGCGCAGGCTGGTGTAAGCATCTGGAAGAAGATGAAGTGGACGAGGATGATGACCATGACGAAGACGAACATGACCACCACCATGACCATGAGGAGCATCACGAGCACCATCACCACGAGCATGACGACGGTGATGACGAGCATGAGCACCATCATCACCATGGTGATGACGAAGACGAGCATGGTCACCACCACCATCACCACGAGCACCGCCATGAAGGCGAAAGCGAGGACGAATACGGAATCGGCACCTTCATCTACTACCGCAGAAAGCCCTTTGACCGCCAGAAACTGGACGAATACGCAAACAAATGGCCGCGCAGCATTATCCGTTGCAAGGGGCTGCTTTGGTTCAGCGATGAAGAAGAAATGGCTTATGTCTTTGAGACCAGTGGTCGCCAGATTCAGGCGGGCTATTCCGGTCAGTGGGTTGCAGCCGCTCCTGCTTCCGAACAGAAGAAAATTCTTGCCGCAAATCCCCAGATTAAGGCGGAATGGGATGAAAAGGTGGGCGACCGCATGATTAAGCTCTGCATCATCGGTCAAAAACTGGACAAAAAGAAGATTTCTGAGGAGCTGGATGCCTGCCTGGCATAGGCTCTCTTCCCTGATTTTTACAAATTCCACCCTAGACGGAATTTATATTCTATTGTATACTATTCGTTATGGGTGGAATAAAAAGTGGGGAATCCGCTGCGGCATCATCTGCTGCGGCTAAAAAGACATCAGCAAACGCAAAAACTGTCGCAGCAAGCAAGCCTGCGGCATCAGTTAAAACACCAGCAGCAAAAGCAGGGGTTAAAGCAACGGCAAGTTCCGCCGTTTCAAGGGCATCGACTTCTGCAAAAACAGCAACGGTAGCCAAAGCAAACATGGCAAAGCCCAGTGCGGTAGCAGCCGCCAAAATGACCGGAGCAAAATCCGCCGCAACAAAAACAGCGCTTACTGCAAAAGCTGCCGGCACAAAAAAAAACGCGGCAAAACCGGTGGCTGGTCTTGATGAAAACGGCACCTTCCGAGCCTGGGCAAACGCAAAGACAGTTGCTAAGTCAAAAAAAGCCGTTCCCACAGGCGCATCCACCGCAGTAGAAAAAGCCGCAGACAAAAAGTCTGTCGCCGAGGCAGAAAAGAAACTTGCTGCAGCCAAGGCTGCCGATCCCAATGCAGGAAAACCCCAAAAGGCAGTCGCCGACTATTCCGATGACAAAATCCTGCATCTAGATGCCCTGGAGCATATCCGTCTGAGAAGCGGCATGTATATCGGTCGTTTGGGCGACGGCTCAAATCAGAATGACGGTATCTATATCCTGCTTAAAGAAATCATCGACAACTCCATAGACGAATTTATTGTAGGCTTCGGTACGCGCATTGACGTAGAAATCAAGGACAATCACGTTAAAGTGCGTGACTACGGACGTGGCATCCCTCTGGGCAAAGTGGTGGAATGCGTTTCTGAAATCAATACTGGCGGAAAATACAATGATGATGTGTTTCAGTTTTCCGTAGGCATGAATGGCGTTGGCACAAAAGCCGTCAATGCCCTTTCCTCCTACTTTCGCGTCATCTCTATCCGTGACGGAAAATGCACCGAAGCCGTATTTGAAAAAGGCAAGCTCAAAAATCAGCGCACCGGTCCCCTAAAGCAGACGCTCCCCAACGGCACTTTTTTTGAATTTATTCCTGATGAGACCATTTTCGGAAAATATTCATTCAACATGGAATATGTTGAAAAACGCATGTGGAATTATGCCTACCTGAACACCGGCCTGACCTTGCGTCTGAACGGACAGGACTTTGTAAGTCAGAACGGCTTGCTTGACCTCCTGCAGAGCGAAATCGAAACCGAATCCATCTATCCCGTGGGAAGTTACGTGGGCGAGCACCTTAAATTTGCATTTACCCATACCAATGCCTATGGTGAAAATTATTTTTCATTTGTAAACGGTCAGTATACCAGCGACGGCGGCACCCACTTAAACGCATTCAAGGAAGGCTTCATCAAGGGTGTAAATGACTTTTTCCACACAAACTACAAATCTGAAGATGTGCGTGACGGTATTACGGCAGCAGTTCTGGTCAAGGTAAAAGCCCCCGTGTTTGAAAGCCAAACCAAAAACAAACTGGGTAACACTGACATCCGCGCATGGATTGTGGCAGAAGTGCAGTCGGGCTTGGACAACTGGCTCCACAAAAATCCAAAATCCGCAGAGATGCTTCAGAAGAAAATCGAAGCCAATGAAAAACTCCGTACCGAACTTTCCAGCGTCAAAAAGCAGGCAAAGGAAAATGCCAAGAAACTGAGCATCCGCATTCCAAAGCTCAAGGACTGCCGCTATTTCGTACAGGACGGAAAAAAAGGCGAAAACAGCATGATTTTCATCACCGAGGGTGATTCAGCAAGCGGTACCATGACCCATTCCCGCAACGCTGACTATCAGGCCATCTTCTCCCTGCGAGGAAAGCCCGAAAACATGTACGGCAAAAAGCAGAGCGACATCTACAAAAACGATGAGCTCTATCAGCTGATGATGGCACTGGGCATCGAAACCAGCACTGAAAACCTCAAGTACGCCAAAATCGTCATTGCAACCGATGCTGATAACGACGGCTTCCATATCAGAAACCTAGTGCTCACATTCTTTCTGGGCTATTTTGAAGAACTGGTCACCAGCGGACGCGTATTCATTCTTGAAACTCCGCTTTTCCGCGTGAGAAATAAAAAAGACAATATTTACTGCTATTCGGAAGCCGAACGGGATGCCGCCCTCAAAAAACTGGGAGCCAGTGCCGAAGTCAGCCGATTTAAAGGTCTCGGTGAAATCAATCCCGATGAGTTTAAGCAGTTCATCACCCCCGAAACCATGCATCTGACCCCCGTAGAAATCAGCCAGCTCAAAGTAATTCCCCAACTGCTCTCATTCTACATGGGCAAAAACACCCCGGAACGGCGGAAGTTCATCGAAGAACATCTGCTGAGCAATGCAGAGATTGATGTTTAAAGTGGAACTTTTGGCACAGATGCACACAGATAGAGGAGGGATAAAAACGGATGTTTTGGAGGAATCACAGATTGTGATTTCGCGAGGAAAAGTATAGAGCGAAAAATTTATGATGCGGAGATAATCTTATGGAAGATGAGAAGGTATTTCAATTTGAAGCAAAACTAAACAGTGCACGCCATTTTCAGGCATTCTTTTTTGTTTTATTTCTTGTAGTATGTTCGGTTTTTATCGGAGCATATTTATCGCTTTATAAAGAATATGAATTTCAGAAAGAAAAGCTAGAGACTCTTGAATGGTTTGTTTATAAAGATTCAAAGTCAAAGATTGATTTAACAGAAACATCTTTTCAAAATTTGTCAGACGGTTTTAATATTGCTGTAAAGACCCTTGATACTCATTTAACAGGAATAAAAATTAACAGAAGATACAAAGACAGCCTCTGTCAGTTACCATGGTGCTACTATAAAATATTTGAAATAACTGTAAATGGGAATGCGAAAACAATTTATACAGCAAACGACCCTGAAAGGATGGAAAACGGAGAAATATAACAGTGAAAACAGAACTATCAGAAATTGATGCACCGAATTTCACGGACGATTACATTGCAGACATAAAAAATATTCTATCATCGGCTCAAAGGCAGAGTTATCGTGCAGTAAATTCCGTTATGATACATGCTTATTGGCTCGTTGGATGGCGAATTGTTGAACAGGAGCAGCATGGAGAAAAACGGGCAAACTATGGTGAAAAAATCATTGCAAATCTTTCAAAGGCTTTGAATGGACAGATGAACGGAGGAATGTCTATCGCACAACTTAAAAATTGCCGACAGTTTTATCTTGCATTTCCCGACATACAAATTGGCTACACACTGTGTAGCCAATTAAGCTGGTCTCATCTTCGCTTGATTATGCGGCTTGATACAGAAAAAGAACGCAACTATTATATTGAAGAAGCAAAACAGGGGGCGTGGTCAGTCAGGGAACTTGAACGGAATATCCACACTGATATGTTTCACCGTGTTGTTCAAAATCAAATTTCGGACAAAGAAAACTCATTACCAGTGAAGCAAAATGTTGAAAGCCACTTGAAAGACCCTTACATTCTTGAATTTTTAGGAATAAAAGTTGACAAGCCCCTTTCAGAGAAGAAATTAGAATCAGCAATCATCACCCATCTTGAAAAATTTCTTTTGGAATTAGGAAAAGGCTTTTCTTTCATCGAGCGTCAAATGCATATAAAAACAGAAACGCAGGATTTTTACATTGACCTTGTTTTTTATAATTATTTGTTGAAATGTTTCGTTCTGATTGACCTTAAGCGAGGGACTCTAAAGCATCAAGACATTGGTCAAATGGATATGTATGTACGGATGTTCGATTCACTGAAAAAAGGAGATGATGACAATCCGACAATCGGCATCATTTTCTGTGCGGATAAAGATGAAAGCATCGTAAAATATTCCGTGATGAATGAATCTGAGCAGATTTTTGCAAGTAAATATAGAACAATACTTCCAAGCGAAGAAGAATTACGTGCGGAATTAGACAGAAACCGCCGTTACTTAGAATCAAAAATGAACATGGAGCATTAAAACAAACTATGGCATTTGTAAAGAACTTATTTGACAGAAACTTCATCGAGTATGCGTCTTACGTTATCCGAGACCGCGCAATTCCTGATTTGGAGGACGGCCTCAAGCCGGTACAGCGGCGCATCATGCATACGCTCTTTGAGATGGACGACGGCCGCTTTCAGAAGGTGGCGAATGTGGTGGGACAGACGATGAAGTATCATCCCCACGGAGACGCTTCCATTTACGGTGCTGTGGTGACCATGGCAAACCGAGGTCTTTTCCTGCAACATTCGCCCAAGCTCAAGTGGGTCAGCATCTTTTTGGAGACGCAGGGAAACTTTGGAAACATGTTCACGGGCGACTCTGCTTCTGCAGGGCGTTACATCGAATGCCGTATCAATCCGCTGGCAAAAGCCTTTTTTGTGACCAATCCCCACGTGACCCACTACATTCCCAACTACGACGGTCGCTCAACTGAGCCGGAAGTGTTTCGTGCAAAGATTCCTATCGCGCTGATTATCGGAGCGGAAGGCATTGCAGTCGGCATGAGCACGAAGATTCTTCCCTACAACATCAAGGAAGTGCTGGATGCGGAAATCAAATGTCTGCAAGGGGAAAAATTTCAGATTTATCCTGACGTACCCACAGGCGGACTGATTGACGTTTCCAATTACAATGACGGAAACGGAAAAATCATCACGAGGGCAAAGTTTGACACTTCTGATGAAAAAAAAATCATCATCACCGAACTTCCCCTGGACACTACATCGGAAGCCCTGCTCAACTCCATCGACAATGCCTACAAGGCGGGAAAAATCAAAATATCTTCCGTGGATGACCATTCCACCGACCACTGTGAAATCGAAATCAAACTGCCACGCGGCGTATACTCAAAGGACGTAATCGACTCCCTGTACGCCTACACAGACTGCGAAAAATCAATTTCCTGCCAGATGCTGGTGATTAAGGACAATATGCCAGTTGCCATGACGGCGACAGAAATCATCAAGTACTATGCCCAGCGGCTCACCCTCATCATCAAGGATGAACTGGAATTTGAGCGGGGACAGCTTACCGACAAACTGCACTTGCGCACCCTGGAACGTATCTTTATCGAAGAAAGAATCTACAAGCGCATCGAGGAGATGAAAACCCAGGAAGCCGTCTTTAAGGCAGTGGTGGACGGATTTGTGCCCTTTAAGGCAGAGTTGATTCGCCCCATCACCAAAGAGGACATTGAGCATTTGCTTGCCATCCCCATACGCCGCATTTCGCTCTATGACATCAACAAAAACCGTGCTGAGGTTAAAGAAATTAATGCAAAACTCAAGGAGATTGCAAAGAAACTCAAAAACCTGACTGCCTGCGCTATCGACTATCTGGGCACCATGCTGGGAAAATTCGGCACAACGGATTTGCAGCGTCATACACAGATTAGGAAATTCAACGCAATTGACGTAAAGGAAGTGGCAAAGAGTGACCGCAGTCTGCGCTACGATGACAAGGGCTATCTGGGCATCAATGTGTCAGGCGGAACAGAAATAAAAAAAGTGTCGCCTTACGACCGCATTCTTTACGTACGCAAAAACGGCATGTACACGGTTACCGATGTGCCCGACAAAATCTTCATCGACAAGGGTATGTGGTTCTGCGATCTGGCAGACAAGGAAAAGATTCCCCAGGTGCTCTTTACGGTGATTTTCCGCGATCCGGCCACAAAGTATGCCTTTATCAAGCGTTGCCGTATTCCCTCTTGGATTATGAACCGCGACTACTTTCTCGCCCCCGACGGCATGGAAGTCCTCTACATAACCACGGCGCAGAAATTCAGTTTTACGCTCAAATATGAAAAGAAGCCCAAGGTAAAGATTCTGGAAGAAAAATTCAAGGCCCAAGACTTTGCCGAAAAAGGCCTCAAAACATTGGGGGTCAGGCTCTCTGCCCGGGAATGTGAGGACATTAAAATTGATAACGGCACACTTCCCTTTGGAGACTAATACAGAAGAATATGATATACTAGGTTGCTATGACTTTTACTGAGAAACTATATAAGATTCTTATTTACGGCGACTCCTACCTTACCATTCTAAAAGGTCTGGGAATGACCGCGCAGATTTCTCTGCTTTCAGTTTTTTTGGGCACACTATTGGGCGGTCTTGTCTGCCTGTTCCGTACACGAAAAAACATTCTCATACGCACTTTTGCCACCGCTTACATAGCATTCTTGCGGGGAACGCCAGTGCTTATGTTGCTCCTGCTCCTCTATTATGGTATTTTTGCCCGTGCAGGCCTACCATCTTTTATCGTTGCTTCCTTCACGTTTGCCCTCAATTTTTCGGCACACGTGGCGGAATTACTGCGCACCTCTATTGCCGCTACAGAAAAAGGTCAAGTTGAAGCGGCGCGTACCCTGGGATTTTCCAAATGGCAGGCATTTCGTCTTATTACGCTGCCCCAAATGCTTACGATTGCAAAGCCAGTCTACCAATCCCTTATCGTCAACCTGATTCAGTGGACTAGCGTTGTAGGCTATGTGACGATTACTGACCTTACCCGCGTCATCAACAACATCGCCTCCCGCACCATGCAGCCCTTTATCACGATTACCCTTGGTCTCTTCATCTATCTGGGGCTTTCATACGCAATCTACGGTATTTTTGCGCTGTCAGAATTAAAAAAGGAGAAGGCATGAGTCTTATAGAGGTAAAAGGTCTGAGCAAATCCTTTGGAACGCTGGAAGTGCTCAAAAATGTTGACCTGACTGTAGAAAAGGGAGAACGCATTGCCATCATCGGCGGCTCTGGTTGCGGAAAGAGCGTTTTTCTCCGTTCCCTGGAACTTTTGGAGACACCCGACAGCGGTCAGATTTTTATTGACGGACAAGAAATCACTGCCACAAAGGCTAATGTTGACTTTATCCGACGCAGCATGGGCATGGTCTACCAGAAATTCCATCTTTTTTCCCATATGGACGTAATGGACAATCTCTGTCTGGCACCCGTCCGTCTTTTGGGAATGAGCCGCACTGAAGCAGAAGAAAAAGCCATGGACTTACTGAGACAAGTGGGTTTGGCTAGCCGAGCACATGCTTTTCCCGCTGTCCTTTCTGGCGGTCAGCAACAGCGCATTGCCATTTGCCGCAGCCTGATGATGGAGCCAAAAGTATTGCTGTTTGACGAGCCAACCAGTGCCCTTGACCCCACCATGGTAGGCGAAGTGCTGGCCGTTATCCGTATGCTGGCAAAACGGTCGCTCACCATGCTGATTGTTACCCACGAAATGAACTTTGCCCGCGAAGTTGCTGACCGCGTTCTTTTCTTTGCCGACAAAGGTATTTACGAGCAGGGAAAGCCAGAGGATATTTTTGATAATCCCCAAAAACCGCTCACCCTTTCATTCATCAATAAGATTAAGCATTTTTCTTACGAAATAAAGGGGCGGGACTTTGACTTGATGGAATTTCAGGGTGGAATCCAGACATTCGGCGAAAAATACGGACTTAAACATTCCCATATCATGCGCCTGCAACTCTGCTGTGAGGAAATGGTTGTGGATATGCTGGAAAACTGCTACAAAGTCCAGGAAGCAGTTTCCATGAACGTTACCATTACCTATGCAGAATCCACAAAAGAATCAAACATCGTCCTGCTCTGCGGCGGAAAAGAATACAATCCCTTTACGCAAACTGATGATGAAGAGACCCACCTTGGCATAACGATTCTAATGCGGGTGGCATCCTCCTATGAACATACCTTTGTAGAGGGCAAGAACAAAATTTCTGTGCGGCTGTAACGTTGTAAAATCTGCTGAATTGTGATAGGGTATTCTTCATAATGAAGACTCCGATTAAACAATTGCTGGTAAGACTCAATCAGGTAGTGCGTCCCAACATGGGAAACGCATTGTTTGCCCTTTTTCTCGCGCTCATCTGCGAAACGGTGCTGGGCATGATTTTTGCCGCTCCTGCCATGATGATGCTTACCCGCAATCCAAGTCTGAATCAAACGATTTTTGCCGCAATGCTGGTTTTCTGCTCACTCATTATCTGGCTTTTGTTTCAGTATGGCTTTCATGTTTTGATTTTGCGTATGGTGCGCCACGAATACGTAACACTGGGCTATGTCTTTTTTGGCTTTAAGGAAATCAAGCGTGTACTGCCACTTTTGCTGACCATTGGCCTCATAGTTTCTCTGCTTACGATTGCTCTGGTGGCAGGAGGACGCATTGTCACAGCACAGACAGGACTTGCCGATGCTGTAGCAAAACAGATTGAAAGCGTGCAGGCACAGGTAGAAAGCACACAGGCAAAAGCATTGCAAGCCCCTGCAGAATCCATTAAAGAGGCAGAAAGCGGTCAGTCCCTTCCACAGGCATCTGACCAAAGTGATGACACGCCCCTTTCCGATAATCAGGATGCCGTGCTGAATCAGGCAGTCAAACAACTGGGAATTCTTCTTGCGATATATGCCCTGCTGATTGTGCTGGTTTTTATCCGCTTTGTCTTTGTTTTTTACCTGCATTTTGACAGCCCCGATGACGGTGTGCTTACCCTCTTTAAAAAAAGTGCCAGGCTTATGAAAAACAATTGCTTCCGCTTGATTCGCCTCATGCTTGGTGCAGGCGGAAAAAATCTTGTAACGGCAATTTTCATTTTTACGGTTACCTATGTAATCTCAAGCGGAAGCAAAGGCGGGCAAAAAGGCGGGTTTTCCATTCTGATGATGCTGCTCAATTTTATGTATTTCATCAACATTTACACCGCCCTGCTCAAAATGTATTTTGCCCTGCCCGTCCTCTACACTGATGCTCTCCTGCCACAGGTAGAAGTAACGATTACCGATGACGAGAACTCCCAGGTGCTGGCAGACACAGCGGCTTTGCTTACGGAAGATGCAGAGGACTCAAATAATCATGACAGTCTGAAAGACGCTCCACAAGGCAACGATGCACCCGTGGATGGCGAATGATGGACATTCCCCTTTCTCCCGCTGCGGCTGAATTCACCGTAAAAGGCTCCCGTTTTTTGGGCGAAGTTTTTCCCATAGCAAGCCAGGCAGAAGTACGGGAAAAACTAAAATCCCAAAAGGCAAAATATGCCGATGCAAGTCACGTCGTTCACGCCTTTATCTGTGGGAAGCAGGCAGAAGTAATGGGCATGAGCGATGACGGAGAACCTGGCGGAACAGCAGGCAGACCCGTTCTTGACGTACTCAAAGGTCGCGGCGTAACAAACATTTTGCTTACCGTAACCCGATGGTTTGGCGGCACACTGCTGGGTACGGGCGGATTAGTCCATGCCTACGGAGACGCGACAAAACTGGTACTGGAGGCAACTTCATTTGAGCCGCTTATAGAAAAGACTGCTTTTTCCCTCACCTGCGATTATACCACTTACCAGATTGTAAAGCATCAGGCTGAAAGCTGGACGCTGTATGACGTAAGCGAAAATTTTGGAGAAGCGGTTACCATGCGGGGAAAAATAGCAGAAAAAGCCAGCAAGGCTTTTGCCGACTCCCTCTATGAAAAGACTAACGGTAAGGTAACCGTTGTGCTAGGCTGACGGATTATTTACTTTCATTTTACACTTCCGCCCGCGTCCAGAAGAGTTTTATGCCTTCATCGGGGAATTTTTCTTTTATCGCCTTGAGCACAGCATCCACCACGGATTTATCCTTATCCTGCACATAGGAGAACAAGACAAAATTAGTTTCCGGCCAGGTGGTACTGCCCAGTTTGCGGTCATTTCCGCCGCGACCATGTGTCAGGGGAATAAGCGTGTAGAGGATGTCAGGGATACAGTCTTCCAATGCCTCTATAATGTCATCCTGTACGGACTGATTCGCAATGATTTCTGCCCGGAACATTATCATACCTCCCATAAAAACTCCGCGTTAGCGGTCGTGCAGGATGCACGAAATCGCAGTTTTGCCAACGGCAAAATCTGCACATGATAAAAATTACACGGATGTAATTTTTATCATGCCTCCTCGTCATCAGTTTCAGCGGATCGCATGCCTTCAGTCAGACTAAGCTGCAGACGGCTCTTTTTCATTTTTTTTCGCTTCATTACCAGTGAATAGAGGACGGGGATAAAGAAAAGCGTAACAAATGTAGAAGACGTAAGTCCGCCCACAACAGCAACGCCAATGGGCTGCACCATGCGGGCACTGCCACTTGTGGCAAAACACATGGGGAGCATGCCCAAAATCGTCGTCAGCGTCGTCATCAAAACAGGACGCAGCCGACTGCAGCCCGCTTCAAGACAGGCATTTTTAAGTTCATAGCCGCGGTCAATCAAAAGGCTTGTGTAGTCTACCAGAATGATACCGTTATTGACGACAATACCCACAAGCATAATCAACCCAATGGCACTGACCATGCTGACAGTCTGATTGGTGATTTTATAGATTGCCACCACACCGATAATCATAAAGGGAATAGTGCAGAGGTTAATCAGCGGCGCCTTAAAGTTTTCGTAGGTTCCCGCCATAACGCCAAAGACCAGAAGAATTGCCATGACGATAATGCCAAGATAGGCGTTTCCCTGCTCCTTCATGGTTTTGAGCGAGCCTTCGTAGCTAATGGTCACGCCATCTGGAAGGATAAAACTGCTGGCAATTGCCTCTTTAAGTTCCGCTTCCACCACACTGGCATTTTTGTCAGTAAGGATATCCGCGCTCACCTTTACTACGCGAGTCTGATTTTCACGCTTGATGCTCACCGGCGCAAGTCCTTTTTTGACGCTGGCAAAATTCGCCACGCTGACCATGCCATTGGAGCCTTTGACAAAAATCTGTTCCAAGTCCATCATCTTCTGGCGGTCTTCGTTGCGGTACATGACTTTTACGCTGTATTCCTTGCCGTCCTGTCGATAGGTTGTGGCCGTAACACCGTTAATGGCATAGTTGATTTCTTTTGCAACCGTAGTCACATCCACGCCAAAGGCATAGGCACGCTGACGGTCAATCACCACTTCTACTTCGGGCAAGCCTTCTTCCGTGTCCACTGAGGGTTCGCCGATGTCCGCAAGATTGTTCATCACGTCTTCAATCTGCCCTGCCACCTGCATGGCCAAATCAAGGCTGTCACTGTGTACTTTAAGCACCAAATCGCTTCCCGTCATCTGGCGGGACATACCCTGTCTAAAACTCAAACGGGCATCCGCCGGAAAGTCAGTAAAATGGGCACGGAGTTTTTGCTGGATAGTTTCTGCCGTATCAATCTGCTCGGCACTCTGGGGCAGCTGAATCTGAATGGAGCCACTGTAGGATGAAGTGCTGGAACCCGCCGTCATAATCAGCGTCTTATAGCCCTTCACTTCATCGTGGATAATCTGCTCCAACTGTTCCAGACCTTTCTGTGTCTCGCTCAGCTTTGTTCCAATAGGATAGCGCAGATTGACCGTTACGCTGTCATCACCACCGCTGGTCATCATCTGAATGTGCAGAGTGGGAATAAAGGCAAAGGCAATGATAAGGGCACACACACAAATGAGCAAGGTGGCCTTGCGATGACCGAGGGCAGACTGCAAGGCTACGCGGTACCACTTGGTGATGGCATCCATGGGTGCGTCAAAAGCCGCATAGAGCCTGATAAGGAATTTGCTTTTGAGCGGTTTTTCCCGGCGGTTGGTAAGGGGTAAAAAATGCCCCGCAAGTACCGGCACCAAAAAAATCGCCACAAACAGCGAGGAAACCAGTGCAATAACAATCGTAAATATGATGCCCTTGAACATCTGTCCCATCATGCCCAAATCACTCATAAAGAAAAGGAAGGGAATAAAGACGCAGATTGTGGTCAGGTTGCCGCTCAAAACAGACATGACCATCTCACTAGAGCCCAGCACCGCAGCCACCTTTGCCTTTGCTCCTCGCGTACGGTAGACGTAGATGTTTTCAATCATAACGATGGAGGCATCAACAATCATGCCAACGCCCAGAATCAAACCTGTCATGGTAATCATGTTAAGGGTAATGCCTGCGAAATTCATGCAGAGCAAAGTGATTATGATGGAAAGGGGAATGCTGATGCCGATGATAATCGTACTTTTCATGCTTTTGAGGAAGACAAAAAGTACGATGACCGCCAGAAGCAAGCCCTGCCAGGCACTGTCAAAAAGAGTGCTCAACGTGTCGCGGATTGAGTCAGTGTCATCGCGGATAATCGTCAGGCTTACGTCAGTGGGAAGCATGTCCTCCAAATCCGCCATTTTTTTGTAGACTTCGTTTGCCACCGCCACGCTGTTTGAGCCAGACTGCTTGGTAACGCTTACGTAAATGCCAGGCTCTCCGTTAATCGAAACAATGCTGGTAGGGTCTGCATAGCCAAGATAGGCATTTCCCACATCCCGCAGGCGCACATCATAGCCGTTCAGGCGGGTAATCACCGTGTTGTTGATTTCGTCAATGCTGGCAAACTCGCCAGTGGTGCGGATAGAATAATCCTTGCGGCCTTCGTTGATTTTGCCGCCACCCAGTTCCAGATTCTGCTTGGAGAGGGCAGAAGTAATGGAGGTGATGGTAAGGCCATAGGCGGCAAGGCGGTTTTCGTGTAAGTCAACGCGTACGATTTTAGTACGTCCGCCAGAAACGGTGGCTTCCGCCACACCGTCCGCCTGTTCCAGAATGTTTACTATTGTGTCTTCGGCAATCTGCTTGAGGTCATCATTGCTTCGGTTACCGCGGACGGCTATGCGCATAATGGGCATGGCATCGCTGCTCATCTTAAAAATAGTTGGCGTCACATCATCGGGCAGACTGCGCGTTACACGGTCAAGTTTGTCACGCACATCATTTACCGCTTCCGTCAAATCCGTTCCGTAATTGAATTCAAGACTGATGCGGCTTCTGCCTTCGCTTGACGTGCTGGTAATCGTCTTTAGGTTGCTGACGCTCACCAGACCGCTTTCCATCACCTTGGTCACCGCTTTTTCCACGGTTTCCGGCCCGGCATTCGTATAGGTTGCGCTCACGCTCAAAACAGGATAGTCAATGTCAGGCATAAGGCTGATTGCAATATTCTTCAGGGTAAAGAGTCCCATAATGCCTAGAAGCACAAAGAAAATGAGTGTGAGGACAGGGTGCTCCAGCGTTGTTTTTGTTACGCTCATCGTGTGCCCCCGTGGTTTTCACGCTCGGCAGTTTGTCCCCGTTCGCCTTTCTGGCTGCGCTCACCGTCGCTTTTCTTTTGCCCATCGTCTGAGGAATCAGTCTGCACGCCATTGGTGATGTCGCGGATTTTTGCCCCGTCGCTCAAAGAAGTCTGCCCTTCCGTCACCACTTTTTCGCCCTCGGCCAGTCCGCTGAGTACCTGAGCCACTGAGTCAACGCTTTTTCCCAGCACTACTTCCCTGCGCTCCACGGTGTCGCCCTTTACGACAAAGGCATAATACTTGTCATCCTTTGTCACCAGAGAATCCAGCGGCATGACCACTTCATTTTCATAATCCGTGGTGTAAAGGATGACTTTTGCAAACATGCCTGCGTTGATGCGGGAATCATCTTTATCAAAGGTCAGAATGATTTCCTTGGCACGGCTGTTTTTGTCCAACACGGGAGAAACGCGGGTGACTGTGGCAGAAAATTCAAGGTCGGGATAGGCTTCCAGTCTGATGCTTGCGGAAAGTCCTGGTTTAAGGAGGGCCACATAGCGTTCGGGAATACTTGCGCTTATCTGCAGGTTGTTGATGTCGCCAATGGTGGTAATCACCGTATTTGTAGAAACCTTGGTGCCCACTTTGAGGGGACTGGAGACAATGCTTCCGCTGATAGGAGCATAAACGGGATTCTTTACATAGCGAACGCCCGGCTCATTGGGGTCAACATAGGCGATTACCTGACCTTTTTTGACAGGAGACCCCAACTGCACTTCCACGGAGGCAACACGGCCTGCCATATCCGGAAAAACTTCAATGGAACTCTGGGATTCCACTTCGCCGTTGGTGGAGACATAATCGTGCAGAGTCGTCTTTTCCAGCGTTATGGTCTTTACGCTAAAAGTAGTACTGCCGCGTCCCCTGCCTCCCTGAGATCCCTGATTAGATTTTTTTGCCGTTACCAAGGCGACGGCAACAACCACAAGCGTTACTGTAGCCGTGGCAATCATAACGATATGAGATTTACGCATTATTTTCCTCCCAGAAGCGTTCCATAGGGAACTCCAATAGTATTTTCCAGTTCGAGCACGGCGTTTATGCATGACTGCTGCTCGCTTTTCAGGCTCACCTGTGCTGAAAGCAGACCGTCGCTTGCGTTCTGCAGGCTGAGCAAATCCTTGGTGCCTCGGTTGTAGGCCTGCAAGGTCATTTCGTAGGTGCGCTCAGCAAGTTGCACGTTTGCCTGCTTTGCCTTAATGGCAGACTGTGACTGCCGTATCTTTCGCAGGCTGCTTTCCGTAGAGACTTTGACTTTTTTTTCTGCATCAGCAAGTTGCAGCTCAAGGTCGGCAATGGTATCTTTGGCCTTGTCCACTGTACTTGCCCCCGTAGACCAGGGCAGAAATCCGTCCAGTGGAATTTTTGCAGTAAGCGTAATTGTGCCGCTGTTTGTCCAGTCATCGCTTTTGCTTTTATCCTGCTTTAAGCCATGCTGCCACTGAGCCGTAATGGAAGGAGCGTAGGCGGTAAAACGTGCAGCCAGCACCGCAGCCCTTGCGCTTTCCAACTGCTTTTTGAGGGAAGCCACGGTGGGTGCATTGATTTTCACATTGTCCAAGCTTACCGCCTTATCGGTGGGAAGGTCATCGAGGGAGCCGGCAAATTCAATGAAATAGCGTTTTTCCATGCCGATAAGCTGCATAAAGGTATCCAAATCATTCAGAAAGGTAACGTAGGCATTTTCCACCGTTGGTTCAAGGCTCTTGTATTTTACCTCCGCACTGAGAACGTCAAGTTCGCTCATGCGTCCCTGATTGTATTTTGCCAGATTCTGCTCATACTGGTCTTTTGCCGTCTGCAAATTGCGCCGCTGCAGCGTGATGTTTTCCTGCTCAGCCAAAAGTCCGTAATAAGCCTTGCGCACATTCAGTTCCACCGTGCTGCAGGTCTGCTCATAGGTGATTTGCCCCGACTCGTAGTCAAGCCGTGCCTTCATAATAGAAGAAAAGAGGCTGGGTGCAAAGGAAAGTCCCAGCGTTCCTGTCAGGCTTGTGGAATAATCTGATGGGGAACTGCTGTCCGCTATACCGTCAGGAATGGAAAGTCCGCCAGACACACTTGCCGTGGGGCTGATGCTGTTCCATGAGTGAGCCTTTGCCCGTGCCGCAGCGTTCAGGGTGATTTGCCCCCGCAAAACAGAAACATTTTTTTCCAGAGCCATTTTTACCGCTTCGTCAACTGAAAGCATTATTTTTTCCAGGTCATTTTTACTTTGCGTCTGTGCGAACAAAGAAAGCGAGAGAGAAAAAATCACAGCGACAAATACATTTTTTTTCTTCATATCATGTCCTATATATATAATATCCGATAATCCTTAAAATTACAAAAAAATTATGTTATAAGTAGCGGCGGGTCTTAGGGCGGCAGACCTAGGCGGAGGGGTAGCGGAAAACCCGCAAGGGGTTGGAGCGAGGGGAGGGCTCTCCCCTACCCCACATCTAGCGTCCATATATTGACCATACACCACTAAAACGGTAGAATAGAATCACACTTACCAATCTGGAGTTTTTCAATGCCCTATTCAGAACCAACCGACCTTGCCGTTATCGCTTGCCCTGGCGGAGCAACTTTTGCAGAAGAAGTAGTCACCCATCTGCGCCATATGTACAAGCACCGTTTCACGCTCAAGAATGACGTGATTTCTAAGCGATACAATTTGGATAAGGCCAAGTTGATTCAGGACATCAACCTTTCCAACGACATGCAGACCAGCGAACTGTGCATTCACGGAAGCACGGACAAATATCGTCCGCCTCTCTTTAAGGTGAACACCCGCTTTACCTGGTTTGCCAACGGTGAATTTAAGGCAGAACTTTTGGACTGTGTGCGGGGAAAAGATGTCTTTATTTTTCAGGACGTTGAAAACCACGAGCCCATACCCATGAACGACGGCAAGAACATGGTGGTTCATTCCGTAAACGACCACGTGATGACCCTTCTGGTTACCATTGATGCCGTGCGTCAGGCTGGCTCACGACAGATTACGCTGGTTGTTCCGGCATTTCCCTATGCACGTCAGCACAAAAAGAAGAGCCGCGAAGGATTGACTGCCAGCCTTTTGAGCCACGTCTACGAAATGATGGGTGTGAACCGCGTAATCACTTTGGACATCCATTCCCGCGAAATCGTCAATGCATTCAACACAACCCATTTGGAAAATCTGCATGCGTCATACCAGATTATCCGCGAACTTGCAAAACTGATAAACCTTTCCGGCTCCAATAAAGAAGACCTGGTTGTTGTGTCTCCTGACTCTGGCGCTATCGACCGCAACAAATTCTACGCTTCTGGCCTTAAAGTACCGCTGGCAATGATTTACAAGGAGCGGGATTACTCTGTAGTCACCCAGGACGCAAAAAACACCAACATCAAGAGCATCAAGCTGCTGGGTGACGTAAAGGGCAAGGTAGCCTTTCTTGCAGACGACATGCTGGGCACTGGCGGAACACTGTTAAAGGCTATGGGATTTTTAAAGGAACTGGGAGCCACCAAGGTTATTGCGGCAATTTCCCTACCCTTCTTTACAGGCAATGCAATTGAACTCTTTGATCAGGCATACAAGGATGGACTTTTCTACCGCGTCATCGGAACCAATGCCGTCTACCATTCAGACCTAAAGGACAAGGAATGGTTTGTCTCCACAAACGTCAGCGGACTCTTCGCCAATGTCATCACCAGACTGCACCATGACCAGAGCCTGAGCGACCTGCTTGACAACCGCACGATTATCGACAAATTGATTAAGAAAGACTGACAGCGGCATGAAAACCTACAATCTGCCTCAGCACGCTTCCTGCCTCATCTTTGACATTGACAGTACGCTTTACACCTGTCCTGCCTATGCAGCAGAGCAGATTGACTGTCAGGTGCGCCATTTTGCTGACTTACGGGGCATTTCCCATGAAGAAGGACGCGCTCTGGTAGCAGAATTTCGCAAAACATATGCAGACGAACACGAAGGAAAGCGAATCAGCCTGGGAAACCTCTTTACCCACTTTGGCATTTCAATAGAAGAAAGCATTGCATGGCGGACAGCACTGGTGCACCCGGAAGACTACCTGAAGCGGGATGAAAAGATGATTTCCGTGCTGACCGAACTTAAAGAAAAATACCATCTGATTTGCCTTACCAACAATCCCGTCGCTCCCGCCGTAAAAACGCTGGAAGTCATCGGCATAGACCATCTGATTGAAAAAACCATCGGTCTTGACACCTGCATGAAAAGCAAGCCCGCCCGAGAAATGCTGACCCTTGCCGCAGAAAGCACTGGTCTTTCCCCCAGAGAATGCATCAGCATAGGCGACCGCTACGACATAGACCTGGCTCTCCCTCTGGACATGGGCATGGGCGGCATCCTTGTAAGCGGAGCCGAAGAAGTGTATGAATTGCCCGGCATCCTGCCTCCACCCGCTTCCTTCACCCCCAGCACAACAGAAAAAGACCTCCTTTTAGAGACACTGATTGCCTTTTTGGCATAGTTTTTTTCCGCATGAAAGAAGAATTGACAGATACTTTAACTTTGCTTATAATAACCTAAATTGATTTAGGCGAAATTGATTTAGGCGAAATTGATTTCGGTAAAATTGGAGCATGCCATGCAAGACGATTTCAGGGGAAGAAGTACAGAACTAAGGATTCTCGATACCAAATTCAATAAAAGTGGATTTGCCATGGCAATTCTTTATGGCAGAAGACGAATTGGAAAAACACGCCTGATAAATAAATTCATAAGCAGCAAAAAGTGCAAGACAATTTCATTTACGGCAGTTGAGCGCGGCGAATCAGAATTGCTTTTAATGATGACAGAATCTGTACTCATGGCACTTGCCCCGGAGCTTCGTGGAGAAATCAGTTTCAACTCATTTGAAAAACTGTTTGATTTTGTTGGAAAGCAGGCAGAAAAAGAAAGAATCATTTTTTTTATAGACGAATACCCTTACCTTGCAAAGGAATGTCCTCATATACAATCCATCCTGCAAAAAGAAATTGATACAAAGTGGAAGAAGACCAAACTTTTTTTTATTATATGTGGCTCACTTGTAGGCTTTATGAAGGACGAAGTTCTGGCAGAATCGGCACCTTTGCATGGGAGAAGTGATTTGGAACTAAAACTCAGGCCGTTTAATTATCTGGAGACTGCTGAATTCCTGAATGCTTATACAAACGAAGAAAAAGCAATCTGCTATGGACTTACCAACGGAGTTGCAAAATACATAGAACAATTTGACACAAGACTGCCTCTCGAAGAAAACATCATCAACCAATTTTATTCCATCGGCGGATATTTTTCAGAAGAACAGATAAAAACCGTAATCACCAATGAAAGGCAAAATCCTGCCATATATAATTCCATAATTTCTGCTGTTGCCACAGGACACACAAAAAACAGCGAGATTGCCACTTATGTAGGTGCAGACGATATAACCTATCCGCTTAAAGTTCTTACAAAAGCAGAAATCCTGGAAAAAAGAATGTCTAAAAAGCCCTATTATGTACTCAATGACAGTATGCTGGAATTTTATTTCCGCTATGTGAACAGGGCAACCAGTCTCATAAATGCAGAAAAAGGGAGCCTTTATTTCCAGTCAGAAGTCAAAGGGCATATACATACTTTTATGGGAAAGATTTTTGAAAAAATGGCAAAAGAATACCTGATGATGCATGCAGGAACAGAAGGATTTCCACTTCTTACAGACATTACAGATTTTCAGGACTCGGTTATTGACGAAGATAATCGTCCAAGGCAAATAGAGATAGATCTGCTCGGAAAAAATGGCAAAACCATTCTGCTTGTCGGAGAATGCAAATTTAAAAACGCTCAATTTGACATGGAAGACTATGAAAAACTTATGGACAAGATAAAATACCTTCCCGCATCAAATCCGCTCGTCTGCATTTTTTCACTTGCAGGTTTCTCTGAATATGTACGGGAAAAGGCAAAGAACTGTCGGTTGATTGGTATTGACGAAATGTATGGGAAGGGGGAAGTGCAGCGGGAGGCATGATAAAAAAGCCATCCGCTCGAGAAGATGGCTTTGGAGGTGAGCTGCAAGAACAATGCTCTTCATACTTGAATGCCGTCCGAAGTTTTACAAAAACAAATTCCAAATGAATTCTTAAGATTCGGAAAATATTTTAGATACTCATCTGTGATACGTCTTGCAATTTCATCTTTTTTTGTTGGATTGATAATTGCCAATGAACTTCCATGTAAAACCTGCTCCACTAAAACGCCCGCCGTATTACCGTACTCAAGATGAGCAAACCCTTTAAGCGCATAAGAAGCGGCCTTGCACTCATCCACACGCATATTGTATGCACTTCCTGCAAGTTTTCGTTCCATTCCACTGAAAATCACCGCAATTTCAAAATCTGGCATTGCTGGATTTATCGGGAGCAGACGAGAAGAATCGTCAAGCGTATCAAGATACAAGAGATTATCCTTCTTACAATATACTTCACAACTTTAATCAAGTTTGCCAACATTTACCCCGATATAATTTCGTTCCTCATCAATCGCAAGCTTAATCAGTTCAGGTGCAGTCAGATGAATATCATTTACTTTTGCAAACGCCATCAAATAAGTAAGAATAACAGAGCTGCGGAAGAAGAAAGCCCCCCCCAATTGCAGAGCCAGAATAATTGAGCGAATAAACATCGATTGAGCATCAATTACAGTATCCCGGCAGCCGACCCAATCAGTTGTAATAATGGGAAGACCTGCAGCTTCGGCATCAATGCAGGATTTTGGTAAACCTTCCATATAAAAAGATGGAAAAGCCATAATGTGGCAGTTTTTTAAAACTGAATAAATATCGCTTTGGAAGCCAAGCCATTTTATGTAGCTACCGTCGCACATGGATTCCAATTTGTTTTTGAAAAAAAAATTGAATACAAGTGTTATGTAGCGGAGATTTAAAGTGGCACTTGAAATCTCCGCCATATTCATTTATAGTAAAAATATGATTGCAAGACAAATCAGCCAGAAAGTTATAGATTTGGCAAATACATACTTTTCAGTCTGTCTCTTTGGACCCCGTCAATGTGGAAAAACAACCCTTGCCAAGGCACTGTTTCCAACCTATTCATACGCAAATCTGGAAGACATGGACACCAGGAGCCTTGCAAAAAATGATCCAAAAGAATTCTTCGTGCGCTTTCCGGAGCCTGTGATAATCGATGAAATACAGAGAGTTCCCGAACTTTTGAGCACAGTACAAGTCCGCATTGATGAAAAGCACATCAAAGGCCAGTACATCATCACTGGAAGTCAGCAGATTCCCTTAAAAAGCTCTGTTGCACAGTCTTTGGCAGGAAGAACCGCAATTGTTCAAATGCAGCCTCTTTCCATTTCTGAACTGAAAGATGCCGGAATAGAGCTGGATCGGGATGCACAGCTTATAGCAGGAGGAATGCCCTACCTCTACGCTGAAAAAGGAAACAATCCCTTTGAATACTACAAGAACTATGTAGCAACATATCTGGAACGGGACCTTGCACAGATTGGAGCCGTACAGGATTTAATGCGCTTTGAAAATTTCATGCGGCTGCTTGCAGGAAGAACAGGTCAGCTTGTAAATAATTCCGCCATTGCAAATGAAACAGGTGTTTCAAGTGTAACCATAGGCTCATGGATTTCTATTCTTGAAGCCTCTCATTTAGTCTATATATTAAAGCCATGGTTCACAAACAGGACAAGCCAGGTAGTAAAAACTCCAAAAATCTATTTCTGTGACACAGGACTTGCTTCCTACCTGCTGGGGATTGAAAAACCTTCCCAAATGCAAAGGGATCCCCTTTTAGGAAATCTGTTTGAAAATCTCGTCATAACCGAAGCACTTAAGGCCAGACAGAACAGCGGTGCAGAACCAAACTTATATTTTTTCAGAAACAGCAAGGGGCTTGAGGTTGACCTCATTCTAAAGAAAGAAAACAAACTGCGGCTGTTTGAAATTAAATCCGGTAAAGCCCTGAACGATGAATTCACAAAAAACATGGATAAATTCATCACTCTATATAGTAATCATGTGGATGTTGAAAAGACACATGGGACGGTCATTTACAGCGGAGATGACTATTCATCATACAAAAATTACGCCTACGCGAATTTTCACAAAACTGATGAACTGTTTAGGAATGATGAAAAACCTTATGTGCTGGAGTTTTAAGTAAAGTGAAAAAAAAGCCACCTGCTCGTGGAACAGATGGCTTGGCATTTGCCGTTTGTGGAAAAAATAAAAATCGTTAAATTGATTACATCCTTCCGTCAAGGAATTTTCCAGTTTCTTTATGGTTGAAATTCGGAATCATCCAGTTGAAAAGGTCGATTAATTCTCCCCTGCTCCACATGCCTTTTTGCTTGAGGCTTGAAATAGTCTCCGTAAAATGAGCAAGCTTTGCCTCGTCAAAATCCACTGGATTTTTGATAATTCCCAAACGTCGCCCCAAAGAAGCCGGTGATGAGGGCAATTTTGTCTAACATGATTGTGTCCCCTTATTGAGAAAAATTGATATTTTAAGAATGATGTAAAATGTGTATGAAGATAA